>Ga0075520_1000412_pt1 | contig 18438 bp, 18 predicted proteins | sample NGEPerB_FD_75100 | JGI IMG/M metagenome (GOLD analysis project Ga0075520, IMG submission 75100) | Arctic peat soil microbial communities from the Barrow Environmental Observatory site, Barrow, Alaska, USA - NGEE PermafrostAB12-B | ecosystem: Environmental > Terrestrial > Soil > Wetlands > Peat ... | reverse complement strand
CTATATAGTTAAAGGGGTTCAGTTCGCGACGATTTGCTAGTGTCTAAGCATCCACCGCTGTTTGCCGCTTGGCGGGTAGCATAATATGCTCTAGCGGCCCATCAAAAAAAGTTACATTTTTTCAATCCATTCGTTGAATAAATCATATTGTGAGAACAGATCAAAAACGGGGACGTCAAGAGGGTCTTTGAAATAAACTGCGAGCTCATCTACCAGCCCTCCTATTCCTTTTTGTTTTGCTAGTTCCATAAAGCGGATAAGATCAATAACCAGGGGTGCAGCTAATATACTATCACACCCTTGCCAAGTGAATTGCATGTTCATGCGATGGTCCAAAAAGCCATTGAACGATATAAAGTCCCAAGCAACTTTGTGATCGGATAGAGGCGGAAAATAATCGATTCGGCTACCCAAATGCGGTTCATATCCTAACATCTTCGGCACAACGCGCGTCTTTGTGATGAGCTTAGATTGTTTATTTTCAGGATGCTGCAATATGCGCCCGTCTAAATTTCCAAGGATGTTGCTACCATACCACCCATCGATTCTTAGATGACGTAACTTGAACATGGGTACGAGTGCTGTTTTGACCAAGGTCTCGCCAGTTTTCCCGTCTTTTCCACAGTGCGGTACGCCCTGCTTTTTTGCCAGTTCCTTTATTGCCGAGATATCGTTCCCCATAGATGGAGTGAAATTAATGTAAGGCATGCCATTCTTGATGGCGCAGTAAGCGTAGATTGCGCTTGCTGGAATCTGGTTTGAGTTCGATTCTATAGCTGTTTCAAAACTTTCGAGCGTGGCATGCTCAGCTTGAGGCGCGAAGTAAGGCTCGGTTGAGGCTAAATTTATAACGACACAATCTTCATTTCCGGCATAGTTTTGAAGATCATTAGATACCTGCTTTGTTGCTTCGCTCAGCGTTTGCTCACCGCAGTCACCAAGAGCCGTTATAGCATTTCCACAGTTACTGACGATGCCACATCTAACTGGTATAGTATCTATCTCCTCTTTCATTTTCCCCAGTTGCGTTGTGTCAAAGGTATTGTTCTCGCTTACGTTTTGGCACATTGCTTCATACAACGAGACATTTCTGATGTCGTGACCGCCAAACTCTATGTCTTCAAGTCGCGCAAGATTGAGTCGGGAGAACTTTTCGTCCTCAGACGGTATACCACTCGCTGAGCTTAAACCTCGTTTAATCGCTAGAATGCCCACAAGTGTTGTAGTAGCAACGGCGCCTTTGATACCGACGAACCATACCTTCATCGTTGTCGAATCTACCCTCAATCTATAAAAAATCTTTTAAAAAAAGGAGTGGCTCAATACGAAATTTCGCGTCTTTTGCGTCTTATCGCAGTCGTTTAATGGCGCACGGGTAAAAAATAAGAGGATTTATTACGGCTAAATGGAAAGCCACAAACCGTACATCTTAACTACTCTTTCTTCTTTTTATCTTCAGAAATAAAAATGTGTTCGGGCTTCTTCTCTTCTGGCTCGCAAATGCCTTCAGTATCAGGGCCGAGGTCGCACACTTCAAGCTTTTTAATATTTTCCATATCTTGTTCGTGTGCATAGTTTGCGTTGTAAGAATCGGTGTCAGGGGCATTTAGCGTTCCTGTCTTGATATCTTTCTTAAACGTGTACTCTTCTTTTTTCTCTTCGGCCATCAGCTATCACATCATTAACATTAGTGAGGCTTCTATTAATTAGTATCGGTTCAGATAAAGCCTATGAAAAAGACTTGATTGGTTCGATGTATAGCGTAAGTGGTTTGAGTGACGTCTTTCCGAATTGTTCAGCTTATTTACCAACAACCGTGTATTTCGCAAATAATCACTGAATGACTCGCACTTTAATTCAGCTAGACATAAATGTGTGCAAGTGATTTTTAAAAGTGCATATTGGAGATGATTTAATATTAAGTTTCAGACCTTTGAGTTTGAACTTCGTAAGTTCGTTTCCTCCTCGGGAATGCGGGATAGCTACTTTTACAAGCGATCTTGCCGCAACCATATCTAACGTGGCAGATAGTACTACGTGGAGCGTCACCGTTGTTAAAGAGTGCAAGAATCTTTTTTTAAGTAACGCTTCTCTGCGACAACAGGCAGCGCAACTTAGCAAAAAAGAATTTGTTTGTAGCAAGCGCTTCATCTCAAGAACGTTTAATGTTATCGAAGACTGCGACGTTAATAGTTTCGTGACTGCTGCCAACAAGATAAACAGCTCGAAAATTGATGTAGTGAATATTCAGCACGAGTTTGGACTTTACAGCGGTGACTTTGGCAGCTACATTTTGGAATTCATGCGCCGAGTAAGAAAACCAGTAGTCACTACAATGCACACAATCTTGCCAAACCCCCCATCTGGAATGAGGGATGTAGTTAGAGACATTTACGCGTTGTCGGATAGAGTCATCACATCAGCAAATGCTGGAATAGAACTGCTAAATAACACTTATGGGCTAAATAAGAAAAAGCTTGCACTCATCCCGCATGGGGTGCCTGCGGTGCCTTTGGTAGATACAGCGTTGCCAAAACGACGTTTAGGCTTGTCAGGAAAGTTTGTTATCGCAAGCTATGGTTTAATGAATCCAGACAAAGGGATTGAGAGCTTGATAGAAGCCCTACCTTCTGTTATTGATGCTAACCCAAACAAAGAAATAGTATACATGGTCGTTGGAGAGCCGCATCCTGCTCTCGACGAAAAAGTGCGACAGCGTTATAAGGGCAAGCTTGACGACCTCATAAAGAAGCTTGGTCTTGCAAAAAATGTTGTCTTTGTTCAGCGCTATCTATCAAATAAAGAGATGATCGCTTACTTTTTGGCAACTGACCTATGCGCTGTGACAAATACAAATCTCAATCAAATATCCAGCGGTGTACTCTCTCAAGCAATTGGCTGTGGCAAGAGCATTATAGCTACGGAGTTCACTCACGCAACAGAAGTCTTGTCACACGGGAGGGGCATGTTAGTGAAGTTTGGCTGTCCCGAAGATTTAACTGAAAAAATAAATCTATTAATAAGTGATAACGAGCTTCGAAAAGCGATGAGTCGCCAAGTGTATGAATACGCTCAGTCCATTACTTGGGACAGAATCGCCCGCTCGTACTTAGCGGTCTTCAAGCAAACAAGAGCCCCCATCAAACCAACAGCTTCCACGCCCGTTTCAACCTTGCGCAGTCGCGTTGGTCATGAGGATTGAGTAGACGGTGTATTCAGTAAAACTTGACTTTTGGATCTGTCCGCCCAAAAAGCCATCTGTTCGTTTCAGCAGCAACCAAATTAATTAGTTGTGTAATTTCACATTAACTCAAGTTTAGCCAATGCTTCAGATGACTCCGCGCATACTGTGGTAACGTCACTAAGCGCTTCGCCGAAACATGCTCTTGCCTCGTCATATTCCTTGAGTGAAATCCTTCCTATAGCTTCTGTTAGTTTACGTGCGGTTTGTGCAAAAATAGCATTAGAATGTAGCACTTTTTGTGCAAGTTTTATTTCCATTAAAAGTGAATTTAAATAGGTCTCTAAAATTCTAAGGCCACCAATGAATTGATCATCCTGCAGGCCAATAAGTTGTTCTAGCAGTTGGTTTGCTATTGATACTTCGGATTTTAATTGCTCTCCGTATTCAAATTTTCGTATCAAGTTTTTAGGATCAGCCATGTGTTGCACCATATCAAATTAGGTGGTTCGCGTACATATATTTGATTAAAAATTTGTTAGACGGACTAGAGTGCTTAACGAAATAAGGGCATATCTTGTGAATAACCTTTCTTAGCTATACTCAAAGTAATACAAGGTCATTTAATCTCATTTTACAGCTTTGAGTGCCTCGTTTATTAAAAAAATAGGCAACATTTACGCTATCATTCAGCGTATTTGTTGAATTTAGTGTTGTGCTCGAACTGCCATGCTATATTGAACAACCGTGCTTCATCAAGTTGATCGCCTATGATTTGCAAACCAATTGGCAACTTCCCCTTCTTCCCACATGGAATGGAAAGTGCGGGAATGTTCGCAAGATTAACGGGGACAGTGTTTATATCCTCCTTATATAATGACAAAGGATCTTCTATTTTCTCTCCAATTTTAAATGCAACGTGGGGCATCGTTGGTGCTATAAGCGCATCATGTTTTTGAAAGGCTCTCTTAAAGTCTGCCCTAATCAGCGTACGTGCTTTGAGTGCTTTCAGGTAATATTTGTCGTAGTACCCCGCTGATAGTGCGTAAGTTCCGAGAAGCACGCGCCTTTTAACCTCTTTGCCAAATCCAGATGCCCTATTCTTTGAGAATGTTTGATGCCAATCTTGATCTTTTTTGACTCGGTGCCCATAGATTATCCCACAGTACCGTGCTAGGTTAGACGAGGCTTCTGACATAGCTTGGATATAATAGGCTGGAAGTGCATATCTCAAGCTGGGCATTGATATCTCAACTGCTTCAGCGCCTAAATCCACTAGTATATCTATTGCTTTCCGCGTCGCGTTCTCCACGGCTGCATCGACCCCTTCGCCAAAAAAATCGAGAGGCACTCCAATCTTTAAACCCGTTATATCGTCTGATATCGACTGTTCACAGCTAGTTACCGGCAGATTGAGCGAAGTGCTATCTGCGGGATCGTGGCCGGCAATAACCTCAAACAACGTAGCGCATTCTTTGACTGTCCGTGCAATTGGGCCGATCTGTTCTAATGAGTTGCCATATGAGATGAGTCCACTTCTTGAAACCCTACCGTATGTTGGTTTCAACCCAACCACTCCGCAGAACGATGCTGGACACCTTATGGACCCCCCTGTATCAGAACCCAATGCGAGATCTGCTTCATATGCCGCTACAGAAGCTGCACTGCCACCCGATGAGCCACCTGGTACACGGTTGATATCCCAAGGATTCTTGCAAGGCCCGAAGAAGCTTGTCTCTGTCGATGCGCCCATAGAAAATTCGTCCATATTAGTCTTGCCAATCAAGATAGCACCTTCTGCACGCAGTCTCTGAATAACAAATGCGTCGTAGGGCGGAACGTAATGTTCAAGCATCTTCGAAGCGCACGTTGTTCGCAGGCCCTTGGTTGATATGGCATCTTTGATCGCGATGGGTACACCTGCTAATCGTCCATCCAGTTTGCCTGCGTCAGCTTCTACAGCTTGCCGTCGAGCGCCTTCATAATCAACCGTAATGAATGCGTTAAGGTCGCTGCGTTCGATTGTTTTAAGCGCCTTCTCGATATGTTCTCGCTGGCTCATATTATTCGGGGGCCTCTAAAATAACCGCCGTCGACTCGTGGGGCATTAGATAGGGCTTCTTGCTGTGACAGGCTTGGTGTGATTTCATCGGTGCGAAGCACATTGTCCTCCTCTTGTTGTAGTAGCTTCGCTTCGACATCTTCTAGTTCTTCGAAATATTCCAATATGGTATTTAATTGAATAGTAAACTCTTGGAGGTCCTCATCATCAAGCTCAATGCAAGCAAGGCGCGCTATATGTTCAACATCGGTTCTTATTATCATGCTGCCACCAATATGCCTTGTTTTTCCGCAATTGATCGCAAATAAAGACTTAATATACCTCTGCTATTTGATTGATGCATTTTTATACGCGCTAATCTCTGCAACATTGAAGTCACCCCTGTGCCGTACTGTATCGCTTTTTTCTTTCTATAAGCTAGCTCCCATGGCATTACTTGTTCAGCTACCCTTCTTAACACGTATTTGTTAGTCCCGTCATGTAGTTTCCAAGTAGAATCAAGCGCCAATCCGAAAATAACCACTCTTGGATCTAGATATGGCAGCACGATGTCTAACGAATGAGGTGCTACAGCTAAGTTGTCTCGTTCAAGGTTGTCTCTTGCGATGTTAAGTACGTCCCTTTCGAGTGCGTTGTTCAGCATGTCGTTCGGTGCAGAGTGCAAACTTGCATATTTAGAATAACCTGCGAATAGTTCATCAGCCCCTTGTCCAGTTAAAATGGACGAAAATCCAGCGGCTTTTGCTTGCTTAGCTAGGACATAAAAAGGGAGAGCAATAGCGATATCGAGGGGGTTGCAGCTCTCGATAGCTTCAATTACAATAGGCAAAAATATTTCGAGATCATGCGCGTTTAGCTCAATGGTTTGAAGATCTACATTCAGTAAACGTGCTGCGTGCTGTGCACTTTTTAAATCGTGCGATCCTGGTAATCCCACGGTGTAATTTAAGTGACTCGCGCAATCGGGCATCAATTTGCATAGCAAAGTGCTATCGACTCCCCCCGAGAACGCAATGCCCATTTGTTCTTGAGCTACGTCATCTAAAACACATTCGAGCACATTGCGCAAACCACTCACAGGTTCTGATGCGTTTTCGGCCTTGTTCAACAACGTAGAGGAGCTTTTGCGACTCACAGCGATATCCCGCAATCCGGAAATAGTCACTACTGTACTTGGATCAACTCGTTTAGTTTTCTTAATTCCAATTGACCAGAGTGCCTTGCGTTCAGAGGCGAATGCGCAAAGCGTACTCGTATCGTTTATGCCGTAAAACAAAGGACGTAACCCTATAACATCTCTGTCCAATTTTAAAGCAATAGAGTTTGTGATGCATGCTCGAGCGTAGCTTGCGTAATTGCTATCAGAAGCTAAGACTGCAAAACCATGCTGGTTCGATTCTTCTGAAAGTGTCGCGAGACCAAGAGCACTTACAGCAAATTCCATTCCATCAGTTAGCTCTCCACGTAAAGATCGATGTACACTTCCCCTGTATGCGAGCGTCTTGCACATTTTCGGCAAAGCTTCGTGGGCGCATTCTCCAATAGCTCCGACTATTCCAGACACTCGTTCTGCCTCAGTAGCGCCACAACTCGCTCAACTTGCTCAACAGCCGTTCCTATGTAATTCTCAGGGCTAATCATGAACTCAATTTGGTCTTTTGAAAAATGTTCCGCGATGAGAGGTTCTTTAAGTAACGTATCTGAGAAAGAGTCTCCGCAAGCGTAAGCATCCATTGCAGCCGTACGTATAATTTCGTGAGCGCGTTGGCGCCCGATTTTCCTAGTCAGCTGTATCATTACTGCTTCGCTCATGTTCAATCCTCGCATCAGACTGAGGTTCTGTTTGATACGTTCTTCATTGAATTCTAAGTTAGTTAGCACGTCAATGGAGAGCGTAATTATGTGATCTGATAAAATTGTTGTTTCAGGAAAGGTAATCCGCTCACTGGAGGAATTTGTTAAGTCTCGTTCGTCCCACAACGTGTTGTTTTCTAATGCGGGAAGAACAAACGATCGTATGATTCGTGCGAGGCCGCAGATTTGTTCCGATTTAATGGGATTTCGCTTATGTGGCATCGTTGATGATCCAACCTGTTTTTTTCCAAAGCCTTCAGAAATTTCAGCTATCTCACTTCTTTGGAGTGTTCTAATTTCAGTAAATATTTTTTCAAGTGAAGTTGCGATGTTAGCCAGCAGCATTATGTATTCTGCGTGGCGGTCACGTTGGATGATTTGCGTTGCTACTTCTACTGATGCTAGCCCGAGCAACTCGAGCGTTCGTGCTTGTATCTCCATTCCTTGTTTTCCAAAAGCTGCTTGTGTCCCTACGGCCCCTGTCATTTGGCCTACTTCTATCCGCTTTCGGGATTCGTAAAGCCGGTGCAAATGTCGATCTATTTCCATCGCCCAAACGGCGAATCTCATGCCATAGGTTGTAGGCACAGCAATTTGACCATGAGTTCTTGCTGCACAAACTCGAGCTTTGTTTTCACTAGCAAGGTCAACCAAAACGTTTCTAAGTCGCTTAAGTTTTAACACGAGAATGCTAAACGACTCTCGGAACTGGAGCGCAAGCGTAGTGTCGATAATATCGTTAGAAGTCGCACCATAGTGTACATAGTCATTTTCAGTTCCGATCTGTTCTGAAATCGCTTTAACGACAGCCATAATGTCGTGGTGGATTTCGGCTTCAATTTCTGCGACGCGCTCACTAGTAACCTTGCTTACTGCCATTTCAATTTCATCTGCCGCTTTTCTAGGGATGTACCCGCAATCAGCTTCGGCCTTAGCAAGAGCTACTTCTACCTCGAGCAAGTAACGGAGTTTTCCGTCCTCGCTCCAAATTTGTTTCATCTCGCTGGAACCGTATCGGAATTCTATTGGATGAACTGACATCTTTTGCCCTCAGTTTATTGAGTTGCGTAGCATGCGCTATTGCGTCAAACTTTTTTTGTTGAAGAATCGTCGTGACATATTTTAGGTGTACTTACCTTAGAGTGCTCGTACCTAATTTTACAGCGTTGCTGGGGCTACCTGTTAGGAAGTTTATGCGCCAAACTTAACCCCTTTGCCCAGCAGATCAGTCAGTACGGGCATTATATCACGACCATAAATTCGATCCATTCCTCCTGTAGCCGCTATGTACTCGTTGAATACGCTAGTTTGATCAGCGCGAACTCCTTTTCCTCGTATGAGAAATGGAACGGGATCGCCCGAGTGTTCTTTAAGGCTTATTGGAGTAGTGTGATCTGCTGTTATAACGACAAGTGTCTCGTCATCAATTTCCAAATTTGATAATGCCCTATCAACTCGCTCCAGAAAGTGCGTTTTAGCGTTGAAATCACCGTCGTGACCTGCTTCATCTGCGCCTTTTATGTTGAGGAGCACAAAAGTGTGTCGTTTTAGCGCTTCATTTACATTCTTCACTTTCTCATCGATATTTGAATCAATGTGTCCTGTAGCACCTTTAGTGGGTACATATGTCATCCCGGTCAATTTACCAATCCCGATTACTAGTGCGGTCGCTGCAATTACTGCAGCTTTCAAGCCTGTACGTTTTTCAAATGGGACAAGATGCGGAACCGAGCCCACTCCACGAAGCAACACTGCGTTTGCTGGAAGTAGATTTGATCGCGATCGCTCCACATTAACCGGATGATTGCCAAGTATTAAAGAAACCTGCCGCGTAAAATCATTGACAATTTTTGCGGTTCTGCGTGCTGAGGCGTCTTTGGCAATTGGCTTTGAATATAAAAACGGCCCTACATGTTTGGGGTCGGTTTGAGTGATTTTTGGACTAAGCCCCTCCCCTCTAAGTACAAGAACTGCTCTATGCCCTGCAGACTCTTTAAACAAGAACTCACAATCTAGATCAAGTTGCTCTCTAATTGCGTCGGACAGCGACTTAGTATCGTCAATACGACCTGCACGTCGGTCGACAACTATGCCATCCTTGACTGTAGCAAAGTTGCCGCGAAACGCGATGTCGCCTGGCCGAACTTTAATACCGACGCCGGCTGCTTCGAAAGGTCCACGTCCTGTGTACACCTTATTTACTGGATAACCTAATAGCGATAGATGGGCTGTGTCAGAACCAGGAGGCGTCCCTGGTGCTATGACGTCCATAATCCCTAAAATCCCGTCTTGCGCTAGTCTGTCAAAAAAAGGAGTGGTAGCTGCCTTCAACGGTGTCGTTGCTGCAACCGTTGGACGGTCGGCTGCCCCATCGAGCACAACAAACAAGATCTTCTTGGCTACGCACATGTCGGAGCTAGCTGCCAAGTATTGAAATAACGATTAACAATTTTCTATGGTTCGGCCAATATTTTTGTCTTGCTGATTTCAACACGTCGTAATGGGTAAATGATCTTTGATTTTTTGTAGATATCACTTGCAAGTTTTCCGAGCACTACTTCGTGGATAAATTGCTCATAATCGAGATCTTTTGCACGTTCACGTAAGGTACCGTTCATTATATCTCGAATCGCTTTGATTTGAGAAGATCCAGCGCGTTTGATAGTCAGAGACATTGGTTTGAGGTGAACTTTGAACCCGTCTTTTGTAGTAACGATAATGTTTGATTCTACGAGACTTGTTCGCCTTTTTACCAAACTTCTTAAGTAATCTCGCGTAAGCTCGTGTCCAGTGAACCTTGTGTGTGCGGATTCACCACTGACCTCGTTCACTTTAAAATGCATTTTCACGTTCTGCTTACCGAGGTCATTTGTCAGCTCACCGAGGGTGGTGTCCATAATCCTACCAACTAATTTGGCAGGATCATCAGCGGGAGTTGATCCTATGCTCATTTTTCCGAAGATTTCGGGGGTAACTACGTCGTACCATTTCTTTGCTTTCCAGCCTTCAGCTTTTTTCCTAGTCTGTCTTCTCGCCATCCAAATACTCCTTTTATAAGCTTAACGACACTGAATATTTATGACTGCGCTTTGATTAAGGCTCATTCCGATTGTTTCTTAAAGCTCAACCATATATTAAAAATCATACCATATAACATTTTTTCAAAGGAATTGTATCCCCTCTGGCAGCTCTCCAATAAGCTTAGCAAATTTCGGCGGCCAAAATTCAATATCTAAGCCTTTCTGCGCAAAAAAGGCGGCAGCCCATCGTTCCAAGCCGATACCTGAACACCCTGACCACAACTCTCCTTTTTGGGTTTTTACGTTAAAACCGCGAGGATATTTGTCTCCGTTGACGCTTACGTTTTGAAATTCAAGCCACTCGCTAGAAGCACGCTCACCCCGATACGGCAGATAGGCCTCATAATCTACGGTGCCAACTGAAAGATCAGATGAAGTATCCAATAATCCCTCTTGGGCCATAAACCATGGCGTTACGCGTGCCTTCCTCCATTCGAGGTCTAAGATGTCATTAAAAATGCGTGTATAACGTCTTTCAAGTTTCTGAGCTTCGTTACTTACTTGGTTTTGGTCACCGACCCAGACAATTTCAATCCTGTGAAACTCGTCAACACGTTCTATACCGTGTATACCGCCACTTTCATAGCGATGTGACGTGCCCGACCGATCGAATACCTTAACAGGAAGTGATTGAGAAGAAATTGTTTCACCTTGCAAAAAAGGCCAAAAAGATGGGCATTGCGCGTAACACATGCCGCCAATAGGGTCATCGATTTTCTCTCTGATCAACGTTAAGGGTATCTCATTAGTGACTTTATAATAGTCGGTTACCTCCTCCCAATAATCAGGATCACGCGTTTTAGGACTTGAAATATAATAAATTTCTGGATAGATGCCGCGTGCGTGCCCAGATCGTTTCCAGACTTCCCACGGAACCATCTTAGGAAAAATCATCTCTGAATAGCCAAGTTGTTTAATAATCTCCTTTTCGATAACTCGTTGAAAAGTGCTGAAAACTTTCGTTATTTGAGGGCCGAAAATCCATTGTCCTCGACTCATTCCGTGCTTAATCCATTGGCGCTTTTGTAGTACCTCAGTAGGATCGAGTTGAAAGAAGACCGTTTTTTCCGGGCTTTTCCAGATCAACTCCCAATTTTCAAGCTTTGTTCCGTGCTGTTCTTGTTTAATCTTCTCTTCAACAAGACTCACTATTCGGTCTGGTATCTTGTTCTCTACGTCTTGTTCGCTAACCAAAAGTTTTAACTTTAACACTTTATTTTCAAATGATACCTCTTGCACAAATGGGAGTTTGAGATGCACCGGAGTTTCGGCCTCAATTAGGATTGTAAACTCTTCAATTTCATAGCCTCTGATGCCAATCCGATATTTAGGCCCGATAATCGTCCCTAGGGCTTTACGAAAGCGTAAAAGTGCTTCGTGCGACCGAGTGTATCTGCCGCTGACGATTCTGATATAAAGCTCATTAGCGTTTGTATGCCACTCAATTATTCTTCCTGCTTCATTGACAGAGTTGCTTGGCACACCTTTGATGAAAAGTACGTTGTTCGCAGCTTCTATTGTTTTTTGCAGTTCGAAATCTGCTTCTTGTGGGAGATTGTCGCTGAACTTAAGACGAGCTTTTAAATCAAACTCCATGTTGTACACCTTGTATGTCGTCTCCAAAAGGAGTCGGGCTAAGCTTTAAGGCCTCGGTTACGTTACGCTAGCGCTCTAGGAATAGTAGCATTTAATATCTATATACCGGTCTCGGCTACGCTAGCCTGCTCTGCAGTCCGAATATGAATATCAAGTTCTTAACTCTAGTGCTTTGCAGTGAAAAGTTCCAAATTAACACGCGCGTGTTTTGCGTTTTTGCAGAGGATTTTTACGATGCGATTTAGATCACCTGGTGCAAAAAAAACATTTGTCAGTTAATGGCGTGGTTGTAGGTGTCGACCTAACCGGTTTGGCTAACTACCTAAATTTGCTTTAAAACGCGTTGCGAGTGATAATTCCTTAAAAAAGTTTATATTGTTGTCAAGCTTACAAACGTTAACTGTTTATGGGACAATATCCGATTATCAATCGCTGGAGGTCATAATTCTGCGAAATACTTTCTCTAAGATGTTAATCGAGTCTGAGCTGCGCAATCCGACGTGTGACTTTCTTTTAGAGAGGCAAAAAATTGAGTACCGAAAAGAGCTCCTTACCAGCCGAGCGTGCCGAATCAACGTCAAACGATCGGAAAGGAAGAAACAGGCACAAACTGGGATGGGGTACTCGGAGTTAATTGAGCTATCTGCAAAGAATTGCTACTTTTGTCCGACGAACATAAAGACAGCAACGCCAATGTTCCCTTCGAGTCTAGTGTCTGAGGGCAGGATCAAGGTAGGCGAAACGACGGTCTTTCCAAATTTGTTTCCTTTTGCAAAATATCATGCTGTAGCAACGGTATCGAAAGAGCATTTTTTAGGGATTGACGAGTTTACGTTGAAGCAGATTCAAGATACTATTAAAGCAAGTATCGAGTACTTCCGTGCAGTTGCGTTAAGCGACAAGAAAGCCGTATTTCCAATCTTCAGTTGGAATTTCTTAGCGCCAGCGGGTGCGAGCGTCGTCCATCCGCACGTTCAACTTACTGTCGATGAGCAACCGACGAACCTCGCTTGGCTATATTTGTCAGCATGCAAAAAATACTTCAAGCAATACAAGGAAAATTATTGGCATCGCTTGCTCGAAATCGAAGAAAAAGAAGGTGCTAGGTTTCTGGGGAAGATCGGTAGCATCTCTTGGATCACAAGTTACGTACCCCTTGGCAATGACGAAATCTGCGGGGTGTTTCACGATGCCTCATCGCTGTATGAGCTAGATGAAACTGCCATTTCTGACTTAAGCAAGGGACTAAAGAGAGTTTTTACAGCATATTCTATATACGGGGTACATAGTTTTAATCTAAGCACGTTATCAGCTTCAGGTGAAGATGAGAGCTTCAGACTCGTCGTGCGGATCATCGCTCGGCCGTACCCGCAGAGCTATTACAATAACGATTCGGGTTTCATGGAAAGACTTCATGAAGAGGTGATTATCGAGTCTATGCCCGAAAAAGTTGCGTCCGACTTTAAGGAGTACTTCGGGTAGCTTTGGCTTCAGACACTAGAACCATATCTTTCAAGGATTTTAAGCCGAGCTTGTCAGATGATTTAACGATGCCAAGATCGCCCTCTATAAAAAAGGCTGGAATCTCAACTATCCCTTTTTTATAAGCTATATAAGCTCGGTGATGCCCGTCAATGATATGATAGAGGAGGCCCCTCTTAGCTACTACAATGGGGTAAATTACCCCTTGCTTAAACTGCTGTTTGCGAAGTGTGAGTTCTGTTGGATCTAAGAGCTTTTGAGTAGGGATTAGAGATGCGACTTCAACGCGGATGTGTCTTAGAGTAACGTTCGGGTGAAGCGTTTGAAAAAACGTGAAAATACGCTCAACGTTCTCAGAGATAATGTTCTCAATGCTCGCACGAAGCATATCAGTTGCAGTCACGATGCCTACAACCTGCTCACCGTCAACGATAGGAACGTGACGGATATGGTTGTAAGCCATTACGCCTGCGACGCTAACGATGTCATCATCAAGTTTTGCGGTCACTGGGTTGGCCGTCATGAGTTCTGCGATTTTTTCGTGCGGTTTAGCAAGAATAAGATCGGCACTAGTAACAACCCCGACTAGTCTACCATCGGCGACGACGGGAAATCCTTGGTGACCGGTTTTTGCTATAAGAGCTAAAGTGTCTGCTACGGTTGCTTCTGGCTCTAAATCAATGACGGGGGCAGATATATACTCGCTTATGCTTACCATATCTCTCGTGCTTCTTGTGAATAATATCAGGCAGCACTTATCCAACGCAACCAGAAGAGCCGTTCAAATAGTCTGGTTTACGCGCATCTTTGTACCATACGTCACACGATCGATGGCATTCTCGTAAACGAGGGTGTGCTTCCGAGCTATATTTGCCCAAATTATGTGGTTTGCCACGTAGTCTCGCGCGTGCTCGCTGTAGGTGTCGAGCATTAGATCACTAGTAAGCATTATTGTAATGGCTTTTCTTAACTCTTCAAGATCGTCGACAGGGACTGCTATTCCAGCGCCGCTTGCTTCAATTTCTGCCTTTAAACCTTCAAGTGACGAAACAATGGCCGGCTTGTTAAGAGCAAAAGAGTGCGCGAGGTTCCCACTTTGGGACGCATGCTTGTATGGAAGCACGACGAAGTCTGACGCTGAGATTATACTATAATACGTATCAGGATCAAACGCTCCGATTATCTTTTTTATATGTTCTTTCGCTGAGGACGCTTCAATAGCGCGTAACAGCTGCTCTTTGTACTTAATTCCGGTTTCTGAACCCGGTCGTGCGTCACCGGCAATCACGAGTACTGCCTGCTCGCCCGCTTCTTGCATGATTTCAGGCCAAATCTCAATCACATCCTCGAAGCGTTTGTTCGGCTCAAACCAGCCTATACAAAGTGCGACCTTCTTACCAACCAGCCCGAAACGTTCTTTTGCTACTGGATCCGGTACGACTTCTTTCGCTCCATGTGATATGACGTGCACGTTGTGGGGGATCCAGTCGAGGTTATACGGAAGAAAAAGCTTCTGCACTTCAGCGTGAACGATAGCAGAGTCGAGCAAGCGCAAACTAACATCGGTAAAAATGGTCTCAGGGCGATCCAACGATGTATATATCGAATGATAAGTCATAACGGAAGGGATCTTTTCCAGCTTAAGTCGGAAAAGCAATGGAAGGATACGGTTTCCATAGTCTCCATGTGTTAAATAGAGGCCATATTCATGCTGGATATGGACAACATCGGGCTTTATCTGCTTTATTGTGCGATAGATGCTTTCGTCCCAACCAGGATCGTTGGTATCAATAACTGGATAAACCCCTTCTTCCTGGTGCCCTCCACATTCCTCGTCTGTATGACAAATAATTTTCACACTGTGTCCGCTCTTCCGTAGTGCACCCACGAGTTCTGAGCTGTAAGTGGCGATGCCGCAATGACGTGGTGACCAACTTGTAACCATGACGATGTTCATCTTACTCTGCTCCTTAGCAAACAGCTTTGCAATGACCCTTTTTATAACTGTTCACACTCGTATTTTAGCAGTCCTTAATAAGATTTCGGTAAGCTCGCGATGAGAGTTGCGAACCACAATTAAAAACTAATAAAAGCCTTATACATCATAGTCCAACAATTCTTTGGAGTTATAAATGAAAGCACTAATCTTATGTGATGGCTATGGAAAAAAGCAGAGCATCAACGACGGTTCCTCAAATGCGCTTACAGTTTTGACAAAGGGGCTTACGGTCGTAGACAAGCTATTGCTCGACCTCGCTACGGTTGGACTACGCGAGGCAGTGCTTTTGACCACTGTCTCTTCTCGACAGCTGCAGGAGACATTGGGAAATGAGTGCAAGGGCATAAAACTCAGCTTTGAGCACGCCCCTCGGACGTTCCGCGATATAACGTCGTTACTGGCTAAGATCGATGATGATGTCATCGTTTTAGACTCTGGCGTCATCACGGATATTAACTTAAAGAAACTGATAATAAAATTCACCCAATCAGCAGCACCAGTTATGATCTACGCGGCTCTCCGAACCGAGTTGAGCAGTTCTTTCGAACGAGTGTCTCGAGCTTTATTCGATGAACAGCCCCTAACAGTCTACGGAGGAATTTTCTGTGTACGAAAAGGGTTTGTTTTTGGGCAATTCGTACTTGGAGACGAATTCGAAGACGCTTTCCCTCTGCTTGCAGATCTTGGAGAGCTTGATATATATAAAGAGTTTAATTTTTGGGGCACTCTTTATACAGAAGATGGTAAACAAAGGGTAAGAAAAGAGTTTAAAAACAAAACTGTAAAACCTTGGGGATATGAGAAGGTACAGATAATTACTGAGCTTTATTTGCTAAAAGAGCTGTATATCCGTGAAGGATACCAATCGTCTTATCACTTTCACGAGAACAAAGACGAAACCATGCTCATTATGCGAGGGACTGGTTATATTGAATTTGACGATCGAAAAGAGTATTTCGAGACCGGAGACACGATCCATATAAAACCTTACGAAAGACATACGATTGTCGCAAGTACTGATACCATCCTATATGAAGCCTCAACGCCATTTTTAGACGATACCACACGCGTCAAGGACTTCTATCCAATCAGGTAGCTGCAGGTTGTAACGCCTGTCTTGTAGCTATCTCTTTTTTTAATTTGTCTATCGTCTTTGTTAGCGCATCGACTTTTGAGCGGAGCGGGCTGGTAGGCCGAGCTTCTAAAAGAAGACGGATCGCGTTGAGTTCGCGATAATAAGGTCCAAGCCGTCGGTTAAAGCGTATGCTTTCTTCGCGGCTAACGTAATTTTTGGCCTCGAGCTCTTTTTGAATCGTTTCAACTTTGCGAATAACGTTATCTATTTTTTGATTGATGTATGCTACGTCATCTCTCCGCGGTGCATCATTAACGTCCAAGCTGTGCACAAGGGCATTAAGTGAGTCGGCAACAGTCTTGCCGTGGTCTGTCAGCCGAACGTATTTTACCCTGCCGACCTTTTCCGATTGGACTAAGCCGAGCTTTTCCATGTTACAAAGAGTTTTCACCGCATGAGGGTACGTACAGTCACATTCCTTAGCTAACACTGAAATATAAGTTCGATCGTACGTTCGAATAGTAAGCATCAGTGACGTTGGCATTTTGTGCAGGAAAACATCTGCGAGCACCCTTCCAACCATTGTTTTTTTTTAGGGGCTAATGCTATATATACGGGTATCAGGATGGAAAATCTGTCAGCAATTGACTTAAATTGTGCCCCTCTTTAATTCCTCGCTCTATAAAGCGTTCCTTACCTAATATCTCTCTAACACTTTTTGCGACTGACGCTACTTGGTTCGACGGAATTATAACAACTCCGTGAACGTCAGCTTTTGTTAGATCACCCGGTTTGACCACTAGTCCGCCGACGTTTATCGGCACGTTAACCGTCCCCCTATTTAATGGTCTTCCAGCTCGTGCAGTAATCCCTTTTACCCACACCGGATACTGAAGGGTTTCTATAGTTGGAATATCACGACAGCTTCCATAAACTATTGTTCCGGCGATCCCACGCTGTTGCGCTGCGCGCGATGTGAGTCCCCCCCAAACAGCTACGTTTGACCCAGAACTGTCAATAAAAAGCACGTCACGCTGCGAAGCAGCTTCTATTGCACTTACTACAGTTCCCCAGTCCGTCGGGTCGGTTTTGACAGTTACCACAGGGCCTACAATTGCCATACCTGGTAAAACAGGTCGTAGACAACTCAACGTATTACGGCCGTCCATGGCATCAGCGATTACGGGTGTAGGCGTCTTTAGTAACAGGCGAATTAGGTTCGCTTTTTCCCGCGCTAGAGAGTTGCGACTTTCACTTGATAGTCTCATTAGGTCTTTCTATCGTTCACTTGCTTTTTTGCCTTCTTGTCAGATAAACTCAACTAAGCCTCGCAAGGCCGCCTCAGGATTATCTGCCTTAGTAACGCCTGAAGCAAGAAGCACGCCATCGGTTCCAAGCTCGATCGCAGCCTTCACATCTTCCCCTTTTGAGATGCCTGCGCCACAGAGGACTTTTACGCCAGATGCGGCCTCCACGGCCCCCGTAACTATTTCTGGATTTGCTTTTGATACTGGTACCCCCGAGCCAATTAGCTCAGGAGGCTCAATAGCCACGAAATCTGGGCATAGCGAAGCGGCTGCCTTGGTCGTTGTTATGTTGTTAGTGCAAATTATAGTAGTTAAGTGAGCTCGCTTCGCGGCTTGATTTGCTGCATCTATCTCTGCTAAGTTAAGGCGCCTCTCAGAGTGGTTAATCAACGTCCCCTGTGCTCCAGCCTCTGCAAGTGCTTGAGCTAGTATATGCCCTGTATTGCCCCCAAATTGTATCCCATCGACGTGTTGCGCGTACACTGGAATGCTTACTTGATGCGCTATTTGAAATACATCAACCACTTGCGGGACAACAATCATTTCTACGCCTGATTCCGCTGAGACTTTTTCTGCGATCGTTGCTAGTTGCACGGCGTTGGCCCCCGTGCTTTCTGCATACGTCTTAAAATTTACTACAATAAGTGTTTTCACGCTTAAACCTCTATATTGGGCTTAGCAGCCGTTTTAGCGTTGTTAGTTAGTTAGCTACTACGAAATGTTGTCCGTTCCTAAAAATTATCAAGACTACATAATTTGACACTTGTTTTCCGTATGTGCCATCTAAAAAAAATAAATGTTG
>Ga0075520_1000411_pt1 | contig 18444 bp, 14 predicted proteins | sample NGEPerB_FD_75100 | JGI IMG/M metagenome (GOLD analysis project Ga0075520, IMG submission 75100) | Arctic peat soil microbial communities from the Barrow Environmental Observatory site, Barrow, Alaska, USA - NGEE PermafrostAB12-B | ecosystem: Environmental > Terrestrial > Soil > Wetlands > Peat ... | reverse complement strand
ACAGGAAGCAGCACCCGTCGATAGATGGACCATCCCGGAGAGGCCTTCAACAAGAACCGGTGTTGAGCTGTCATTGGTGGTGCCGTCACCGAGTTGACCGTACGTGTTGGCTCCCCAGCATTTCACCGTGCCATTACGTAGCAGAGCGCACTCATCGGCCAATTCCGTGGCGTCAGAGATGCCATGAACAAGAACGGGCGTTGAGCTGGTTGTGGTCGTACCATCACCTAACTGACCGTAGTCATTTCTGCCCCAACACCTGGCGGTACCGTCGCCTAAACGTGCACACGTATGCCCCTCGCTACCGGCGATTTCCTTGGCACCAGTTAGTCCCTGTACCGCAACGGCTGTAAAACTGTTTACAAATGTGCCATTGCCGAGTTGACCCCCTAGGTTATTGCCCCAACAGTCCGCGGTGCCGTCATCCTCGAGCGCGCAGGCATTGCCGTTGCCCGCAGTGATTTGAACGGCGCTCGACACGCTCTTAACGGGCACGGGCGCGGCACTATCCGTGGAGGTACCGTCGCCGAGTTCGCCAGCGCGGTTCCATCCCCAGCACCTTGCCGTCCCGTCTCCAAGAACGGCACAAGCGAACCACACACCCACGGACACTCCTACGGCGCCTGAGAGTCCTTGCACCATGACAGGCGTAGTCGACCAGGCCGTAGAGCTGGCTTCACCGATTTGACCATTGGAGTTGTAACCCCAACATTTCACCGTGCCGTTGCTGAGTAAGGCACAGGTGTCAGAACTGCCCAAAGCCAGCTGTTTGATTACAATTCCGCCATCCGTGCCGGCATTCGAGCCGCCTGCGTTGTCACCTGCCATACCGCCCGTACCCGGATTGGAGGCGACTGAACTGTTGCAGCCCATAACTGTCGCAAGAACTAGCGGCGCGAATATGCAGACCGCAATCCACTGGTGAAATGTTCGTCGTGATGGGTAAATGGCCATTGTTAGACGCTCCGAACAAGTTATTGTACTATCTAAGAATGCCGCAGTCGTCAGCGAGGAGTTCCCGCAATCAGTAATAACGGTACCATTGGAACTGAATTGCGGACATGTTGCCTGAAACTGTGCTTGCTGTGGCCAGAACCGGGGAGTTGGACGATCCATCCGAAGTCATTGTTAACTGAGTTGGGGCTTGGGTTGAAAACGGAAGCCAATTGTAGGACCCCGAGACGGTAGCATAGGCGCCGTTCATCAGAGTCGGACTGAATTGTGTTAAATGACTAAGGACTGCTGGATCCGTCTCGGTTCGTTCAACTACCCACTCGGCTGATTGACCCGTAAATTGAATGAAGGATGGTAACCTCCCGTCATTAGCAAATGGGGATGGTGGTGGTGTGCGCGCAAAGTGCGCATTACCCGCAGTATCAACGTACCACCAACCGCCGTAATCAAATGCATAGGTTCCTCTTGTTGCGTCATGAATATACCACCAGGCGTACAGAGGTGGAGTCAGGCTTGCGTTGCCGTTTCCGTTAATATCTCCGATCCATAACTCAACCCACATGGTATCACCGGGTTGCATGTAGAACCCGTTGTAAACGACTTGGCCACAGCATCTGCCGTCGGCCGTTGGAGCATCATTGCGCTTGTCTATGACTTCAACCCACGGATAATAGTTCCTGATGTTGACCCAGTATCCAGTAACATAATAGACGAGGATGTCCTGTTCAGTACCACCCTGATACATATCATCGTTGGTGCCGGAGCCAAAGTAGCCAACACCAACCCAAAAGCAAGAATAGTCTGTCGTGGGTGTTTGCGGGATATGCTCTCCGGTAATGTAGGGTACGTTCCAATAGGCCTGAACCTCCGTGTATGGAGGGTTGGCAGTTCCGCTGAAAGCTGCGCAATTGTTGCTCGACACGCCTGTGTGGCGGGCGTGCATTCCCGTCATCTTGGACGACACCTTTGTGGCGGGACGAGAAACGAGTTGGAGCCATTGCTGGTAGGCGTCTGGAGCGGCAACAGGATCGGGTCTTGGGGGGTAATCCAGCGCCCGAAGCTGCGTATCGGTAAGAGCCAACGGGTCGCCGGTCAGCGCCGGGCGAACCGGGCCTTTTGGTTTCGGGGCAGTAAGCGCCGGGGCATCCGCTGTTGCCTGCACCTTGATTGAATAGCTCGCGACTGCTCCACTTTGGGCCTGGCAGTCCAATAGAAGATTATCGACAAGCGCCGATTCCGACTGATAGTGAAATTGAATTACACCCTCCTCATCGGAGCCAACCTCAAGCGCAGTGCCCGCACTGACTGTAACGTTTGGATGCAACATACATGAAGCATTGGGTATGGTATGCGCGACAATGACGTTGTCCGCAGCGGCGCGGACAGTAAATGTTCCAATTGCGGTTGGCGTCGGCGCTGCGAGCAGACTCGACGTCGAACGAACGTCATCTTGGGTCACCTTGCTCGCACTTTGTGAACAGGCCGCCGTCACGGTGAATATTGCTAGTGCAGAACACACTTTGGCAGTCTTTGCTGACTTCTCCGTGATCGTAATGCTCCTTTTTTCGTAAGCGAAACAGCCGCTGTCTGACGCAATCAGTTCGCCGCCCTCCGCGACGTTCGACTGTCTCTGAAGGGGGCATTGCCAATCCCGCGCTATTGCTATTTCAGTGAAATGTTATCGGGTGGGGCAGCCCGCACAAGCAAAAAGCTTTCTACTTCTTCACTATAAACAGACATTATGTTATGACTGGAAGAATGCAGGTAGCCTGAACCAATTGTCCGTTCTTCCGGCTTTGCCGGAGGACCTTGCGTGACACTAATACGTCGATTCTCTTGAATCGATGGACTAGAAAATCGCGAAGCGATTTTGGGTTTGGGCAAATGCCCAAGAAAACAAGGCTAGTGCGCGATGGCCGCGCAGCGGCCGGTCCGCAGGACCCATCAGTTCTGATGAATCGCGCTACTGGGGCGGTAACCAGGCTGCGATAGACGGATGGCGAAACTGGGATCCTGCCGCGCGCCGGTAGAATGACAGCATATGGAGTCGGGGTGCGGCAGCGGGGTTCGAATGGGGTTTTGGCGTAAGTGTAGAAGCAACCGGTGTTTCCGTGCCGTCACGACCCCAAATAATGCAAAATCCTTTGAAGGCCGATGCCGGACCGTATGGAAGAACTACCGGGAACTAGTAGATCCAAAATCATGGTGACACCTCGACAAGCTCTGGCGGAAGCGGCGACCTACGTAGAAAGTCGAATCGCCGGGCCGCCTCAGGTGGGAGTCGTACTCGGGTCTGGTCTAATGCATTTGGCGACGTTGCTCGAGGCAAGCACCAAGCTCAGTTACGCTGCCATTCCGCATTTTCCGATATCTCACGTCAAGGGCCATCAGGGGGCGTTGTACGTGGGCAAACTTGGAACGCAATCAGTCGCCTGCTTGGCGGGGCGCGTACACGGGTATGAAGGCTGCGCACCCGAACGAGTAGTGTTTGGGGCGCGTCTACTGGCGCAATTGGGATGTCGTGTTGTCTTGTTAACAAACGCTGCAGGCGCAGTCACTCGGGATTTTCCCCAAGGCACTTTGATGCTTATAACCGATCATTTGAATTTGACCGGGAGCAACCCGCTGATCGGCTGGGACGAAGGTTGTCCCCAATTCGTCGACATGACGGACGCTTATGATCACCGGCTGCGCCGCTTAGCCATGAAATGTGCCGCGCAAGTGTCAGTCGAATTGAGGGAGGGGGTATATGCCGGTCTCAGCGGTCCAAGTTACGAGACGCCGGCCGAAGTCCGTATGCTTGCCCAGCTGGGGGCAAGCGCCGTCGGTATGAGCACGGTTCACGAAACTATTGCGTTGCGTGACTTGGGTGTGCGCGTGCTGGGGCTAAGCTGCATCACTAATGCGGCGGCCGGAATCGAAGGGTGCGTGCTCGACCACGAGCACGTACAAGCAATCGCCAATTCCTTAGGCAATAAGTTGGAAAGTCTGTTCGACTGCCTGGTTCGGCGGATATCCGAAGATACTTGAGCTTGCACCAGTTAGTGCCCTCCTATGCCCCATAGAGCTAAGATAGGATGTATGGAACTGGAAGGATTGGTTTCGGCGGCTCGGGAGGCGCGCTCAAACGCCTATGCGCCTTACTCAAAGTTCCGGGTTGGGGCCGCCGTCATGGGGATCTCCGGGCGCATATATGTCGGCTGCAACGTGGAAAATGCGAGCTACGGCGCGACACTTTGCGCCGAACGGGCTGCCATTTGTTCAATGGTGGCTTGCGGGGAATCCCGATTGACCGCGGTTGCAGTTTTTACTGATGCTGACCCAGCCGCTTCGCCTTGTGGGATCTGTCGTCAAGTATTGGCGGAATTTGCGGAGGATGCGCCCATTGTCATAGCCAGTCCGCGCCTACAGTCGGTGCTATCGCTTGCAGCGTTGCTGCCAGAGAGATTTGTCTTCAACCAAGGAACAATTCTCAATGGGTGATGAACGCTTGGCAGCCAAGACGGTTCGTGTCGTTCCGGGGCACCCACCTGAACTAGTTGTCCACGATCATCCCTCGAATTGTCCGTACCTTCCGGATCGGCCTGCGCGACTACCGTTACGACTGCCCGCACGCAGCTTGCGCGCCGACGAACTCGATCAACGTCTAGCGGCCGGTGACCGCCGCCAAGGCGTTGTCCTGTATCGAACTGAATGCCCGGAATGTACCGCCTGTGTTCCACTGAGACTCAACGTTTCGCATTTTGAGCCAAGTCGGACTCACCGCCGAATACTTCGTAGGGGAGACCAAACTCTTAGGTGCGAGATTGGCCCCCCAACGCTAGATGATCGCCGCGTAACGCTATACAATCGCCACAAAACATTGCGGGGTTTGGGTGATGAAAATGGGCTCATCGATCGCGACGGTTACCTGGCATTCTTAGTTGAGACGTGTTGCGACACATTCGAGATACGCTTTTTCTTGGAGCAGGTGCTGGTCGGCGCAGCAATTGTCGATCGTGGATTCACTTCGCTTTCCGCCATGTACTGTTACTACGAACCTGATCTCGCCAAGTTGAGCATTGGAACCTACGCCATTCTCAAGCAGCTTGAATTGTGCGGTAAGTGGGGAATGCGCTTCCTTTATCTTGGACTATACGTTCAGGGCTCGGCCACAATGGCGTATAAGGCGCGGTTCTATCCGCACCAACAGCGACAAGATGGCCGCTGGTTGCAAATATCCAAGCCCTGAGTGACAACTCGTTATACGAGTGACGAGAGCCTACTCAAGCGTCCGTTCTTCAATCGACTCAACTTGAAGGAGCGCGGCGGCCAGCGCATCTTTGATGCGCTCAAGGCATCCGTGGTCTTCGGTCCACTTGTCGAGCGCCTGGGCCAACCGCTGACGTTCCGCGGATAGACTTTCCAAAGTCGTCAAGGTCTCATTGCGTTGCTGAGAAAGCTCGGTTTCAAGCGTCCCGATGCGCTCGTCGCGGGTCGATAGGGTTCGATTCGCTTGCTCAAGATCGCCTCGCGATACGTGCAAGGTAGACTCGACGGTCGCAATGCTCTTTTCATGCTCGCGGATGGTATTTCTGGCTTGGTTCAATTCGGATCGACTCTGGTCGAGCTCCGCTTGCAGTGCGGCAATGCGTTGGTCGCGTTCACGTTCGGAGCCGTCCTTCTCAGACTGGATTTTATCCAGTGCGGCCAGCTTCTCTTCGGCAAATTCCCCTCGCAATCGTTGTTTCAATTCTGAAAGTGCGGTGCGCTGCGACTCAGCTGCTGTTTGCCGTTCAGTTTCCAGCGCTTGACGCTCGCGCGTGTCCGCAGCGTTGCGGCCCTCGGCCACGGCCTGTTCCATCGCGAGTCTTCCCGCTTGCTCGGACTCGGAAAGTGTGCGGGCATAATCGGAACGCGTGGATTCCAATGCGACGGTATGCTCACTTAGAATCCGGGCGCGGTCTGCATCACGTTCGGCGAGCTCAGCCGAATGTCGCGCTGCAGCCTTGTCGAATTCCGCAGATTTTTCTTCAAGTTGCCCCGCAAGCTTTTCCGATTTGCGCTTGTAATCTTCAGCACGCTTTGCTGCAGCTTCCTTGTCATTGCGCGTCGCATCTGCAAGCTTTCGCAAATCAGTTAGCTCGCGAACAAGCTCATCGGTCTTGTCAGAGAGATCGGCCTTTTCTCGCTCTAGTGACAGAGAACTGTCTCTCAGGCTTAGTACGTCCTTGTCTTTACGGGTAATCAGGTCACGCAGCTCGAGAAGTTCCTTGTCCTTCTTATTGAGCTGCTCACGCAGATCCAAGAACTCCCGTGCACTCGGGCCCGTTGAAGATTTCCCGGTAGCAGCGAGCTTTGACTTTGCGTCTTGCAGCTCGCGTCGCAGGCTTTCAGATTCCGCCGAGTCAGCAACTGATGTGCGCGAGGAGCGCTTAAGCTCCCGAAGTTCACCCTGTGCCTCGGCGAGCAAACGTTCCTTTTCTTCGAGCTGAATCCTAGTGCGCCGCGCTTCATCCCGGTCCCTGTCAAGCCTTTCCGTTTCTGCGCGGTTCTGACCCGTGGATAACAAGCCCGACGGAACACGTGGCGAGCCTGGAATTGCGCTCGGCAGCGCAGGATCTACACTTTGCGGATCGCGGGTGTGCGATGTTCGCTGCGATGACTTATTAGGGGCTGGTGTATCCAGCATCATTCCGAAGGCATGCTCGGCGAAATCATCGATATCTGGATCAATGGGTCTGAGCGACGGCGACAGACTAGCGGTAGCAGGGCGTGCACTGATGAGGCCGTCATCGTCGATTTCGATCTCGTCATCAATGACAATACCGTCATCGTCAGGGTTCAAAGACACGCTGCTGCTCAATGTTACAAACTTACGAACACGCTCAAGAAGCTGGGGGAAACTGACGGGTTTTCTTACGTAGTCTTGGGCTCGAGTTCCGAGTCGCCGGTGCTGTTCAAACGTTTGGTCCGTCGACTCCGAACTGAGAATAATGAGAGGGATGTCCTTCAGATCGGCGTCGCGTTTGATCCGATTGCAAACGGAGTAGCCACTCATTCGCGGAAGCTCGATGGTGAGCAAGATTAAGTCCGGCTTCTTCACAGAGGCCGCCTGAAGGCCGACGTTTACGTCATCCACAACCGTGACTTCGCAGCCGAGGGAGCGGAACTGCGAATCAAGCTCGCGGGCAAATTGGGTGTCGCTTTCGAACGCGAGAACTCGTGTGGGCATGCGAGGTTCCGTTGACGGCCTGCACCACCGGGTGCAATGGCTTGTGACTACGATATCGGAGCGAACGGACCCGGGTCAAACCCACATGCCCATGAGCCAGACGAAGTGCATAGGCCTTCCGGTAGGCTGGAAGCGCTGCGGAGTCCACAAAGTAAGTGCCGGCGCCGCTGAGCAGGGTTGTGGGGAGAAACGGGGCGCAGGGGTATGACCCCCGTTTGACGTCCCCACCAGCGGGATGGGCGGTTGAATAGACCCTGCTTGCGGCGCCGGCACAAGCCCTATAGGGCAGAAGATTCCGAACTGTCAGTCCCCTTTTATTGGCCAGAAGACCTATTTTGTCCGCGTGCGCCGCGGCATGATGCCGTGCAGATGACGGCCAGTTGCGGGACCTTCACGGCGGTAGGAAAAAAATCGCTCAGGTTCATCAAAAGTGCAACCTCCGACATCGTCGATCTGAGCGTCACCGAGGCCAGCACCCCGAAGTTGTTCGCGGACGGACTCCACAAGAGCGCCGTGAGGTCGCTCACACCGATCATACCTTATTATAGCCAGGTTGGGCGTTACACGACCAATCATTTGTCCGACCTCATTGGACACTTCAAAGGCGCCCACACGAATATGCGGACCAATTGCAGCAATCAGGTTTTCTGGGATGGACCCCAGCTCACATAGACGCAACAGTGATTGTGGGACAATACCGGCAACTATTCCGCGCCATCCGGCGTGAATAGCGGCGACGCAGCCTCGCTCTCGGTCTGCGACGAGAATCGGCACACAGTCGGCTGTTCGCACGCAGCAAGCCAAGTCGCCCTGGGAAGCTAGCAGGGAATCGCCGGACAGCGTGCGCAAAGTGTCGACGGGTGTATCATGTCCTACTACGTGAACTTCGCAGCCGTGGACTTGATTTGCCCAATAAAGTTGTGAGCCGTCGAGCTCTAACCATTTTGCTGCGCGCGCCAGATTTTCGGCGACTGAAGTCGGCACATCTCCAACCGAATTCGAAAGATTCAACGTCGCGAAAGGCCCCACGGAAACTCCCCCCGCGCGAGTGAAGAATGCATGACGAAACCCTGCCGCACTGAGTAACGGACTCGTTAGCGGACTCGGGATCTTGCTCACGCGATGGATGTTACGCTAATACATCGATGCCCCGGAATCGTTGTATTGGCTATTCTGGGGCTTCTTATTGCCCCCAACGATTTGGGCCCTGTGGCGGATACACCTTGCCAATCGTAGGTCTTAGAGCTGAAAGGTCGGCTTTGTTGCAAGCGGTTCGATTCAGTAGACGCCCGGCGCGAGTGCATTATTCCGGGATACTTCGGGTCGCTACTGGCAGTGTTCAATGGTAATAGGTTTCCGTAATGCGTCCGCAGGATCCATTCATTGGTCGAGAGATCCTCGAGGGTCAGTTCCAGATCATTCAAAAGATTGGGACCGGGGGTATGGGAAGCGTCTACAAAGCCTCCCAACCCCAAATGAATCGGATGGTGGCGATTAAGATATTGCACCCAAAATTGGTAAATCGCAGGGATCTGACTTCGCGATTTCGTCGCGAAGCTCGCGCGATGAGTCAATTGACGCATCCAAACACTGTGAAGGTATTCTTGTATGGCGCGCTGGAGGATGGTTCGCTTTACATAGTGATGGAGTTACTCGAAGGGCGGAACCTCAATCAGGCGGTTCGACGCGACGGACCCTTACCCGTGGAGCGCGCAATTCCAATTCTGATCCAAGTATGCGCAGCACTTCACGAAGCTCATACTCTAGGTATTGTGCATCGGGACCTAAAGCCTGAAAACATCTTCTTGTGTAATCAGGGAGGGCTCCAAGATTTTGCGAGAGTATTAGACTTTGGCCTCGCTAAAGTTACAGAGCGCCAAATGCGACCCGGCTCTCTAATTCTGACGCAGGAAGGCATGGTGTTTGGAACGCCGGAATTCATGTCGCCAGAGCAAGCGCAGGGACGCGAGCTAGACGCGCGCAGCGATATCTACTCGCTTGCGGTAATTCTCTACGAAGCGATTACGGGCAAGTTACCCTTTAACGCGCAAACGCCCATGGAGTATATTCAGAAACACGTACTTGAGCGTCCGATTCCACTAAGCGAGCGCGCACCGGAATTGTCCCTCCCAGTTGGGCTAGAAGCGGTGGTTGCCAAGGCTCTCGCCAAGAAGCCCGACGAGCGGTGGCAATCCGCGGCTGAATTTGCCACAGCCTTGCACGGTGTCCTCGTGGGCACGAGCGCGGAAGCGGCTAGTGCCGGAGCATTGTCGCTTTTACCGCTTACTCCGCCTCCCCCTCTTGTAGTTCAGGCAGCCCCGCCCAAAGAGCCAACTTCCCCGCTGCGGGCTCGACATGGCTTTGGCCGGATTTTGGCGTTTGCATTGAGCTTTCTGGCGGTCGGCGCCCTGTTGGCTCTCTTGGCTTTGCGATGGTTGCCACATTGAAGCCAGACCCTATCCCAACTGCAACCCGCCGCTTACGCCGCGCACAAAAACAAGCCTCACATCTAGGTTGGCTGTGGTCGCTAGTGAAGGTCTGCCTGATCGTGGCAACGATCGGAGCAGCAACAGGCATCGCGGTCATTGGGCTTGCCATTCGGAAATATGAATCGGGTCTGCCAAGCGCGGATCAACTGCGAACTAACTATCGGCCGCCGCAGGTGACGCGCGTATTGGCAAGAGACGGCACGGTACTATCTCAGGTTTTTACCGAGCGACGAACGGTCGTTGCCTTTGATGCAATCCCAGCGCACACGAAATTGTGCTTTCTCGCCGCGGAAGATGCTCATTTTTACGAACACGAAGGCCTCAATTACTTAGGAATGTTACGCGCGATCGTAAGAAACCTGCGTGCGGGCCACACCGTGCAGGGTGGTAGTACAATTACTCAACAGGTGGTTAAGAATCTGTGGCTTTCGCCGGATCGAACACTAGTCCGCAAGATTCAAGAGACGATCTTGGCAAGAAGACTGGAACAGTCTTTGAGTAAAGATGCCATACTGGGGCTTTATCTCAATCATATCTATTTGGGTCATGGTCGATACGGCGTCGAAGAAGCTGCCAGATATTATTTTGCCAAGCACGCCGTTGAGCTAAATTTGGCCGAGTCGGCTCTCCTGTCGGGGCTGGTTGCGGCCCCGGAGCGCTTTTCGCCGCGTCGTGACCTGGCGCGCTCTCTGGAAAGACGCCGCTTCGTGCTGACGCAAATGCAAGCCAAAGGCTTTGCCAACCCCACACTTGTGTCTCAGGCCCTGGCCGAACCGGTGCATTTAGCGCCCGCTGCAGAAGATGAATCGGATTTGGCACCCGAAATTGTAGCCTTTGGCATGCGCATGCTTCAAAACGCCGAAGGCGAAGCCGCTGCACGGGGGGGCTACACTATTTACACAACGATTGACCCTAAACTGCAGGCGGCTGCAAGGCGAGTGGTCCGCGATAACCTTAACGCATTTGCCAAGCGGCTTCAACGGGAGCCGCCGTTCTTGGCTAAGAACCGCAAAGGCGCATTTGGGCCCCCGGCAACGGGCCATCCCAAGCGATTTCACATATATGTGGGCCGCGTTGTGGCTACAGACGATGAAAAAGGAACGCTATCGCTTAGCGTGGGTGACATTACCGGTGTAGTGAAATTGGCTCAGGAGGAGCGATTCAATCCCAAGCGATTTACGCCGAGCCACTTCGCAGAGGTCGGGGCTTTGCTTCGTGTTCAAGTTTCTGGTGACCCGAATTCCGCACAACCTGAATTGCGTTTCGATCTAGGTCCACAGTCAGCATTAGTAGCCATTGACGTGCGCACTCGTCAAGTGGTTGCTCTGGTGGGCAGCTACGAAGCAGTTGGCGGCGGCCTTGACCGCGCCACGCACGCGCGTCGACAACCGGGCTCAGCATTCAAGCCATTCGTCTATTCTTACGCAATTCATTCGCGTCGCTTCACGCCGGCGAGTTTGTTGCAATTACCTCCAGATCCGAAGCATGGGGCCCCTGATCCACGACACCTTAGAATTAGGGAAGCGTTGGCAAAGAGTGACAATTCAGCGGCAGGGCTTGTATTGGAGACCGTGGGAGCCTCGGGCGTCGTTGAGTGGGCGCATGCCTGCGGCATTGATTCGCCCTTGGCACCAACGCCTTCTTTGGCCCTGGGCGCCTATGAATTGACCCCTTTGGAAATTACAAACGGGTATGCGACGTTTGCAAGCGGTGGTCAGTTTGCAAGTCCAATTATTGTAACCAAGATTGATGGACCCGCGGGCAAAACGGTTGCGTTGCCGAATCAGCCCCCTGTGCGGCAGATCATGACTAACGCCGAGGCTTTCATTACGACGAGCCTTCTCAAGAGCGTCGTAGAGTCTGGAACCGCACAGCGTGCCCGTCGCTTGGGGCGCCCGCTTGCGGGAAAAACTGGTACGACCAACGCGTCCAAAGATGCTTGGTTCATAGGGTATTCTCCCGAAATCGTTGCGGGCGTCTGGGTGGGTTACGACGACGCGCTATCGCTAGGCTTATCTGAGTCCGGCGCCACAACGGCTTTGCCGGCGTGGATGGATTTCATGAAGCTGGCTCAGGAGAATCGGCCAATAGTTGATTTTCCGCGGCCGAATGACATCGAAACAGACAAAATTGATCCAGCGTCCGGCCTGCTCGCTGGTATTGATCAGACGGACGCCCTTGAGGAAGTGTTTCTAGCCGGCACCGTTCCCACGGAGCGCGCCATTTCGGCGCAAGATGCCGGTGCGGCGGGCGCCAACGTTACGCCGAGCGCGGTCTCGACGGGCACGGCCAGGAGCAGCTCGCAGACCGCTGAGTCGACTCCAGTGGAGGAAGCACCGTAATCCTGCAAAAGGGCAATCTTTGAGAGTATCCCCGAAATTGTGTAGTAGATTCTGGCCGCCATGGCCTACGAAAAACGTGTTTTATTGGCGACCGCAGTAGTCGGAATTCTGTCGGTTTCATGCCATTCTGAGTCAGCCGATCAGTCTTCAACGCAGGAATCTTCCGAGCATAGCTCGCCGGCTGGCTCTGCGAGTGCCAGGCCTCAGGATAAGCTAGCCCGCGCTTTGGCAAGTGCCATATCCACGGACAAACTAAAGCCAGGTAGCGGCTCCAGTAAGGATGATTCGGCACCGCCGGCAGATGGCGTTATGGACGCGGCCAAGGCCGAAGCACAAGCTGCCGCCCATTCACCACCTAAAATTGCCGTGGGGTCGACTGGCAGCGAGCCGCGCATTGCCCTTGCGCACCGTTCGCAAACGGCGATCTCCCGTGCCAATTTGCAAATTGCCGTGGACTTGGGCGGGGGGCAAGGACTGCCTCCGGTTGATTTCAAATTGGAGTTGAAGCCAGGCGCGACTAAACCAGACGCCAAGGGCATCCAGGTGATTAACGCCCGAATTGCCGGGGTCGGGTTAGCGTTGCCCAATGTGCCTGAAGAATTCAAGACGCAATTGCGCAAGCTCCAAGGTTCGAAGATTAATTATCGCGTAACGGAAAACGGGGGTGCCTTCGATTTTGTCCAAGACAGTGGCAAGTCCAAGAATCAAGAGCTGGGCGACCTACTTGAAATGGTCGTGCAGGGTTTGGCAGACGCCAATATGGCCATGCCGAACGATTCGGTTGGAGCTGGCGCCTACTGGATGACCACTTCGAGACGCAAATTGTTGGGACTCGACTGGGTCGTCTACGACATGGTCATGGTGAAGCAAGTGACGGACAAAGACGCCACGCTTGAAATCACGTCGCGTCGCTACGTCGTTGGTCGAGAAATTGACCTGCCACCAGGCACGCAGGGGCCAAAATTAAGTGTGCGTGAAGCGGTTGCCTCAGGAACATCGCAAGCCACGGCGACCGTCCAGGGTAGCCTCCTTTCCCGATATGAAAGAACTCAGTCCGTCAAATTGCTCCTTGAAGCTTCCGACAACAGCGGGCAGCGCATGATGCAAGCGGGGGGACAGATGAAGTTTGAGCTAGGTCGCTAGCGGTCCAGAACGCCGAAACGAACTACACCGTCGGCGGGGAACTGACTTTTACGACTAATTTGGTTCGAAAGACTTTCAATGTGCGTTGCTCGGCGCACTACGACTGCCACTCGGTCGTCGGAGCAGCAGCACGAGCCCCAGCAGGCTGATGAACACGACTCCCAACGTCGCGAAGTTCTGCGAGAAGGCACGCACCAGCGATTGCTGCGAGATGCGCATCAGTAGCGTGCTGTAGCTTGCAGTGAGGACGTCCGGCACTTGACCTAATAGAAAACGCCTGACCTGGCCGAGCGCCTCCAGCGTTTCGTTATCAAAAAGCGATACATTGCTCGAAAGCACCGTAAAATTTTGCTTAATATTGTAGTCGAGGCGTGTGCTCATCCACGCTGTTCCAATCGAACCGCCGAGCTCACGCGTTAGGTTGAAAAGCCCCGCGGCATTGCCGCGTTGACGCGCAGGAATGTCGGACAGCGCAGTAACATTGAGAGGGGCGAAGATAAAGCCCAAACCACAGGCGCGCACAAATACCGTAAGTAGCAGGGCGCGCTCGTCAGCCATATTGGTGAGATGTGAGTTAAGATACAGGCTGTAGATAACAACTACTCCGCCCAACAGTACTAGCGGCCGCGGGTCGACGCGCGACATTAACTTGCCAATAATTGGCATCAGCACCAACTGGATTGCTGAACCTTTCAGGAACAAAAGGCCAATATCCAACGCGGAGTAGTGCATGACAGAGCCGCAGTACAAAGAGAACATAAACATGGCAGCAAACAATGTCATGCCAATGGCAAAATTGAGCCCCGTAGCCGCTGCGTAACTGCGGTTGGCAAACACACGAAAGTCTACGACGGCATTCGGCGTCTCCAGTTCGTGTACGACAAAAGTAATCAGCGATATGCCGGCTATTACTGAGAGTAACGTTATCAAACGCGAATCAAACCAGTTGTCGCGATGGCCTTCTTCCAGCACGTACTGCAGCGTGGCCATGCCGATAACCAGGAGCCCAATTCCCTTTGAGTCGACGCGCTCTTGTGCGGGTTGCCAGCCGGGTTCTTCAATGTTTTTCCAAGCAAGCACGGCAGCCGTTATGACGATAGGAACATTGATCAGAAAAATCCAATGCCAGCTGGCAATGTCGACTAGGTAACCACCCAGGCTCGGCCCAAACAGCGGTGCAGTAACGGCGCCGAGTCCAAACAGGGCTTGGGCCGTCCCGTGCTCTTTACGGGGGTAGCGGGCAAATAGAATTGACTGCGCCGTCGGAATGATGGCGCCTCCGCCCAACCCTTGCAGAACACGAAATGCGACCAGTGACAGCAAGTTCCACGCGGTACCGCACAGTACACTGGCTGCACCAAAGACGAGAATCGAGGTCACGAAGTAGCGTCGATAGCCAAATCGGCGTTGAAACCAGCCTGTCATTGGAATGACAACAACGTTTGCCATCATGTAACCGGTCGACACCCAGGCAATTTGATCGATGGGCGTTCCGAAACTGGCACGAATGTCGTTAAGCGCGACGTTTACGATCGAAATGTCGAGCACCGCCATCATGGCGGCGCACATCACGGCAACTGTGATTCCTAGTTTCGAACCGGTAATAAGCTCGCGTTCCATGCAAAGCTGCCCGACTATTGCACGCGCACCACGACCGTAGCGCTCATCCCGGGGCGCAGCGTCAACCCTTGGCTATCCTCAATATGAATTCTCACCGGGAGTCGTTGCACGACTTTTGTGAAATTGCCGGTGGCATTGTCTGGTGGCAGCAGCGCGAAGCGCGCGCCGGTCCCGGCCGCTACGCTTTCGACATGACCGGCAAAGACTTGTCCGGAAAAGGTGTCGACCTTGATGCGGGCGCTCTGACCGGCTTTCATTGCGCCAATTTGATCTTCTTTGAAGTTGGCCACTACCCATACGTCATTTAGCGGAACCAAAGCCATGAGTGGCCGTTCAGGCGAAACTAGGCTGCCCACTTCAACATTTTTTCGCGAAACGACACCTGCTGCCGGTGCGCGCAAAACTCCGTAGGAAAGATTTAGTTCCGCCAGACTTTCCGCGGCGCGCGACTGCTCGACACGGGCTTGCCCGAGTTGAACTTGCGCTTGAGCTGCCTGCACCTGTTGCGGGGCCGTCAGGGCCGCGCCCAATCTCCCTTGCGCTTGTTCGACGCCACCGTAGTTGCCGGAAATTAGGGCTCTTGTACTCTCGAGGCGTGCATTGGCCTGTTCCAATCCGGAACTACTCTGATCGGCGGCGGCCTGGCGGGCATCGAGCTCGGCCTGCGATACACTTCCCTTGGCGTAAAGTTCGCGGATGCGGTCGAATTCTTTGACGGCCAACTGACGGCGCGATTCAGCCGAGGCAATGTCAGCCTGGGCCTGGTCAAGCAGCGCCTTGGATGAAGCAACACCCGAGGTCGCCTGAGAGACGCCGCCACGTGCCTGGCGAATGCCCGCCGCTGCTTGGCGCTCGGTCAATGCCAATTGTGCCTGTGCCAGGGACAGGGACGCTTCCGCCGCCCGTCGATCGGCACGCGCCACGTTAACTCGGGCTTTGAGTTCCTCCAGATCGAGTTCGACGAGCACATCGCCTTGCTGGACAACCTGATTGTCGGAGACCAGCACCTTAGATACTTGCCCTGAGGTCCGCGCGCTCACTGTGACTACGCGACCTTCGACCTGCGCATCGTCCGTCGACTCTTTGCCGCGACCCAAGTACCAAAGTATTCCGCCCACCAGAGCGGCCGCCGCTAGCAATCCGAACATGACGCGGGGCGCCTTCTTTGACTTGACGGGCTTATTCGGTGCCGAGCTTGGCGCGGCATCCGAACCCGATGGCTCACCGTTAGCGGGCGGTGGGGCCGGCGCCGCCGCGCGGGCTGGACTGGGCTCGAGTGCGGGCGAAACGTCCGAGATGCGCTTTTGACGTGAAGGAACAGTCATAGAGGTTGATCGGGCGGCAACCCGTATATAGGGCCGCCGCTTAGTTGCACAATTGGGGCTTGCGGGCACGGGACAAATCCTTGGCGCATCAGCTTATTGCGGGGATGGCGGCAATGGACGCCGAATTCCCCCATGGGCTATAATAGCTTGCCCATGGATGCCGAGGTTCGTGGCCTGATTGAGCAATTGCAGCTGCGGCCGCACCCGGAAGGCGGTTACTACCGGGAGTCTTACCGCTCTACTGAACAAGCCACAGCGCTACCGAAACGTTTTGACGGACCGCGATCCCTGTCGACAGCCATTTTGTTTTTGCTCCCCCATGGACACATCTCGACGCTACATCGCATCAAAAGCGATGAGCTTTGGCACTTCTACCAGGGCGCACCGCTGCGCGTAGTTTCAATCACGCCGGAGGGCACCCGTCACGACGTTGTGTTGGGCTCGTGCTTCGACGGCGGTCACCGGTGCCAATCCGTAGTGCCTGAGGGACGATGGTTTGGTGCCCATGTTGAGTCGAATAACGGCTGGTCCCTCGTCGGTTGCACGGTCGCGCCGGGCTTTGAGTTCACCGATTTCGAGATGGCAGAGCGAGGGGAGCTGATCGGACGGTATCCACAGCATACAAGCATCATTACTAGCTTGACGACAGGTGGCATGCATTGATCAGCCACCTAAAGGCACGCCGAAACGTAGCCCGCGGTGAGAATGAAGCGGCGCTAAAAACGGCCGAGCAGGTTGAGGCCCGCACTCGTGGATGTAGCGTAGGGAGCCACGACCGTTTCGTTTGGGTCGACCAAAAGCAGATGCTTGCGTGTAATTGCAAGCCCGGCGATTAGCATGGCGGCGCCCGCAACCTGACCCATTCCGTCCAAAACAACCGCAGCGCGGTTACCCGAATCGTCGTTACTGCAGGAGTACGAGTACATACTATTGTTGCAAGGGGGTGTCTTTCGCGTCGCGAGCCACCCAAAGGGGCCAACTATGGGTACTGCCAGCCAACCATTAGCCGTGTTGAAATTGTTGCTAGCGGCGACGGCCAAACTGAGCGAATACAGAACGCCTAGTGTAACTGCCCCGCCAATTATTAGTCCCCGCGGATGGTACTCTTCCACCATGTAGCCTCGGGGCACAGGGGCGCCTTCGAGATAGGGGAGCACTGCGGGGCGTTGCCGTAACGTGGGGTTGTAGGTAATGGCGGTCATTGGCTGCCCGGTGGCAGGATCAATGACTATGTAGGTTTGGCCTGGTACCGGTGCCATAGGTGCAGCCGGCGGCGGCGCGGCGGGTGCATAGGCGGGAGGTGGAGCGACCTGCTGTGCGGTCGCGGCCTGCACGGGTGCGGGCGCGGCGGCTTGCTCGGGGGCAAATGAGGCCGTGCCTGAAGTGCTAACTTGTGCGGAATTTGTCGCAGGCGCCACAGCCCTTGCCGGCGCCTTTGTCGCCGGACGCGCCGGCGCTGTTTGGCCCAGCGCCTGTGTGGAAAGCAACAAACCAACGGTGAGAGCTAATCTCGAAGCAATGAACTGTGAGTTATTCATAAAACCACCCAGGTTGGAGGCCATAGCCTACGCTAGTTTCCCGGCAATGGCAGCGCCGAATGCACGAGACTTGCCAAACGATAGTATGCACTTCCGGCCGTAACGCCGTTATGGGCCGTGCCCTGGGTGGCGCTCAAATGTCGGCAACATTAATTAATTGGGTTCGTGGGACAGCCGAGAAGCACCTGAATTTTGCCGTTGGGGTCCTGCTGCGCCATGGTGCAAGTTGACGTGCACAACTGAATTTTCGTCGGACTTGTGGGATTGTCGTACTGCCAGCCATATTGTTGGGTGTGGGTGCAGCCGACGTCTTTTCCAACCGGGACACGGTTGCCAGCACCATTAATATAGCTGACGTTCACTTGGTTAATATCGGCGGAACCGCCACCCTTGGGTACCGGAATATCGAGGTTGCACGAAATCGATGACGTACGAATCGCTTCGAGGGCCGCCTTGAGCGTGGATGCCGCTTGCGCACCCGACAGCCCCTGCAATGCGACGGCAGCGTTGCCACTGGCCGATGCCCATTGGTCCATGGTGCTGGCTGTCAGATCGCCAACGCCAAATAGGTAGATGGGGTTTGCGGGGGCGGTGCCAATGACTGCAGCGGCGGTGCCAATGACCGCGGAAACTTTAGCGACTTCCGCATCGCCACTGGTGCAGCCGACGCCGTCTACGCAGCCGCCGCATGTAGCGGTGCAGCCTTTTGGTGGCAGATCAGCACACGAGTAGAGAAGTTGGACGGCACCATTGTAGGAATACCCGAAACCCGGCTCGCCATCCGTAAGAAATACGATGACTGTCTTGCTTCCGGGATTT
>Ga0075520_1000410_pt1 | contig 18452 bp, 16 predicted proteins | sample NGEPerB_FD_75100 | JGI IMG/M metagenome (GOLD analysis project Ga0075520, IMG submission 75100) | Arctic peat soil microbial communities from the Barrow Environmental Observatory site, Barrow, Alaska, USA - NGEE PermafrostAB12-B | ecosystem: Environmental > Terrestrial > Soil > Wetlands > Peat ... | reverse complement strand
GCCGGTTACCCGGCCGAGCCGCTCGTCAGCTACCAGATCAATCGACAACTCTCTGGGTGGAATCTTCCTCCACTAGTGATCCGCGCCTTCGGGGCGCACTGCCAGAAGCAGACAATGATGGCGGCTTTGCCATACGATGCTGCGCTCTTATTTTCTCAGACCAGCCGCCGTAAGCGCTGCGACCCACTTTTCGATGTCGGCGCGGATGAAGTCGGAAAATTCCTTCGGCTTACTGCCAAGTGGATCCGTGCCCTGCCGTTTCAGCGTCATCTGAACGTCTTCGTTTTTCAACGCCTCGTTCGCGGCGCCCGACAGCTTCTCGATGATCGCGGGTGGCGTTCCGGCCGGCGCCAGAAGCCCGATCCAGATTCCGGCGTCATAGCCCGCCATGCCTGCCTCGGCGAGCGTCGGAACATTCGGCATGATCGCTGCGCGCTTTGGCTGCGCCACGGCGAAAGCCTTCAGCTTGCCGGCCTCGACATGCGGAGCCAACGTCGCGGCCACGTTGAACATCAGCGTGATGCGGCCGGCAAGCAAGTCGGTAACGGCCTGATTGCTTCCGCCTTGATAAGGCGCAATTAAGATCTTGGTGCCCGCCTTTTCGTTGAACAGTTCCGCTGCCATGTGGCTCGCTGTTCCTGCGCCAGACGAGCCGAAGGTCAAACTCTCAGGCTTGCTCTTCGCCAGCGCGATCAACTCCTTCAAATTGTTGGCCGGGACCGAAGGATGCGCGACCAGAACATTGGGCACGACGCCGAGCAGGGCAATCGGCGCGAGATCTTTCCCAAGATTGAAATTCGAGTTCGTTTGCGCCGGATTGAGCGTGTTGGCAATCGTCGCCATGAACAGCGTGTAGCCATCGGGGGAAGCGCGCCCTACGGCTTCCGCCGCGATCATGCTGCTGTTGCCGGGCCGGTTTTCGACGATGATGGGCTGACCAAGCTTGCCTTCCATCTGCCTGCCAACAAGACGGGCAAGGATATCGGCTGCTGAACCGGGCCCGAATCCAATGACAATCTTGATTGGCTGCGCCGGATAAGTTTGCGCGGAGACGGGCGCAGGGCCTGTGATCGAAACGATCGCCGCGGCCGCGCAAAGCGCGACGATTCCAAAATAACGGCTGGCCATATTCATTCCCCCCGACGCTCGAATTGATTGCGGTTTGTTCCGCATATCACTTTGTTGACGCCCACGAACGTCACCCGTAAAGCTTAGCTAATTTCTTGCGTTTGGCCTATCCGACTATGGTGTCAATTTATCGAAGCCGATGGCAGAAGGAAACACAATGGATTCCGACCCGCAACGCCGGGCACGCGGCGCACAAAAGATCGGCGAGATTCTCGGTCAAACGCCGGAACAGGTCGAAAGGTCGCTCGGCGACATAGCGCCGCAACTCGCAACCTATGTTCTTGAAACGATCTACGGAGAAATCTACCAAAATCCGACGCTCAACTCGCGCACCCGGCAGATCGTCACTGTCGCGGCTTTGGCGACGCTCGGTACCGCGGCGCCGCAACTGCGAACTCATATCGGCGGGGCCCTGCGGTGCGGCGTTTCGCGCGCGGAGCTGATCGAAATCATGATGCAGCTCGTGCCTTATGTCGGTGTTGCCGCGGCGATCAATGGTGTCGTGGCCTGCCGTGAGGTCTTTGCCGCTGCCGACAAGCCCTAGAGCTTTGCAACAGCGAAAGCGCCTTTCGCCGAGGCGGTCGGCTGATTATGATGCAAAAAAATTGGGGTCAGGGGGCGGAATGATCTGGCACAAGACGATCGGCAACGGTCCGACTAAGGTGGTCGTCATTCACGGATGGTTTTGGGATCATCGGGTTTTCACTCCGATTTTCGACGCCCTCGACACCGACCGTTACAGCTATGCTTTCATCGATATCCGCGGCTACGGCAATTCGCGCGATATTTCCGGCGCCTTCACACTCAGCGAAGTTGCGGCGGATGCGACCGCACTCGCCGACCGGCTCGGCTGGGACGCGTTTCATGTCGTTGGCCATTCCATGGGCGGCAAGGCGGCGCAGAAAATGGCGATGGATGCAGCCGGGCGCGTCAAATCGGTGGTGGCGGTCACGCCGGTGCCGGCCATAGCTTTGCCCTTCGACGACACGGTATTCGGCTTCTTCACGGCGGCCTGCGAGAAGGACGATGCCGCACTGGCGGTGATGGGAGATTCGGTCGGCAACCGGGTTTCTAAAACCTGGCTGACATTGATGCTTCACCGGGCGCGCGAAACCGCGAGCCCAGAGGCGTTCAAAGGCTATATGCGTTCCTTTATCAAGGACGACTTCGCGGCCGGCGCCGCCAAGGTCGTGGCGCCAATGCTCGTGCTTTATGGCGAGCATGACGATGGCGTCAGCGAGGGCATGGTGAAGGCTGTCTATCCCGGCCTCTATCCACACGCGCAAATCGAGAAGATCGGCAATTCCGGGCACTACCCGATGCAGGAGACGCCGATCTATCGTGTGACCCGGATGGAAGCCTTCCTGGCGCAGGCTGCCGGACATTTGAAGTAAGCCAACCGTCCATAACCCCACTGTCGAACAAGAAAAGAGCAACGATGAAACTCGCTTCTCTGAAAAACGGCCAGCGTGATGGCATCCTGGTCGTCGTCGATCGCATGCTCGCGACCTGCGTGCGCGTCCCGAAAATCGCGCAGACCTTGCAGCAGGCGATCGAAACGTGGAGCACGACCGCTCCAAAACTTCAGGCGGTCTACGATCAGCTCAATGCCGGCAAAGCGGCCGGCGCGGAAGCGTTTTCACCACAGCGCGCCGAGAGCCCTCTGCCGCGCGCTTTTCAATTCCTCGACGGGTCGGTTTATCTGAGCCACATGCAAAAAGCGCGCAAGACGCGCGGTGCCGAGATGCCTGCGAATTTCGAGACCGAGCCGCTGATGTATCAGGCCGTGTCGGACGGCTTCATCGGCCCGGTCGACGACATGCCGCTGCCGACCGACGAACTTGGCGTCGATATGGAGGCCGAAGTGGCAGTCGTCGTCGACGACGTGCCGATGGGCGTGACGGCCGATCAGGCCGGCAAGCACATCAAACTGGTCATGCTGCTTAACGACTATACGCTCCGAGCCCTGACCAAAACCGAGTTGCCGAAGGGCTTCGGGTTTATGCAAGCCAAGCCGACCAGCGGTTTCTCGCCGGTCGCGGTGACGCTCGATGAATTGCCGCAATGGGATGGCGAGAAGCTCAATTTGCCGTTGATTTCATCCGTGAACGGCAAGAGGATCGGCACGCCACATGCCGGCAAAGATATGTATTTCAATTATCCTCAGCTGATAGCCCATGCCGCGCGCACCCGTAAGCTAGGCGCCGGCACGATCCTCGGGGCCGGCACGGTCGCCAACAAGGATGAGACCGCAGGCTCATCGTGCATTGCTGAAGTCCGCGCCAACGAAGAGATTGAACACGGCAAAGCGTCGACTCCGTTTCTCAAATTCGGCGACCGTGTACGAATTGAGATGCTCGATGAGGCTGGACAAACTATATTCGGAGCCATCGACCAGAGGGTTGTTAAGGCTTAAAGGCGGTGCAAGCTGACGCCTCAACCGGGCAAGCATTTCGGGGCCGCGTTATGCTAGGGTGCTAATGGAGTGTCGTTATGAACGTCGTCGACAAGTTTGGGCAGAGCGAGGTGGTGCGTTCTTCGTGGGGAGAGCGCGGCTACATGACCGGATTTGATAATTCGTTCGCAACCGAAGCGCTCCCCGATTCCCTTCCGATGGGACGGAACTCGCCGCAGAAGGCGCCGTTTGGTCTCTACGCCGAGCAATTGAGCGGCTCGGCCTTCACTGCGCCTCGGCGATCTAACAAGCGCACCTGGTTCTATCGTATTCGCCCGTCGGTAAAGCACGGCCGCGGGTTCAAGCCCGTCGATCGCGGGCTGCTGCGCACCGGACCGTGCCGTGATGAAAGCGACCTTCCGCTCGGCCAGATGCGCTGGCGCCCGATCGAAATTCCGGCGGAGCCGTGCGATTTCCTAACCGGTCTGCGAACCATCGCCACTTGCGGCGATGTTTACCTTCAGGCCGGGATGGCAACCCACGTTTACCTAGCTAACGCCTCCATGGATCGCAAATATTTTTACAATACCGACGGCGAGCTGCTGCTGGTGCCGCAAGAGAATGTGATCCACGTGTTCACCGAGTGCGGGCTGATCGACGCCGAACCGGGCGAAATTGTGCTCATACCGAAGGGCATGAAGTTCAAAGTCGATTTGCCCAACGGGCCGGCGCGAGGTTACGTCTGCGAGAACTACGGCGCCTATCTGACGCTGCCGGAGCGCGGCCCGATCGGCGCCAATTGCTTGGCCAATGCGCGGGATTTTTTGACACCAGTCGCCGCGTTCGAAGACAAGGAAGAGCCATGCCAACTTTTCGTAAAGGCGCTGGGCAAGCTCTATGTCACCGAGCTCGGCCAATCGCCGCTCGACGTGGTCGCCTGGCACGGCAATTTTGCCTCCTGCAAATACGACCTGCGGCGTTTCTCGCCGGTCGGGTCGGTGTTGTTCGACCATCCCGACCCGTCAATTTATACAGTGCTGACGTCGGCTTCCGACACGCCCGGCACCGCCAATCTCGATTTCGTCATTTTTCCGGAGCGCTGGGTGGTGATGGAGAACTCATTCCGTCCGCCCTGGTACCACATGAATGTCATGAGTGAATTCATGGGGTTGATTTACGGGGTCTACGACGCAAAGCCGCAAGGCTTCGTGCCCGGAGGCATGAGTTTGCATAACGCGCTGGTGCCCCACGGCCCCGATGCCGAAGCCTTCGAGCGGGCATCGAATAAGAAGCTGGAGCCGGAAAAACTGTCAGGCACCATGGCCTTCATGTTCGAGACCCGCTATCCACTGAGCCCGACTGCCTATGCCTCAAATCTGGAGTTGCTGGATGGCCAATATCCCGATGCTTGGGATGGCCTGAAAAAACTCTATCCATCAACCTAACCTGCCCGGTCTTTCTTAGACCAAGCGATGTGGGCTCTAGTCGTGCGGCGTTCCGTCGAGAGCGCCGCCGCTACAATCGGCTGATCCCTATTCGCTTCGCCGTAATCTTCGGTCGCCCTGCCCTATTCCGATATTTCCAGCGCCAGAAAGCCTTGAAACCCGCACGATGCCATCGCAGGATCGTCTCCGGCTTTACCACCTGAGCCAACTCAAGCAGGCCGGGGCATACTCCTCCACGCCGAGGTCTGCGAGAGGATGAGACGAAATGAAGGTTCGGTCTTCCCGGCGCATGCGAAGCCACGCCCACGGCCCACCCTCAAGACATCCCAAGATCGATCGGGCGAAGATTCGCTCAATCGGTCAGCCGAGTTCGATCAACGTCTCAGGAAATTTGTGCAGCCGTTCGACGACACCGTGTTCGCCGATCAGGTAGTTATCGCAGATAGTTGTGAACAGACCCTTCGAAAGGAACGTCGGGTGGCAGGTAATATTCATGTTTTTGCGAATATCCATCGGTTCGTCGCGCCTGACCAAAGGACGTTCCACCAGGTCATAGCCCTGACCGTGGCAGTAGAGCCTTTCCTCTTCGGGCTTGCCGTAGCTGCGCAACAGCGCGTTATGGGCGTCCCAGATGCTCTTGCATGAGGCCCCCGGCTTCAGCCGGTCGAGAGTGGCTTGGCGGATCTGCAGAAGCAAAGCGAATTCGTCCTTCATCTCCTGAGATGCCTTGCCAAGCACACAGGTCCGGCTGATCTCGGTATAGAATCCGCCGGGCCCGTTACTTTCGATCAGCAGGGTGAACATATCGCCTTGGCGCAAAGTCCGGTTCTGAAGGTGGCGATTTCCCCAGTAGCCCGGTTGTCCCGGCACATGGGAGCAGCAGAGAAACAGCCCCTGCTCGCCGCCGTGATTGAGAACGTAATGTTCGGCCACGGCAGCGATCTCGATCTCCCGCTTGCCGGGCGCCACTACCTTCATCGCGGCCTCCATCGCGGCGTCCTGCATCAGGGCGGTGCGCCGAATATGGCCCCATTCCTCGTCGCTCTTGGGCACCTTGATCTGGTCGACCATGTCGCTGGCATCGACGAACTTCGACTTTGCCAGTCTGCCGCCCCTTAGCGCGTCGACGAAGGAAACCGGCAGCGTGCCACGCCCGACCAGGCCGATGGTCTTGCCGGCATAGGGCTCAAGCGCCTGTTCGGCGAGTCTGGCATCGTAATCGAGCGTGTAAAGGGCGCTGACGAAATATGGCGCACCGAGAATCCTCTTCACACCGCGGCGGATACCGTCGCTCTCGGGCGGAAGCTGCTGGTCGTCACCGAACTTCGACTGGATGATGACCGTCATGCGGTCATCTCTGGGGAAGATGACGGTGCCAGGATATCCATGGGTCGCCGGGACATCCGTGAAATACTTCACATAGCCGCCCATGAAGTCGTTGTTGCTTTGCATGACGAGCACATCGATCTGCCGCTCGTCCATCGCCGCGCGGACCGCTTTCCATCGCCGTTCCAATTCCGCTGTCGCAATGGGATGCTGCACACGTTCGGACTGGATAATCATTGGATGTTTCTCCACTAAATTCACGATTTTCTCCTTAAGGCAGTTCAGTGCCTAACAATGTTTCTCATGTTCTCGAGATCGCTAGTGATGAAGCAACGCATATTGTGCTCGATGATGGGCATGGCATCGTCAACGTAGCGATCGCTCACGCCGCCGAGGTGGCCGGTCACCAAGACGTTCTTCATGTCCCAAAACGGATGGTCTGCGGGCAAAGGCTCGGTGGCGAATACATCGAGCGCCGCGCCGGCGATGCGGCGCTGCCGCAAAGCATCGATCAGCGCGTCCTCGTCGACCACCCCGCCACGCGCCAGGTTGATTACGAAGCCGGACGGCTTCATGGCGGCCAGGATCCGCTGGTCGACGGCGTTCCGGGTGTCCTCCGAATAGGGCACCAGCACCACCAGAAAGTCAGCCTCGCCGGCCGCCGTCAGCAGTTGGTCGCGGCCGTACATGTGATCGAATCCGGCGAGCAAGCGCGGGGTTGAGGTAATCCCCAGCACCGTCATGCCGAGCGCCTTGCAACGGGGCGCCAAGGCCTCGCCAATGGCGCCAACGCCGAATATAGCCACCGTGGCGCGGTCGAGCAGTCGGGATGGCCAACGCTCCCACGCATGGCGATCCTGGGCCCGCACTGAGCGCGGCAGGTCGCGGCACAGCGCCAACATGGCCATCAAGGCAGCCTCTGACATGGGGGCACCGTGGATGCCCCGCATGCTGGTCACCATCACCTGAGGGCGCAGCGAGGGCAGATCGGTGATGCCGTCGGTGCCGGCGCCAAGCGACTGGATCCATTTGAGACGGGACGCATCCTTGACCAAGTGATCCGAGGTCATCGTGCCGAAGGCCAGCAGCACGTCGGTCGAGCCGAGATACGGATCCGCCTTGCTGTGGTGGTCGACGACATTGACCGCCACCTCCGGAAACAGGGCCTCGATCTTCTCCTTGTATTTGTTTCTAACTTCCGGCGCATGGGTCAGGACGAGCAGCAGATTGACCATCGTCACGTCGCCGTTTGCGGGATGCGCCGCAGTGGCAGGTAGACGCCGGCCCGCACGGTCGACAGTTTCATGAAGAAGTCGCTGGCCGCCGACGTCAGCCCGATCAAGGCCATGGTGGTAGCGGACGGCGCGCTCGGCAAGACGAGCAGCAGTAACGGCACCAGCAACCCGATGGTCAGGGTGCCGCCATAGAACAAGTGCGCCAGCCGACCGGCCAGCATGTCGTGCACCGAACGGCGGGCCGCCACGTTGCCGCCGGTCGCCGCGCCGTGCAGCTCGAGCACGAAGAACAGGCAGACCACCGTAGTGATGCCTATCCACAGTTGGAGGAGCCAATCGCCCGGCAGCACGCCGGTCACCGCCGAGATGACCAGCAGGGCGGCGATGCCGCCGCGCAGCGCATAAGCGATATAGAGGGCCGGATGCAGTGGCGACTGCCAGAATGGAATCCCCTTCGAGGCGGTATAGCAAAATCCCATGTAGCCGATGATGATGACCGTCCCGATGGCGGCCAGCGCCTTGGCAAACAGCGTCAGGGGTAGCCATGGGCCGCCCAGCCCCAGAAAGTATATGGCCAGCCACATCCCGGACCCGACGAGGAACATGCTCAAGCCCACGAAGCCTCGGGAAATCCATGAGGTGCGCAGATGCCGGACCATCTTGAAGGCCCGCATCGGCTTGCCCAGGAACAATAGATGTGCGATGGCGCCGAGGCATCCAAGGGCAAAGGCGACCGTGAGGCCGACGGGGACGTCGTAGATTGACGACATCAGCCAGGTGCCGCCGGCCACGCCGACCAGGAAATGCCCGGCCACCATCAGGACGCCCTTGCCCTCGCCCCATTCGCGCTGCGGCCGATAATCGCTGCGCAGATCGGCGATCAATTGATCATATCTTTGGCTGCTCATCTCCGCCTCACGGTGCAAGGTAATAGACGTTGGGGCTGGTCCCGGCTTCCGGATGCAGGGTGAAGCCGCCGCGATCCTTGATCAGCCGGGAGACATTGCTGTTGGGATCTTCGAGGTCGCCAAAATGGCGAGCTGTGGTCGGGCAATTAGCCACGCAGGCCGGCAGTTTGCCTTCGGCCAGACGCGGCGCGCAGAAATTGCATTTCATCACCACCCCGGTCTGGTGGCGTTCGGTGCGCGCCAACTCGTAGGGGGTGGGGCCGGCGTCGCCGAAATACCAGCTCTGCTCGGCGTTGAAATAGCGGTTGTTGTACGGGCAGGCCATCATGCAAGCGCGGCAGCCGATGCATTTGTCAGGGTCGATGTCGACGATGCCGCCCTCGCAGTAATGGCTGGCCTCGGTCGGGCAGACTTCGACACAGGGCGCGTCCGTGCAGTGGTTGCACAGCACCGGCAGAAACATCTGACGGACCGATGGATATTTGCCTTCCTCCTGCTTCAGCAGGCGGGCGAAGAACACCCCTGGTGGCGTGCCATGTTCAGCCTTGCAAGACAATTGGCAGCCGTAGCAGCCGATGCACCGCTTCAGGTCGATCACCATCCCCCATCTCATTGCGCCGCCCTCACCTTCGTCACCTTGACCTTCACACAGAGATCGAGGTTCTGGTTGACGGGGCTCGAATGATCCCAGTCGACTTCCAGAAGTTCGTTGAAGAAGACACCCTTGCCTTTGGCGATCGGCATGCCGTCACTCCAATGGCCGGCCAGGGCGGCGATCCCCAACCCCTCCGGGTGAATGGCCTCGGTCAGGCATAGCCGGCCCTTCACCTTGCGGCCGCGTTCGGTCTCAATCTCGACTTGGTCGCCATGGGCCAGGCCGCGGGTCAGCGCGGTCTCCTTGTGGATGGCGACGGTGTAGGAATAGGGATCGAGCCTGGCCGCTTCGTCCAACCAGGGATTTTGCATGGTGAAGCTGTTGGTGTGGATGATGTCGCGATAGTAGAAGGCGTAATAGTCGAATCCCTCATGCTTGCATTGGTGTGATCGACAGGGGAGGAAATCGGGCAAGGGCTCGTAGTATTCGCGGGGAATGGAGACGCCGCGCGGCTCGGCGATGGCGGCGATCTTCTGCCCCGCCACTTTGAGGAACTCCCAATAGATCGGCACCCGCACGTCCTCGAAGGCCCGCCAATAGACCTCCTGGGGTTTCTTCGGCCATTTGATTACGCCGTGCTCCTTGAACCAGTCGAGGCCCCGCTCGGCGCCAAAGTTGCACTTCAGTTCGGAGTCGCAGATCTCATCCCAGTTGTAGCGACGATCGGGCGCCAGACGATAGGGCGGGGCCAGATTGATCGAAGCGTTTAGCGCCGCGTTGAAGTCGGCCGTCATGCCGATGCGCTCGGCCAGGTCCAGCAGGACGTCGCTGTGGCGCCGTTGCTCGCCGTGCGGCTCGTCGGCCGGCTGGCGAATCGACCAACACCATTCCCCCATGCCGGCCGGTAGGTTGAAAATAAACGGGAAGTTCGAACGCGAATCGGTCGACTGCAGATAGTCGCAATCCGGCAGGACGATGTCGCAGAAATCCGAGAACTCGGTCAGGTACAGATCGATCGAGGCGATGAACTTGTACTGCAAGAGCGACTTAGCGACGGTCTGGCTGGTGCCTACACTCATCATGATGTTGCAGCCGAAGTTGAGCAACGCCTCCGGCCGGTAGGGCAGCGAGAAGGTCTGCCACAGCTGTTCCTGGTCGCTTGAGGTGAGAAAAGGCGAGGTCATCCCCATGACGAAGAGGTCCTGCAGCCCCAGATTAGTCGGCAGGCGCGGCTCGGAGATCGGATACGGATAGTGGTAGCCCATCCACATGCCGGTCACCATTAACCCGTCCGGCCCGGCTTTCGGCACGTAGCGCAGACGGCCGGTTTCGGGGAAGCCGTGGCTGGCCGGATTGAAGCCGAGACAGCTGCCGGCGACGTCGGCGGCACCGACCATTTGGTTCAAGAGGTCGACCGCCAAGAAATTGTAGACCGAGTTCATATGCCCCTGGGCGCCGCGGAAGGCGATAGCCGCGACCGGCCGGTAAGGGACGGTCACGCCGTCGATGACGATGGTGCTGCCGACCCGCGCCTCGCGACCAAATTCGGCGCCCAGTCGACGGATGGTGTCGGCGGCCACGGTGGTAATTTTTTCCGCCTCTTCCGGGGTGAACTTGCGCAGATGCTCCTTCAGAATGTCGAAGGACGGCCGGCAGGTCACGCCGTCGACCTGGTAGCTGCCCTCCAGGGCCATGTCTTCCGCCGGCACGACGTTATAGGGTCGCGCCGCGGCGTTCTTCTCGTCCCACACCAGCGGATCCTTGGTCGCCGGATCACGCAGGTAAAGCTGATCCGGGCCGATCAGATAGGGACCGTTGGTTTTCGCCTTCAGATAGGGAACATCGAAAATACCGAGTTCGTTGACCATGACATTGCACATGGCGAGCGCCAGTGCCCCATCGGTGCCGACCCTCAAGGGCACCCATTCGGTCGCCTTGGCGGCGGCGAAGTTGCACATCGGGTCGACCACGACCATGCGCATGCCGCGAGCCCGGGCGTCGGCGGCCAACCCCATGTTGGAGCAAGAGGCGTGGCCCGCCGAATGCCCCTTAGACGCGCCGAAGTAGACGGCGTAATTGCAATATTCGAAGTCGGGAACCACCGACCACGAGGCATGCATGATGCCGCTGATCAGGTGGGCGCCGTTGCCGCAATGCAGGCCGCCCCCGGCCACCGAAAAGTTCGGCGTACCGAAACCGGCCGAGAAGGCCTGGAAGGGAACGCGGCTGGCGGTGACGGTAGTGGTGCGCATCACCGTCAGCTTGCGTGGATCATCGTCGCGGATCCGCTTCAGCTCCCTGGCGACGGTATCGAGGGCTTCGTCCCACGAGATCTCCTTCCAGCCCGGATCGACGCCAATGCCTTTCACCGGGTTGGTGCGCTTCAACGGTTTGGTCAGGCGATGGGGGTCGTAATGGGTCATGATGCCGCTGACCCCCTTGCCGCAAAGCTTGCCCTTGCCGACAACGCTGTCCGGATTGCCCTCGATCTTGATGATTGTGCCGTCGACCCGGTGCGCGAGAACTGAACAGGTGCCGTAGCAAAGCGCGCAGGACGATGCGAACCACGCATCATCTCCGGCAGGCTCGTTCGGCTCCGGCTTCGTGTTAATAAAGTTCATCGTCTTATCTCCTCAGCCACCTTCCAACGACATTAGTACGATCAGTTCGAGGTTGCGGGCACGGCCGGTCGGGTTGATGATGTCGTCGACCTCAATCGGGAAGCCGTCGAGGAAAAGCCGGCAATAGCTGTAGATCTGTCCGCTGTCCTGCATCACCCGCTGGCGGAAGGCGGGCCCGAAGCGCTCGATCATCACATCAACCAAGCTGCGCAAGCTGGCGGGAGCGTCGAGCGGAATGGTGAAGTCACGGCACGCGGCGACGTGGGCCAGCCCGCCAAAGAGCCAAACCTTCAGCACCGGCGCCGCGTCGGCCGCTGGGCCGGGGACCAAGCTTGACGCGGCCGGCGGAAGAGCAACCAGCGGAAGCCGCTGCGCGCCACGCCTTGGGCGCCGGAACCATCCTAATGCCGCAGGCGCCCGAAGGCCTGCGAGCCAGTGAGCCGCACGCGGCGTCAAGGCTCCGAACATCGCTCGCCACCTTCCCTTGTTTGACCCTCTCAGTTTAATTGGTACATGTTCAATATACATGAACATGTATTTTATTGTAGGACTGCTACTGCTGCCTTGTCAAGTAGTGAGCAAAACCCTCGGCCGCTTCCCCAGTGAAATCATGCTCAAACCGCCCCGATCGTCGAAATGGGCATCAGGCTCTCTGCTCAACCTTGAAAGGCTGAACCATAAAACAGCCGTTCCATGTTTCAATATTATTGAACGTGTTCAATATTATGCTTGTCTGGGCGATCAGGGCCTGGTACGATTATTTGATTTAAGTTCACAGATTGGGCCCGCGTTTTCGGCCGGTGACCCCCAAGTCTGTGACTCTTTCGGCGATGCCTTTCACGGCAGCAGCGCCACACAAGAATCAAGGCGCGCAGACGCCAAGCGAAAAAAGGCTTTCACAGTTCGCGCGGTAGTGAACACGCTACGAAGAGGAGGACGTCGATGAACCAAGCTAGAATCTCACGCGCGTTGTGCGGCACCGGGCTGCTGGTGCTGGCACTCGTGACAGCGGCGACACTGCCGGCGCGGGCAGAGCCCGATGCAGCAAAGTCCTATCCCAATAGGGTAATCCGAATGGTCGTCGGTTTTGCCGCCGGCGGTGGCAACGATATCTTCGCGCGCCTAGTTGGGCAAAAGCTGCAGGATGTCCTCGGCCAGACGGTGATCATCGAGAACAAGCCGGGTGCGGGTGGGCGCCTCGCGAGCGAATTCGTCGCCAACCGATCGCCGGACGGCTACACCTTGCTCGTCGGTGCCACCGGCGCCATGTCGATCGCCGCGGCGATTTACCCGGACCTGCGTTACGACCCGACCAAGAGCTTCGTGCCTCTGGCGATGATCGCTAACTTCCCGTTGTTCCTCGTCGTATCAGAGAGCAGTCCTGTCAAGTCGGTCAAAGAACTCGTCGCCTGGGCGAAGGCGCATCCCGACAAAGCAAATTACGCGACCACTTCACCGACGTTCACCATTACGTCGGAGCTTCTGAAGCTGAAAACGGGAATGCCAGGCGTGGCGGTTCCTTACAGGAGCGCCGGTGAAATCGTCGTCAGCGTCATGAGCGAACAGACTATGTTCGGCTTCGTGGATGGTCCGCCGGCAATTCCCATGGTCAATGGGGGTAAGGTCCGTGCGTTGGCCGTCACCGGATCAGAGCGTTCGGACGTGCTTCCGAATGTGTTGGCTATGTCCGAGACCGGCTTTCCGGAAGTGGACGTCCAAATTTGGAGCGGCGTATTCGCTCCAGCCAAAACCCCCCCTGCAATCGTCAAGAAACTTGAGGCCGCGCTGCAAACTGCCATCCAAGACCCGAATGTGCGTAGCAAGCTCAAGGCAATGGGAGTCAACCCCGGGGGCAGCTCCGGCGACGAGTTCCGGCGGATGATTGATGCCGACATCAGAAAATATGTGGGTATCGTCAAGGCGGCAGACTTGAAATTCGACGAATAGAGAGTTGCTTGCAATACTGAGGCGGCTTGTTGAATTTTTCGCCGGCGCGCAAGAGTAACGCGCCATTGATGAGTTTTCAGGAGTGGAGGCGTACGCCTGTCCCCGCTCAAAGACTTATGCGATTCCCGCATTTTGCGCTGATCGCGAATGAGGATCCGTTTCGGTCAACTCTCTTGGAGAAGTTCAGGACATTATCGCCGGCGAGGTCGGCTCCAAGAGCGATGCGGCGCCGATACGAAAAGCGCTGCGCGTTCTTGCATTGCCACAGCGCTTCCCTCCTGAAGACGTGTCTCTGGCGAAAGTCGTCGAAAAGTTGAAAGCATTCCCGTCCACGAGTTTAATCGGATTGTGCGTCTACTGACGGACGCCAGCGTGCTATTGACGAGCGGCATTGGCGCGCAGCGAAACAGAAACGAGGGCAAAATGAAACGAGATCTCCCGTCCGGCGCAGGGCGATTGGCTGACCGTCACCCCAAGGTGTGGGCGGCATACGAGCACCTTGGCGAGGCTGTTGCGGAAGGCGGCCCGCTCGACGCAAAGACACGTCGCTTGGTCAAGCTCGCGCTTGCAATTGGCTGCGCATCCGAGGGGGCTGTGCATTCACATGTTCGTCGGGCTATTGCCGAGGGTGTGACTGCCGACGAGCTACGTCATGTCATGCTCCTCGCTATTCCGACTTTAGGGCTACCAGCCGCCGTGAAAGCATTGACTTGGATGGACGACATTTTGGGCAAGGATTGATGGATATGCGGCGGGAACCAGCCTCATTCCAGCGATACAAGGGACAACGGGATAAGCCACCGAGCGAGCCGCCTGCGGGGGCCGGTATAAAGTCTGTGGAAAAGGGAGCCCAGATTCTCCAGGCGCTCGCCAAGACGGACGGTGCGTTGAGGCTGATCGACATTGCTACGCGGGTCGGCATGCCTCGCAGCATGGCTCACGGCTATCTGGTGAGTCTACTACGTACCGGACTGGTGGCGCGGGATAGCACCACTGGGCTCTACGATCTTGGCGAAACAGCTTTGCAACTCGGACTTGTCGCCCTGGCGCGCGTTGATTTCCTGAAGCTCGCCCGTAATGCTCTTGCCGAACTCGCAGAGGCCGTGGGCGAGACCGTGGTGTTGTCGGTGTGGAGCGAAAAGGGGGCAATCGTCGTCGCGACGATCGAGGGACAGCGCGATTCGGTCTATGAGGTGCGGATCGGATCGGTGATGAGTCTCTTGGGGACGGCGACCGGGCGCATCTTCCTGGCTTACCTCCCGCGCGAGAAATGGATCCCGGTACTGGAAGCGGCCAGCGCGGACGCAGGAGCCAATCTTCCCGCGGATTTCGAGATCGAGCAAATGATCGCAGATATTCGGGAGGCTGGCATCGCTCGAGGGCAAGTGGTCAGCATTCCCAGTTTCGTCGCCGTATCCGCTCCCGTATTCGACCACGAAGGTCGCGTGAAAGCAGCCCTGACGATCGTCGGACGGCCTGAGGGCATGAACGTCCAAGAATTGAAACGGGTATCACAAGAGCTGTCGCGGAGGCTCGGTTTGCGCGGCTGAGAGCGCGTGCCGCAGGGCGATGGTTGTTCACAGGTTCCGGGCATCAGTGCTGGAGCGGGGTTCGCTGCGAACCGGCAGCCAGGGCGAGCCAGCCTCTTAGAAGGCTGCCCCTGTCAAATCGGCGATGCGACGGGATCATATCGGAACACCCAATCATAACGTTCCTTGACGCGCGGTTCTTGCCATTCTCGCTGAACGTATTGCTCGGCGCCCTCAATACTGCCGAGAACGGGATTATGAAAGCGCTTCACATTGTCGTCGGCAGCGCGAACGAGCCGGCTGGTCCGCTCAAGGCGCGCCTTCTCATACCGCTGAAGACCCGCGGCGACATCATGCTTGGAGTCGGCAAGACAGCGTGCGAGGACGATGGCGTCCTCGATCGCCATGTTGGCGCCTTGCGCCATCATCGGCAACGTTGGATGCGCGGCATCGCCAAGCAACGTAACCCGGCCGCGCGTCCAATGCGGGAGCGGTTGACGACTCAGCAACGCCCATTTGTAAGGCGTCGCGATGTGGCGAATCATCAGAAGGACATCTGCGTGCCATCCCCGAAAATCAGCGAGGCACTCTTCTGCCGAACCTGGCGTCGTCCACGATTCGAGTTGCCAGTCTCTGCGCTCGACGACCCCCACGAAGTTCAAGAGATCGCCGCTGCGCAGCAAGTAATGCACCACATGCCCGCCCGGCCCAATCCAGTTCACGCCGATCGGCCGTCGCAGTCGGTCCGGCAGCTTGTCTGCCGCGATAAGCCCGCGCCAAGCAACGCAGCCGGTGAACTCAGCACGCTCATCGCCGAAAAGCTTGTTGCGAATGACCGAGTGCACACCGTCAGCCGCAACAAGAACGTCACCGCACACATCGTCACCGGCTTCAAGATGGGCCGCAATGCCATCTGTGGACTGCGTGAAGCCCATGCAACGTGACCCAAGACGAACCGCGTCGGGCGCGAGCGCCTTCACCGCCTCGTATAAGAGACGATGCAGATCCGCTCTGTGCACCATGAAATAGGGCGCGCCGTACCGATCCCGGGAGATCGCGCCAAGGTCGAAGAGTTTCCAAGTCCGCCCGGAATTCCACATCCGAACTTCCTTGCCGGTGGGCTCGCACCAGACGGCCTGCAATACTTTTTCCAGCCCCAAGGCAAATAAGGCCCGTGCTCCGTTTGCCGAGATTTGTACGCCGGCGCCGACCTCGGACAGCACCGCCGACTGTTCCAAGACTGTGACGCAGAACCCGCTCTGGAGCAGAGCACAGGCGGCCGACAGCCCGCCAATGCCCCCGCCGGCGATGATGATGTGGGGCTGGGATACGGTTGGGCGTCTCTCCTGCATTGCTCCTGTCCTTTCGAAAATCACATCCGCACATATTGATGATGTATTCCGGACAAGATGGGAATAGCGACGATGCGCCCAGACCGCTGGACTGCTCGACACAAGGGCGCATCTTTCTGGAACGCCAAGTGAGTGCGTGTCTGGTTGCAGTGGGCGGCATACGAAACGAGGACACATGTATGCGAAGATTATGCAGACTATGTGATCGGCAAGATTCGAGAACTTGCGCATGACGGCCGTCGAGCGGTCGCGCGCTAATCCAAAGTCTTTACATTCCCGGCCTTTATGACGCGCTTATACGGAAGCCCTTATTTCCCAATCGAATTCCTATACGGCGGCGCACACATAGCGGGCACGGAGGCAAAAGAGCTTCCGCAAGAACAACGAGGAGAGACTTCGATGACTGCTCTTGTGCTCGAAAACCTCAAGCTCATCGTGCTCTTCTTGCTTATCGGCTCCATTATTGGCCTTTCGCACCTCAGTAGCGAAAATCTGACCAAAAATGAAACGCGAGTTCGACGGCCAACGTTGGCGCGAAATCGTGCCGAGACGGCGTAACTCCTAAGCCGTGCGTGCGTCCGGCTGAACCACCTTGGCCGCACCGAGCAGGCTCGGCCCGAGCCGGGTCATCCATATGAGCAGCGCCCGGTCACTGCCGGGCAGTCGAAGACGAGGCGGTGCCCGCCGCAAAGCAATGTTGAGCTAATGACGGAGAAACAGGTTCTCAGCTTCAAGCCAGAACCGCGACCTGAACATGTCGGCGACGAACATTTCGAGCGCGTGCAGGATCGCAAACATCAAACAAAATGATGCGATGATTCTGCCTCACAACGCGAATCTACGCCGGATGACATTTTCGAAAAGGACACGCTCGGCCGCAACGTTCCCATTACGATGCTCGGCCGCGCCGACGAAGTGATCGAACAATAGTTCCGAAAAGGCCATTCGCCCGACCCTTCTGTAGCGCGAGGCGGGCGCGCAGCCAGCGCATCGCGCGGCGCGCCGACTGGCGCGATGTCTGCTTCGAGCGCCGCTCGCCCGACGTCAGCAGCCGCGACCACGCCGCCATCCGGTGCGAATGCCGCACCAGCGCAAAGCCCCAGCGTCGCAGTTGCAGCAAAGTCAGGAACAGATTAACGACGTCGAGATAGAGCGTGAGGGCGCCGATAATCGCCTTCTTGCCGGTGACGACCGTATCATCGCTGCCGCAATAAAGCTCCTTGATGTGTTGAGTGTCATAGGCCGTAAGTGCGACGAACACGACGACACCGCCGATTTCGATCGCAACCTGCAGCGGAGACGAGGCGAACAATATGTTCACAAGACTGGCGATAACGAAGCCGACGAGGCCCATCAACAGCAGCGACCCGAAGCGCGACAAATCGTTACGTGTCGTATAGCCGTAAATGCTCATCGCCGCGAACATCCCGGCTGTGATGAAGAACGCGCGCGCGACGCTCGCGCCCACGTAAAGCTCGAAAATTCCCGACAGCGACAGCCCAACCAGTGCCGTATAGGTCCAGAAGGCGAGATGCGCCATCGTAAGATTCATTTTTTCGATTCGATAGCTCAGCAAGAACACCAATGCCAGCGGAGCAACCAGGGCGCTCACCAACAACTCCGGCGTCTTTTCCAGTGCCGCATAGAGCCCAGATCGCTCGTCGAGGTAGGCGACGATGCCGGTGACCGACAGCCCGAGTGCCATATAAGTGTGGACGCCGCGCAGAAACACACGCGCGGCGTCTGGAGCCGCTGAAGCTTGAGAGGCGGTGGTCATGGCCATCGACGCTGCGTCCCCAGTGCGCTGTCCCCGTCGGCGCAAACATCGCACTTTCAAAGCTGCCGCGACAGCTTGTCATTAAGGAAAATCAACATAAGGGCGGTTTACTGAATGTCGCCTATGGGTCGGTGCTGTCGAAAAATGATCTAGAGGGGTCGACCACGCACATTGATCAAAAGGCGGACTGAGAG
>Ga0075520_1000409_pt1 | contig 18471 bp, 13 predicted proteins | sample NGEPerB_FD_75100 | JGI IMG/M metagenome (GOLD analysis project Ga0075520, IMG submission 75100) | Arctic peat soil microbial communities from the Barrow Environmental Observatory site, Barrow, Alaska, USA - NGEE PermafrostAB12-B | ecosystem: Environmental > Terrestrial > Soil > Wetlands > Peat ... | reverse complement strand
CCTTCACAATGCGTGCCCGGTCGTTGGTGTTTCTTTGGTTTCTGATACTGACGCATTGTGGCGGACAGGGGCCGGAGACACATGGCCGTCGTCCAACCACACCCGAGTCCAAAACGGCACCCGCCCCATTACCGGGATTGCCCGCGTTTCTCGTAGCTCAGATCTCGCCGGGCACGCAGGGGCCGGTCGTTGCAGCGCGCGAGGATCGTGCCGTAGCCGTGTGGGCTGAAAAGACTGCTAGCAGCTGGCAGTTTCGATCTGTCGCTCTGCAGCCGTCAAACGGACATGCCGCCGCAGCCATTGACCTTGGCCAGGCGCCAGAAAATCTTGAACTATTGTTCCTTCGTTCGCTAACCGGGCGGGGGTGTATTTTGGCTTACACCTACGCGGACACGAACGGCGGCCATGGACTGTCTGTGATGACACTCGACGATCAGGGCCGCCTTAGTTCCGGGCCCATCACATTGGGAGCTTCGAGTGAAGCCTTGCTGTGGATCGACATTGTGCCTGGGCCGAAAGGTCCCCTCGTTTTTTGGGCGAGCAGTCGCGGCGATCGCGCCGATGTTCGCGCAGCGGCACTGAACCCCGAGGGTGCCGTGCGTGTCGCTGCACATGATGTCCTCAGTGACTTGCGGGCTTGGCAGGTCGCCGCAACTCCTCAAGGGGCAGTTCTTGCAGCAGTTCGTGCAGTATCGAACCAGGCCAGCGGCCCAGTCTCCCTGTCCTTCCTGGATGAAACAGGAACCGTGATTGACAAGACATTGTCCATTACGCAAAGCGAAACCGCCGAGCTCGACTTGGACGTATCATACGTCGGTAAGAACTGTGTCATTGCCTGGACCGATCGACTCAAAGGTGATGCTCGGCTGTATGCGGCCGCCGTCAGTACCTCGGGACAAGTAATTACCGCAGCCTACCCGGTAACTCCGCCCCTGGGCGACCAGTCCTTGGTAAAATTGGTTGCGTCGGTGGGCCCGAGCAAAGGCTATCTCGTCTGGGAAAACGTCTTGGCACCTTCCTCGGTGCGCCGACTTCAGGCGGCTCCAATCGACAGCAGTGCAAAGCTTGGCTCTGAGCGGCTTTCATTTTCATACCAAAGCAATTCCGACCGATCGCCTGACATAGTGGCTACTTCGCGCGGGTTGGCCTATGTCACACAGGTGCCAACAGCAATAATTCGTGACTTGGCTGTGCCCGCTAAGCTCGATCTTACCTTTGACGGCGAAGAGGGTTCGACGGTGCCGACCTTCGTCAGCGTGTCGGAAAAAATGGAAATTACGGGAGTCGCACCGCTGATGTTAGCCTCCAAGCCCACGCTGCCCAGTCTGGTCTGGGGTCTTCACTGCCGTGCCGCGGATTGCTTTGCGTTAGCTGCGATCAGCGGTGATCCGCAGGCCGCCGTCCTTGGTGTAGCGCTTTCGCACAACGAAACGGCGGGACGGAGTCTATTGACAAATGGTGGGGCGAAACAGCCAGTAAATCCGGTCAATTCAAGTGCCTTTGACGCCAAGTTGCGCGCCTGGCTCGTCGACGAACGGACCACGGGGACAAGACCGAAGCTCGCAGCTGTGCGCGTTGTTGGCGAGACCGAGCCCCTCGCGGATCTAGCGGTGACCAACTCCCTGGATGTGCCCCTGGTCTCGACGCTGACTTACTTCAACCCCGAGGCCCCTCTGGTCCGGCTCACTGCACCGGCCGAGGACGGCAGGCGCGAACCGCTCCAGGCACGCATCGATTTGCGCGGCCCTCTGGGTGAAGCGCCCTCGTCTCTAGGCTACGTCAGTTTGCGCGCCCGCTCTGCAGGCGGTCTTGCCTGGGCGGTATCACCCGACGGAAGAGACAGGCTCCTGGCTTGGAGCGCCCTTGATGGACGCGAGCCTCAGGTTTTCGTTACACAATTCGATGATGCGGGCAAGAAGCGCTTGCAGCGCGAGATTACTCACCGGAAAGGCAACATTACCGATATCGCAGCGACTGCCACACCGGGTGGATTCTACATCGGATGGATTGATGATCGGGTGGCGACTGCGCAAGCGTACCTCACGCGCCTATCGCGGACCCTGGAGCGCCAGGGGCCCGAACAAGTGGTAACCACGGCAGCGGGGGGAAAGTCGGGGCTGAAACTTCATGCAGTAGGCAATTCACTGTGGGCTGTATGGTCGGATTCACGGGAATCACCCACAAGCCGCGCCGATATCTTTCTGCGCCGGTTTGCGATCAACGATGGACGAGCGCTTGGGGATGATCAGCGGCTCTTTGAAACACCTGGGCATTCGCATAGTCCACTGATCGCCTCGAGCGATTCGGGGGTCCTGATCGCCTGGATGGAGAGCGAACCCGGCGGCGAACGCGCCGATGGTACGGCTTCGGTGAAGATCGCCCGGCTTAACGCCGAAGGACGACCCAGCGGCACGCGTTCGGTGCAGATCTCCCAAGGGGTGCCCACGGCATTTGGTTTTGGCTGTGCGAAAAAAGAATGTCACCTCGTGGTCGCCGTTGACCTGGGGGGCACAGGTCAAATCGAAGCGGCATCGCTCGACCCCAGTGCAGACTCGCCCGTTCATACAGTACCGCTGATTCGGTCCCTTGGGCCTGCGGACGAAAGTGTATCCCCCGTCGTCGTCGCCAATGACATCTATTGGGTCGACCGCAGTACGACGAATCACGTGCGCGTGATGCGAGCGGCCGTTGAATGGCAGTGAGCCCGACCGATTAGCGATTGCCGATGGCGCGTTTGCCCGTTTGAGCGCACCAGCGTAGCCAGTGGTCTATGATGACGAGGGCCACCATGGCTTCTGCCATGGGTACGAAGCGGGGCAATAAACAGGGATCATGGCGACCCATCGTGCGAATTTCCGAGGCTTCGCCTTTGCGGTTAACCGTGGACTGTGGGCGAGGCAAGCTGCTGGTGGGTTTGACGGCGGCACGCAGAACGATCGGCATTCCGGAGGATATTCCGCCCAGAATTCCCCCGTGGCGATTGGTCTGCGTTTCGATACCGTCGGCCCCTCCCTTGCTGACGAACAGATCGTTATTGTCGCTGCCACGCATCGTCGCGCAGCGAAAGCCGATGCCGTATTCGACGCCTAGTACGGCGGGCAGACTCAAGAGCGCTTTGCCCAGATCTGCCTTCAGCTTGTCGAAGACGGGCTCACCTAGCCCGGCGGGAACTCCGCTGGCGACAACCTCAGCGACTCCGCCGATAGAGTCCATTTCTCGGCGAGCCTGCTCAACCAGCTCCACCATTTTTGGGGCCACGCGTGCGTCGGGGCATCGGATAATGTTCGGCGAGCCGTCGGGCAATCTTTCTACCTGCTCAAGCGTTACCTGGGAAGGGTCGTCAATCTGCGCGCATATCGGTCCGACTTGCTTGGTATAGCCGACGACGCGTCCTCCGAAGGTCTCCAACATGAGCTTTTTCGCGATACCACCCGCGGCCACTCGAGCGACGGTTTCCCGCGCGCTTGCTCGCCCGCCGCCGCGAAAATCGCGAGCGCCGTATTTCCGATCATAGGTGAAATCGGCATGCCCTGGACGATACCGGTCCTTGATTTCATCGTAATCACGACTGCGTTGGTCTTGATTCCGAATCAGAATCGCTATGCTCGTGCCCGTGGTGCGGCCTTCGAATACTCCGCTTAGGATTTCCGGCATGTCGGATTCATGACGTTGCGAGACAAGCGCACTTTGGCCGGGTTTTCTGCGCACCAAATCAGCGTACAGATCCTCTTCATTGAGCTCCAAACCGGGAGGGCAACCGTCCACAATGACGACATTGGCCGGCCCATGCGATTCTCCAGCCGTCGTAATTCGAAATACCGTGCCAAAGCTGTTTCCGGCCATACCTTGACGCTTTACTACGGGGCATTCATCGTCACCAGCTCGTAACGACCCTAAGCATCTCTTCAGAGTGCTGTTTTCAGGGCCGGGGCCTCGAAAACCAACACGATCAAAATCAGCCGGCGCCCATCTGGGCGGTTGCGGAGGGGGCCTTGCTCAGTAGATCTTCAACGGCGTCAATCAGCTCATCTACGCCGAGGCCTTTGCAGACCCAGGCCTGTACAATACCCGGAGGCAGATCCTCCGCCGTCTCCACCGGTGTACCTGACAAAATCACGCGCCTTACTCGGGGATATTGCGCGCGCACTTTGATCAGAAGTTGCACGCCGTCTATGTTCGGCATCTCGTAGTCGGTGACGAATACATCACAGTGCCCCTGCGCAAGGTAGTGCATTGCCTCATGACTCCCAGATAGCGTCGTTATGTCCCAAGTGGGGCGGCGCAGTTTGAGAGCACGTTTGAAACTGCGCAGCACGGCAATATCGTCGTCAACGATAATCACGCGTAGCAGTGCGGCGGCTATTCGAAGATGTGATGGGGGCGTCGGACGTCGTGGCACGAGCTTTCTCGGGGTGCGGTTTATGACGGGCAGGTCACGTAAAGGGGTCGGCCTAGGTCTTATTGGCCGTTTTAACACGGAATCGATTAGCCGACCAACAATTTGAAGTAAATATATTCGAGGGTTAGTGACACTTGCTGATTAAACAAAGGCAATCTACCTAAAGAAATGTCCCCGGTGTCATCTGGAATAACTACCTGGACTTACATTGTAGGTACAGTTATGGCTTTCACTACGCTGATTCCGTTGCTGTTGCTGCTCTTTCACAACGACGTGCCGGACGAGTAGCATCGCCGCTGGATATTTCAGATTGCCGCCCAAACACAGACACCGACCGGGATTTGCAGGCGTCCCAGACGCAATGATTACGGAGGCGGCCGCATTGGGCAACTAACGGCGAACGGGTTCACGCGGTAGCCGCAGCCTCACGCTGCTGCTGTTACGTTGGAGTTCCAGCAACACATCAGTGCCGTCCGCACCCGCGAGGCGCGCGCGGGCGTCAGCCATCGACGCTGGGTGAACCCCTTCGATTGCAACCAAGGCATCCCCCGGGGCAAGGCCTGCGCGCTCCGCTTCGCTACCGGGAGCCACGGAGGCGACAATCAGGGTGGCCCCTTGTTCTTCAAGTGTGACGGCCACGTTGGCGCCCTGTCCGGTAGGCACCTCGTCACCCACGGCAGACGTCAGTCTAATTGTGATATCTCGCGTTTCACGTCCGGCGATTATTTCGAAGGAAGTGGAGTTGCCGCGGCCAATCGCGGGCGCATAGGCGTACAGTTTTGCACTTCCCGCTGCTACGGACTTCAGCGAAAACCGTCCATCGTGACCCGTAATTGTCATCGTCGAGGGCAGAGTACCCGCTGCGAGGTAGGCCGCAACTGGATAGGGTGCTACTCGTGCAGCGGCTACGGGACTATTATTCTTGTCTAGAACGATACCTGTGACCTCCCCCGATTCGGACAGATCAACAGCGGGAAGCTCAAATGCTCGGTCCTCCCGAGCGGTCTGTTGCACCTCTGCGTCCCTGTCAACGGGTGCGAAATCTGCATGCTCGACGTGCAAATGAACGATACCCGGAGCAACGTCACGCAGGGACCATGAACCGTCACCGTCCGTGACGGTGACTCGCCGCTGGCCCTCGCTGACAACCGTGACTTGTGCCCCCTCGACGCTGCGCCTGCCGCGCACACTCGTAACGCGTCCGGTGATCTCTACCCCGCGTTTGAGTACGACCCTCAGATTCTCCCCCGCGGCGTCGAACGTTTGCGAGGTCGGGACGTAACCGGGCAAGTCGCAGCGCAGGCGAAGGGAAAGTCCGCGCGCATCACTCACAGTGACTCGCCCGTCGGAATTCGTAAAGAAGGTTCTTTTTAGAGGAATATCCGGCGAAAGCGACGTCACCTGCAATTCCGCATTTTCGAGCGTCTTGCCTTGTTCATTTACAACAGTAACCTGAACGGACTCGCGTTCGGCTGGCAGAACGATGATCGTTGTTTCGCGACGACCTTCGTGGAGCGTTAGCGACTTTCGGACAGCCGTGCGTTGCGTGTCGGCAGAAGGGCGCTCGACAGTCAGCGTTATCTCGAGGGGAACAGCGGCAAACGCAAAGGTGCCATCATCGGCGGTTACCGTGGTTCGAGACGTAGTGCCCTTGACTGCCGCTAAGTCTACGCGGGCGCCACCGACGGGGAAGTCCCGATCGTCCACGACGCGACCTTCGAGTCGACCCCCTTCGTGCAATACGACTTTCACTTCCGCTTGCCCACCGGCAACCAGCAGTACAACTTCACTAATGCCTTCGACATATTCAGGATGACGCACGATGGCGCGCAAGCGTCCGGGCGTGACGGGATGCGCGCGAAATGTGCCGTCGCTACGCGATACCCAAGGTTCGAGCTCGGGCAGGCCCGCGGCGAATAACGCCGACGTGGACGTGTTTGCGCCGCCGAGTAGTGTCTCCGTGCCGGGCAAAACCCAATCCCTCATACCGGCTGCGGCCCCCGGAATAGCGGGGATGGGCCCGGGCATGACACCTAATTCACCCATGGGCAACAGAGGGGTGCCTGTCGCCAGTGCCCAATCGAAATGGGCCGATTTCAGGGCGCGCAATGCTGGAGTCTCCGCAATTGGCAGCCCCAATTGATCCGTACCTACAATTTCGACGGTTGCTCCGGAAATGGGATGATCGTTGATGTCCACGACGCGGCCGAGCAGGGTCGCTCCGCGAAGCAGGGCGATGCGAAGCTCTGTGCCCAGAGTTTCCGGAACCACAACGGAATTGCCACCCACGAAATCACGAGCGGTGGCGGAAGCCGTTGCCGGTCCCGGGGCAATCGGACCTAGACGCACCGTGCCGGCAGTGCCGGTGCGCCCCCGCATGGGAAAACTCGCCAGCCCCGATTCCGCAATCACGACGGCTGCGTCGGGCACGGGCACGGCCGCGTCGGCATCGCCGTCTGTCACGCGAACATTGGCAAATCGTCCGGGAACAAGCCTAAGCACGACCTCGCGTTCTTCACCGCGTTTGAGCTCGACGCCGAGGGCCGTTTGGCTCACTTCGGTGTCAAGGATTGCTTTGAGGTCGAAACTTCCCGCCAGAAGCCCGCGAATATGCGCGCTGCCGTGAGCATCGGTTCGCACGGAACGCGCGGGCCATAATGACGAGCCGGCAATGCTGACCACCGCATTACCAGCGGGCCCGCCTCCGCTGCGCTCCACGCGAACGATGAGCGCGCCCAAACGCCGCAAGGCCAGAGATACCCGACCGTTTACTCCGGCGCGAGTCACGGATTCATAGCCGGCGGCGGAGGCCTTGACGGTCCAAGGTGATTTGCCCAATCGCAAGAACCGAGCAACGGCGTCGATACCGGTCAGGGCCCCGAAGGGCAATGGATCGTGCCCCGTGACAAGAACGGTCGCCTGTTTCAGCGGTTGGTTTTGCTCATCTGTTACCGTAACTTCAAGGGCTTGCGCGGGCTCTAGAGATAACGTTAGTGAACGCTTCTCCGTTTCAAGCAGTAGCTGCGACGACGTGCGGGCGTAACCGCGGGCCTCGGCGAGAATCCAAAGGACGCCGCTAGGCAAGGCGCGCAACGTGGCCTGGCCCTGCGCATTAGTCGTAACTTGCCCCGCATCGAAGTATTCTCCACCCTGCTGCCAGAAGGCGCGCACCTGAGCTTCAGGGATGGGTTTGGCATTCTGGGGGATACCGGAGTCCGGGACGTCATTTTTGGCCTCACTATTGCGCAGAACCACAGTCACCGACAGCTCCGCATCTCGCGCCACGCCGGTTCTTGGCACTGCAGGCGCAGCAACCCTGCGTTGGACGGGTGTGATGTGAGTATCTTGCAGGCGCAGCACGAAGAACAGAAAAGCCAGCAACGCGATGCCGACGCTCATCCATTTCAGGGCTTTCCGCACGACCCGACCATAACGCCGGAAGGGGCCTTAGGCCTTCCCACCTTTATAAATCAATTTCCCCGGGCCGGTAGTCGAGCTACCTTCATGGGATGCGAAAGCCGCTGGCGGCCTGGTTTCTGCTCGCGCTGCTCGGGTGCAGCGGGCGTGGCGACCCGCCACCTTACGCGAGCGGGCGCGCGAACACCGGGGGCTCCGGCGGGTTCCAAGTTTTGCCCGATTCCACAAACTGCGGACTTCCGACTGATGCGGGTCTGTGCGGCAATGAAATAATGCCGACGCAACAAGACCGCCCCAACCTCTACTTCATCATCGACGATTCAGGTAGCATGGCCGACGTCTTCGCCGGTACGACACAGACCAAGTACACCGCCGCGGTCAAAGCCGTTGTCGATGTACTGGAACTCATCGGTCATCGCGTTTCCTACGGCGCCGCCTTGTTCCCGTATTTCGTGAATGACAACAGCTGTATCAACAGCAACAATAGTTGCGCGGTGGGGCAAGAGGTGTTTAAGACTCAACCCGGTGACTCGGTTGTCTGCGCGAGAAACGGAAAAGTCGGCGACGTCCTAAGCTCATTCCAGACGAGCCTGAGACACAACCCGTGCGGATCGACTCCGCTTAGCGCTACTCTTACCAAACTCAAGCCGACCCTTACCGCTTTGCCCGGCAAAACCGCTGTGATTTTGGCTACGGACGGCGCACCCAATTGCAATTCTAACGCAACGTGCGCGGCCGATCTTTGCGAATTGAATTTGGACCAGGTGTCATTTGACAATGGACCCGTTTGTGTGGCGCCCGTCAATTGCTGCGATCCGAAGGTGGTTGCCAACGGGCCTTCGAGCTGTGTCGATGATGTCGCAACGATTGAGATTCTAAGTGAACTCCAAGCTGCCGCCATTCCCACATACATAGTTGGACTGCCTGGTGTTGGAGCGCTCGGTGATGTTCTCAACAGGATGGCGGACGCGGGCGGCACGGCGCGGACTGGTTCCCTGCGCTACTACGAGGTTTCAGATTCTCAAACGCTGGCGGACACTCTGCGCCAAATCGCAATAAACCTTTCGGTCTCATGCGCAATCTCCCTAAGTCAGAGTCCGCCCAATTGGGCACAGGTGAAGGTATATTTCGACTCGGTAGAAGTGCCGAGCGACGCGACCAACGGCTGGAAGCAAATCGACGACCATACGTTGCAAATCACCGGCACCTCCTGCGACCAACTGATGAACGGCAATGTGTTTCAGGTGCAGGTAACCGCCGATTGCCCGACAGTCGTCAATTGATGGCCGGCCGTTTTGTGGCGCGATTTGGCGGCCCCCTGGTTTTTGACGGCACGCGGGACACGAGTAGCTTCGGGACTACGGCTGTAGTGGCCGACGCCGAGGCCCGGTTTTGCTTGACGCGGGCCGGACCCTGGCTACCCTTGGCTCCCCATTCCAGCTTAGCTCAGTCGGTAGAGCAGGCGGCTGTTAACCGCCGGGTCCCAGGTTCGAGTCCTGGAGCTGGAGCCACCCACCCACGGAAGTGCGAACTGCCTCCGTGGTTTCCCCTTTGGACGCGCTGGCCATCGGATCTTGGCTGGTCGCTGGCGGCTCCTGGCCCAATTGCCATTGGCTATTTGCTGTTCGCTTGTTGCCGTTTGCTTCTTGTTGGTGGCCTTTTGTGCTTGGAACGGTCCAAAAACAGCACGATCGCGAAGTTCGCGCCAGTTCCGGCGGTCGGGAGCCACGCAAGACGGCCCGCTTCGTCGCAGGCCCGTACAAAGAGGTTACGCCCCACGCTAATGTGATTACGGACAAAGCAGTTGCGCCCCCCGCGACGTGATTACCGTAGCGTATCGGGTGCAGTAGTCGAGCCATAACCGCCGCCCCGCGTGTTACCGAAATGGCTTGAGCTCGGTTAAAATCTGATCGGCCGCTACGGCGCGGATGCCGTCTGCCATTGGAAATGAGCGCGCGCCGCCATGAATGACGTGCAGGCTGTCAAGGTGAAGGTCTTGCACGGCAATGTGCATGGACTTGGTGACCGTCGGCGCCGAGGTGCGTTTGAATTCGAAACCAAGACGCTTTTTGCCTCGGACAATCAGCAGGTCAAGCTCTGCACCTTGATGTGTGCGCCAGAAAAAACATTCCTCGCGTTGTGCTTTCATATGTTGCACAACTTGATCGAGCAGAAAACCTTCCCAAGAAGCACCCAACTTGGGGTTCGATTCGAGTTCCACCTTCCGATTGATCCCGAGCAGGGTGTGCAAAATACCACTGTCCGCAATATACACCTTCGGTGATTTCACTTGGCGCTTGCCTAAATTCTCTGACCAAGGCAAGAGTTGCCTTATCATGAATGTGGCTGTCATCAGATCGAGATGACGGCGCACTGTCGTGTCTGCGAGCCCCAGAGAAGCTCCAACCTCAGACGCGTTCCAGAGCTGACCGTGATAATGGGCCACCATGGTCCAGAAGCGTCGTAGGACGGAGGGCGAAACATTAAACCCAAACTGAGAAAGCTCGCGCTCTAGGAATGTGCGCACGAAATGCTTGCGCCAGTCTTGACTGATGGCTTCGGATTTCGCCAGGAATGAACGAGGAAAGCCGCCACGCAACCAGAGTCTGTTTGCCGCATCTATGCCTACTTCTTCGATTGAGAAGCCAGGTAGCTCATGGTAGGCGATTCGACCCGCGAGTGTTTCAGACGACTGACGCAAGAGTTCGGGAGACGCACTTCCAAGCACCAAAAAACGCCGGCGTGTCTTTGGCTGGTCAACTAGTACCCGCAATGCTGGGAACAACTCCGGTCGCCGTTGGATTTCATCAATGATAACCAGGCCGCGCAAATGAGAGAGGGCGAGCGTTGGTTCACTCAGGCGAGCGAGATCGTCTTCATCCTCGAGGTCGAAGTGTTGCGTGCGGAATGTTGTCGATCCGGCGTAGAGCCGTGCCAAAGTCGTCTTGCCCACTTGCCGCGGTCCCAGGATTGCCACAACCGGATGGGACCGGAATAGGTTACGAATGGCACTGACGTGGGAACGGCGCTCAAGCACCGAGAACAGTTACCATGAATATTCTGCACTGCACGCTGATTTTTCATGTAATGGGTTACCCCCGTGACCGGCGGCCGGCAGTCAGCCGCCTCGGACTTTCCACGTATTCCTCACGCATGTGGCCGGATTCAATGCCTTCGCTCATGAGATCGAAGTTGCCCAAGCCGATTCGGCATTGCGCAGTCTTTCGCGCAATTAGATCCGAGGACAGGCGCGACTCTGATGCCTATCGCTTGAAATCGAGAAAGCCGTTCAACAACCTCCTGCAGTGAGCTGCACGTGGTTTGGACGTCCACTGCGGACAAGCGGACGTCCGCTTCAATGACTTAGCTGCACTTTGAGTAAAACATTGAGGGCGGCACACCCTCCACACTCTCGCAGTTTGCGTTGGATACCGGTCCGTTTCGAGAATCGAATTCCTGTTCACCAAAACGGCACGCAACGTGCTGTTCGGAAAGTGTGTGACGAATGCGAGTAGAGGGGCCGATCCCATGGAACAGTGTGCCACATATTGTGCGTTCAGAATCCTTTTGCTTTTTGCGCCCGTGGGGCTGGTAGCTGCGTGCGCCTTCGACGACGCGACCACGGCTGGTACCGACGGCACTGCAGTCCCCGGCGTCGCTGTGGGCACGGGCGATCGAAGCGCGTCAGCGGCAACCCAAGTTTACCAAGTTCGAGCTTTGGCCGAGAATACAATTATCGTCAAGGCCATGCCAAACGCTACGTGCAGCGTGCATTCAAATGGAGCTACGGGCAAACTAGCCTTGTATACGGACGATGAAGGGATGGTTTCTCTTGAAATCACGCCAGAGGCGGCCGGCAGCGCAACGACGTTTTCACTGGAGTGTCGAGACGCAAATTTGGCGAACGCCAGCTACGGATTGGAATTGCGAGCCAGTTTGGATGCGCCGATTCTGGCACGCCCAACGCCTAAAGGCACGGTTCGCCCCGCCCTTACGGGCAACCCGCTGGAACTGACGAATCAGCAGCTCACAGCGCGTGGATACCCGCCACGTCCCGACCCCAATCAGGCCCCAGTTGCGCACAAACAGTGGCGCGATGACGTACTGCAACCCTCGACAATGGTAAACGCAAACTAGTGCCAATGCCGCATCGCAATGACTCTATGACCACGAATTGGGCTGGTTATGTCGTCACTAATCATCCCAAATATGCCAGTGCGATGGCTTACTGGGATGTGCCGCAGTTGACAGGTGAAATGAACCAGTATGACGTAACATCGTTATGGGTTGGAGTGGGTGGGTATTCTTACCCGGGCTTTAACGGTGGCGACATGTGGCAGGGTGGCATGGAGCATGAGGTGGATTGCACAATGGGTTTCTGTTACGCCAGAAGATACCCATGGGTTGAGCTCATCTCTTCCAAACAATCGAACCCAACGTCTGATGGAACATGCTGCGGTATGGTTACTTTCAACAATTTCGACATGAGCGCAGGCGACAACATCTTGGTCGAAATGTGGCTTGGTGATATTGATGGCGCCATTTCAAAACCGCTTAGTCCACCGCTCTACGCATGGTGGTACATTAGCAACAATACAAAACACATCGCTGCCCGCGGTTATGGCGGCTGGTGGTATTACGACAGTCAAGGTCATTACCAAGCGGCGAAAGATCCCAATAACACCACCCCGAATGACGGGAGGATCCCACCCTTCATTACCATCAATGGCGCATCAGCTGAATGGATCGTCGAGCGGACTCAAGTCTCAAGAGACCACCTGTCTCGACTGGCGCAATTCAGTACGACCAATATGGCAACCGCCCAATCTTGGGACAACGACTCCTGGCGCGTCTACGGCGACCAATCCCCCACGCAAATAGGCATGTATCACCAAGATGATGAAGGGTTCGCGGGTTTGCCGCAGCTGGCGCGCGCCACCCAGCTCAGTTCAAGCTCGATCCAATTCACCCACATGGCCCATTTTTGATGCATTCGTCGTCCCAAGATTATCTCCCTAATCAATCACAAATGTATGGGTGTAGCGTAAGTCGCGCGCTGGCGGACGTCCGCAGCGGACACTCGGACGTCCACTATAATGTCTCGTTTCCACTTTGAGTCACGAGTGTGGGCTGCACACCAATGAAGATTATCGCAGATTGCTTAGGCTACCGTTCCAGACCGGAAATCCTAGTCCTGAACGTGGAAACGGCACGCAACGTGCTGCTAAAGCAGTGTGAATCAATTGTGTGTAGAGAAGCTGATCCCATACTTGAAGTCTTCGCCCCCCACAGCTGATATTCTGTGAATTCTGAATTGACACTCAATTACTACGATGATACCAGTTTGCTTAATATCGTTGAAGTTCGAGGGTGCGCCTATGCATGCTTGGCATAGCGTGCCTTCGACCCACACCAATCGAAAGGGAACAATCCATGAGAACACGTGACTATGCAATGCTGTCAATTTTAAGCGGTTCGTTGGGAGCGATCGGATGCGGCAGCGCCGATTCGTCCACAGCTTCGAACGCAGATGGAAATATTACTGGCGCCAGCTCGCGACTGACCAGCCTTGCTCCAGCGTGCAAGACCCCACCACCGACCGGGGGTCTTGACCCAGACACGAAGTTCTTTGTCGTGCCGCCCAATCCCAGTGCCGTTCAGCAGGTCATCGATCTGGCAAAGGCCAAGGAATTTCGCGCAGCCGCCAAGCTTGGTGCCCTCGAGCGCGTGCCGCAAGCCAAATGGTTTACGGACGGCACGCCTGAAGAAGTCCGAAAAGCTGTGAAGAAGACGATGATCGAAGCGGCCTTCGAACACCGCGTTCCTGTCTTGGTTGCGTACAACGTCCCATTCCGCGACTGCGCGCAGTATTCTGCAGGAGGCGCGGTGGACACGGCCGCTTACGAGGCCTGGATCGATGGATTTTCCGCAGGGATCGGCAAGGGGCAGGCCGTCGTCATTCTCGAACCGGATGCGCTTGGGACCATTCCGTATAACACGGGCCTCGACGGCACCGCCGAATCGTGCAAGCCGACCGTCACGGATGCTAAGGGCAACACAGTGCCTGCGCCAGGCGCCGATCCGAGTAACCGCTATGCGCAGCTCAACTACGCCGTCGACAGTATCACGAGCAAGGCTCCGAAAGCGCTAGTTTATCTCGACGCCACGCAGAGCCACTGGCTCACTGTCGGCGATGCGGCATACCGGCTTACCACGGCAGGCCTCCCGCGGGCTCAGGGCTTTTTCCTGAACGTCTCCAACTACCAGTTTACGACCAACTCAGCACAGTATGGAACCTGGGTTTCGAACTGCATTGCCTACGCCACCGCGGTCACGCCTGGCGACTTTTCCAATTGTCCGAACCAGTACTGGAACGGTGGCCCTCTTCCTGCGAAGATCGCACAGCTCAATGGCGAATGGACCGGCGTAGCGTTGGACCCGCGCGGTGAGTGGAGCGATACAACGGACGTGGTTGCTCTCAACACGTCCGGGATCAATTTGCGCTACGCGAACATGTTGGGCACGACGCAGCCCACGACTCATTTCGTGATCGACACCAGCCGCAACGGCCAGGGCCCGCTGAAAGTTGCCACGTACGCGGCGGCTCCGTATAACCAGCCTGGGGCGGTGGACCAGCCCGGGACCGTGATCAGCGGTCTGGCCAACGGCGACTGGTGCAATCCGCCCGGTGCGGGCACGGGCCTGCGCCCAACCGCAAACACTGGTGTCGCACTGCTCGACGCCTACCTTTGGGTGAAAATCCCGGGCGAATCGGATGGGTCCTGCGACATCGCGGGCGGGGCGCGTGCTTGGGACTACTCACAGTACAATCCCTGGGCTCTCACGGGCGACGCGCAGAACCATTTCGATCCGCTCTGGGGCATCGTTGATCCGGCGGCGGGCGCATGGTTCCCGGCGCAGGCGCTGCAGATGGCGCAATTGGCCAACCCGCCACTGTTCTGAAAACGAGCAACCAGCAACCAGACATACGGCACGGAAACGACCGCGTGACGGTTCCGTGCCGTGACAACATCAAGAAAATCATTTGCAAAATTCCTGCGCGGCGCGCCGCAGGAATGCCCGGTGAGCGTACGGTCATGAACCGTGACTGGAATGTCTCTTGAAGTTCTTTTCGCCCGACTCTACATGAAACAAAGCCGTCACCCACCGTTAATCGTACGTAGCTAAGTGTTCGTCGCAGTTTGTATATCCAATGGTCTTGACGATCCACTGTCGAGACTCGAGGTTTGCACAAATCATTATGTCAGGGGGGCCTTGCGCCCCGTCGGGAATCACACAAACGTTTAGGAGGAACGCAATGAGCAGAACCAAATTACTGGCCATATTAGGGCTAGTAGCGATCGCCGGATGCAGCCAAGGCGACAAAGGATCGACGGGCGACAAAGGCGCTCAAGGTGACAAAGGATCGACGGGACCTGCGGGTGACGCCGGGCTGAACGGCAAAACGGGGTCGAACGGTAACACCGGGCCCGCGGGGGACGCTGGACCCACAGGCAAGACGGGACCGACTGGTAAAACCGGGCCCCAGGGGGATGCAGGCCCAGCTGGACCTGCGCTAAACCTGACGGACAAGGCCACTCAAGGTCTTGAAATCTCGCCTGTGTCACCTAACATTGCCGGAAAATCTCCGGCTGAGGTGGAGCAAATCGGTATTGGCAGTTATCTGGCCAATGCGGTTGGTAATTGTGGTGGGTGCCATAATTCGCCGACTCAACAGTTCTTGGCCGGTGGGGCTGGATTCCCGCTCGATGCAGCGGGCGACGTCGTGTACACCCGCAACCTGACGCCGGATAAGACAACAGGACTAAAACTTAGCGAAGCCCAATTTATTACCGTGTTCCGAACCGGAATGGATTTCAACATAACTACCGGTGCCGCTCAACAACTCATCGTGATGCCTTGGCCGTACTTTCGTTGGCTGTCTACGCCCGACATCAAGGCAATTTACGCCTATTTGAAGTCAATTCCAGCCGTCAACAACACCGTGCCGCCGGACATCAAAGGGGCTTTGAGCGCGCTCACGCCCGTACCATTCCCGACGCAATACAACGATGGTGACGTGGCTCGCCCGTTGCCAACTGAAGTTAATGCACAAGGCGGTCCCGCGCCGGATCCAGACAATGTGCTGCGCGGGCTCGCGGTTCGACCGCTGGACGCGCCGGCTGACCTTGCAACTCGCACTTCCAGCGAAATTGCAGCGATCGGTCGAGGCAGCTACCTGGTCAACACCCTTGCGCATTGTAACGATTGTCACTCAAATCCTTCGCGCGATTCCGCTGGGAAAGTTAACACCGCACATTACCTCACTGGAGGCGGGTTATTTCCCACCCCGACAGGCCTGGGTCCCGTCTTTCATCAAACACGTTCGATGTCGGCGGATCTCACGGGAAAGACGCATGGGTTTCTCAATGAGCCGGGTACAACCTTCAATTTGTTTCTCGGAATCATATCATCAGGACAACATATTGACGACACTCCTCCCTCACCACTCGCGTGGCCCATGCCGTGGAACATATTCCAAAACATGACCTTGGACGATCTGGAAGCGGTCTGGAGCTACTTGAAAACAGTGCCGCCGATTGTCGGTACTGCAGCAGACCCCGCCGACAAAACAACCCAAGGTGCCGCCGTGTATTGCAGCCAGAATTCAGATTGCGGCGGAGCCCCGCAAACTTGCAACACGGCTACCAACGAATGTATCGGTGAAACCTGCACGGCAGACGCTGATTGCGGCGCCTGTCAGACGTGCACCGCCGGCGCTTGCGTAGCACCTGCGCCGAGTTCCACGTGTTTAGCTAGCGGAATCTAGGCGAACTGCGAAAGGACGGCCGCGTGTGCGGCCGTCCTGCGCGTTTGTGAACTTATGAGATTGGGCGACGCGATCCACGGCGCTGGGAACTAGCGCTTGTCGTCTTGTGTTTTTACGACACGGAACCGTTGAGTTCGTGCGCACCAGTGAAGTCCGAATCGAGGTCCGGCGGCGAGCGCTGGACACCGGGGATCTTCCCATGGACCTGGCGGATGCTTCGCTTGTGATCGCGGCTGAGGATTTGGGCTCAGGGCGGATCCTGTTTACCGATCGGCGCGACTTTGGTGCCTATCGTTGGAAATCGAGAAAGCCGTTCAAGAACTTGCTGCAGTGAGCCGGGCCTCAGAGGACTTTGGCTTGACAGGTGTCAATGAAAGGCCTACAGTGACACATATGGAAAAGACTCAAGTCTATCTGCCCCAGGAGCAACTTGAGGCTCTCCATCGCGTAGCGAAGCGGCAGCACCGGAGCGTTGCCGATCTGATTCGCGAGGCTATTGGGAAAGTCTGGCTCCGACCGGTCGAACGCGGTCCGGTGGGGTTGTGGGCAGGAAAGCCGGGGCGAACTTCTGTCGAGCATGACACCATCTACGACGAGCCGTGAAGGGTTCTGACGGTCTGCGATGGCGGCTCGACGCGCAAACACGGTTTTCGTAGACACGGGTGCATGGATCGCGCTCGCTCTCTTGGCCGATCCGTTACACGCGCGAGCCGTGGAAGCTTGGGACGAGCTATTGCGGCACGGAGCGCGCCTCGCAACTTCGGTTCCGGTCGTGATGGAGACGTTCACATTTCTCGATCGGAACGCAACCCGAGACGTCGCAATTGCATGGAAGAACGCGCTAGATAGGATTCGATATCTGCGGATTCTCGAATGCACAAAGAGCGATTTGTCCGGCGCGTGGTCGTTCTTCGAGCGGCGCGATCTCCACAAGTTGTCAGCTGTGGATGCAACCAGTTTCGTGATAATGACGCGGGAACGGATCAGGCGCGCCTTCACGTTTGATCACCATTTCGCCAGCGCCGGTTTCCAATTGGTAGGTTAAGGCAAATACCCTGCCACACACCGGAGTAGAGCCCGTCCGGAACGCGTGACACAAGACTTCTCGAATACGCCGCAGTCGGTCATCTGGAGGCGTGTCGCCTGTAGCCTGACTTCTGACTAACGGATCGGACAATAATGGTGGACACTGCTTTGGACGTCCGCCGCGGACACGCGGACGTCCGCGGCAATGTCTGAGTTTCACTATGAGTCACAAGTGAGGGCAGCACCCCATCCAAGATTGTTACTGTTTGCGTTAGATACCGTTCCTTTTCGACAATTGAGATCCCGACTGTGAATACGGCACACAACGTGCTGATAAGAAAGGAAAGTGTGCGACAGACCCCGGTGACGGTGAATGGCCCAGGTACTATGAAACAATTTCAAATGACCAAACGTGTGACGACTCTTTCGGTGCTTGTAAGCCTCGGCCTGCTCGCGGCTTGCGCCTCGGATGGCGACAAGGCAGTTGGTACGGGCGGCGCTACCAGTATGGGTGGCGCGCCCGGGGCTGGCGGCGCCTCGAATACGGGTGGCTCTGTGAGCACGAGCGGTGGTACCGATGCTGGCGACGACGCGGGTACGGACTCGGGGTGCGTGAACAGTAACGGTATTACCTGTGCCACGGACTTAAGCGGGATTCCTTTCGTTGCGTTCGTCGGGAGTTATTCCGACTACTGCGCGCCCTGTTCGGGGGTAACCCTCCGACGGGTGAGACGACCGAGACTATGAGCTACCCGGCGCCGGGCAAACTCTGTCTCGCTGGACGCGTCTCCCCTGGTGG
>Ga0075520_1000408_pt1 | contig 18484 bp, 18 predicted proteins | sample NGEPerB_FD_75100 | JGI IMG/M metagenome (GOLD analysis project Ga0075520, IMG submission 75100) | Arctic peat soil microbial communities from the Barrow Environmental Observatory site, Barrow, Alaska, USA - NGEE PermafrostAB12-B | ecosystem: Environmental > Terrestrial > Soil > Wetlands > Peat ... | reverse complement strand
TCCGCCACGGCGGGGAACGTGAAGCGGCTGGAGCAGGAAAAGAAGCGTTACGACGCGCGCATCGAGCACGAGAAAGACCAGGCCGCGGCCGTCGCGAAGTCCATCGAGGGCGCGAAGATCGTCCTCCACAAGAAGTCGGGCGAGAACGACTCGCTCTACGGCTCCGTGACCTCGTCCGAAGTCGCGGACGCGCTGGAGGCCAAGGGCATCACGGTCGACAAGCGGAAGATCGACCTCGAGGAGCCCATCAAGCGCCTCGGGACGCACACGGTGCACGTGAAGCTCCATCGAGACGTGACCGTGGCCCTCACCCTGGAAGTCCGTCCGCTCGCGAACTGAGCGGGACGACGCGTCTGCGCTGATCCTCAGCCGGGCGGGCCGCCGTCTTTTCCGGCTTTCGGCAGCGGCGCCGCGAGCTTCGGGGCGTCGGTCACGGTGACTTCGTCGGCCTTCGTCTCCCCACGCTTCGGGGAGTACATCGCGCGCTGAAGATATTGCGGCAGCCTCGCGACCGCATGCGGCTGGTCGCCGCACAGGTCCGTGGGCTGGGTTCCGTTCGCGAACGCCATGAGCACGACGTGGGCGCAGGACGGCGTCGCCCGATAGCCGGTGGATTCGTCCACCGCCACGAGGACCACGCCCTGAGGCGCTTCGAAGTCCTCGGTCTCCGTCACGAGGCCCGCCTCCTTCATCTTCTCGACGATGCGGATGAAGATCGGGAGCGCCACGTCGGCGCCCGCGGACTTCGGCCCGAGCGTTTTCTTCGTGTCGTGGCCGACCCACACGGCGATCGTGTGCCGCGGCGTCATCCCCACGAACCAGGCGTCCGTGAAGTCGTTCGTCGTGCCCGTCTTGCCCGCAAGAGGAAGCTTCAGCCGCGCGGCCGAGGCCGCCGTGCCGCGCGCCACGACGCCCTTCATCATGTTCAGCAGGACGTAGGCCGACGCGGGTGAGGTCGCTTCCTTCGGATCCGGCGAGTTCTGTTCGAGGGTCACGCCGTCCGCGTTGCGGATGCGCTCGACGAAGTACGGCTTGTACGTGATCCCGCCGCTCGCGATCGTCGAGTAGGCTTGCGCCATCTCGAGGGGGGTCACTTCGAAAGAGCCGAGGGCCAGCGACGGGTAGGCGAGGAGGTTCTGGCGGACTCCTAGGCGGCGCGCCGTTTCGATCACCCTTTTCGTGCCGACGAGGAGGTCGACGCGCACGGTGGCAACGTTCAGGGAATGCTCGAGGGCGTACTGATACGTCACGACACCCAGATACTTTCGTTCGTAGTTCTGCGGCTGCCACGGCGGCTGCCTCGGGTCGATGTCGATCGAGAGCGGCGCGTCGAGCACCGTGTCCGCGGGCGTGAAGCCCTGCTCGATGGCCGCCAGGTAGACGGCGGGCTTGAACGCGGAGCCCACCTGCCTCAGGGCCTGCACGGCGCGGTCGAACTTCGAGCGGTTGAAGTCGTATCCGCCGGTGAGCGCGCGCACCGCGCCGGTTCCGTTTTCCACGATGACGACCGCGCCCTCGACGCGCGGATCCTGCGCGACGAGCGTCTCCTCCTTGCCGGCGTCGTTCAGGGACGTCTCGATCTGGATTACGTCGCCGCGCTGCACGGCCTTCGCGGGGCTTTCGGCACGCGTCCACCGGAAGGCCGCCGCCGGAACCGTGAACCGCTTCGTGCCGACGCGCACCTCGGCGCCCGTCTTGGACGCCTGAAGGACGACGGCCGTGAGGGTGTCGGACGGGGGAGCGCCCTCCGCCCACGAGGGGTCGCGATATTTGTCAGGGTCGATCCCCTCGGCGACGAGGTTGCGGGGTTTCCGGAAGCCCGAGCGGCGGTCGATCCGCCGGAGGCCGCGGCGGAGCGCCTCTTCCGCCCACGTCTCGAGCCGCGGGTCGAGCGTCGTGTCGACCCGCAGGCCTTCCCGGTAGAGGTCTCCCTCGCCGTACTCCTTCTCGAGGTACTGACGGACCTCTTCGCAGAAGTAGAGGCCCAGGGTCGTCTCGCGGGACGAGCGGATGACGTCCACGGGCGTTCCCTGGGCGGCCACGCGTTGCGTGTCGGTGAGGAATCCTTCCTCCGCCATCCGGCGGAGCACGAGATCGCGCCGGCCCTTCGCGGCGACGATGTTATTGAACGGCGAGTAGTACGCGGGCCGCTGGATGATTCCCGCGAGGAGCGCCGCCTCGGGCAGGGAAAGGGTCTTTGCGCCGTGACCGAAGTACCAGCGCGACGCCGCCTCGACCCCGTACGTGCCGTGCCCGAACGGAATCTTGTTCAGATAGAGCGTGAGGATCTGGTCTTTCGAGAACTGCTTCTCGATCTCGACCGTGAGAAACACCTCGTTGATCTTCCGGGCCCAGGTCTTCTCGGGTGTCAGGAAGATCGCGCGCGCGAGCTGTTGCGTGAGGGTGGAGGCTCCCTGCGACATCCGGCGCGTCGCGATGTCGCGCAGCGCCGCGCCTCCGATCCGGATGAGGTCGATCCCGCTGTGGTCATAGAACCGCGCATCCTCGGCCGCGAGGACCGCCTTGACCATCACGTCCGGAATGTCCGGCCGCTCGATGAGCATGCGGCGCTCGATCGCGAACCGGGCGATGACCGAGCCGTCTGCGCCCCTGAGCTCGGTGATGATGTCAGGACGGTAGGTCGCGAGCTCCGAAACTTTCGGAATCCGGATTGCCCGCGAGAGGGCGTATCCCGCGCCCGCGCCGAGGCCGGCCGTGAGGAGGACCGGCAGGAACAGGACGGCCAGGGCCGCCACGCGGCGCGCTCTCACATCTCATTCTCGCACTAGTGGTAATTTCGGGGTGATGACCGAAACGCCGCCGTCCGCGCCCGCGCCCGTCCTGCCGCCGCAGCTGCCAGTGACCCTGCCGTTCGAAGACGCCGCCCAGCGCGCCCGCCGGCAGGGTTGCCTGAAATGGGGCCTCGTCGGGTGCGCCGGAGCCTCGGTGGCCGTCATCGTCGGCCTCCTGTTCCTCATGAGCAACGCGAAGAAGCTGATGGATTTCGCGTTCGACCAGATGGGCGACCAGATCGTCGCGGCCGCGGCCCCCGACGTGACGCCCGCCGAGAAAGAGGACTTCCGGGCGGCCATGAGGGCGTTCTCGGAGAAGGCCAGGAACCGCACGGTGACGGCGCAGCAGGTGACGGCCTTCCAGGGCCAGGTTCGCGTGGCCGTGACCGACAACCGCGTGACGGCGGAGGAGCTGCGTTCCCTCACCGCTTTCCTCAAGGATCCGCCGCGCTGACTCCGTGCCCGACTTCGAGTTCCTCTCCCCCCTGACGCCGCAGGGCGATCAACCCCACGCCATCGAGCAGCTCGTCGCGGGCTATCGCGAGGGCAGGGAGAAGCAGGTCCTCCTCGGCGTGACGGGCTCGGGCAAGACGTTCACGATGGCGAAGGTCGTCGAGGCGCTGAACCGCCCGGCGCTCGTGCTGTCGCACAACAAGACGCTCGCGGCGCAGCTCTATCAGGAGTTCAAGGGATTCTTTCCGAAGAACCGCGTCGAGTACTTCGTCTCGTACTACGACTATTACCAGCCCGAGGCGTACGTCCCGCAGTCGGACACGTACATCGAGAAGGAAACGCAGATCAACGACGAGATCGACAAGATGCGCATCGCGGCGACCGCCTCGCTCTTCGAGCGGCGCGACGTGCTCATCGTGGCGTCGGTCTCGTGCATCTACGGCCTCGGAAGTCCCGAGTCGTTCGGGAAGATGGCGATCGAGTTCACGAAGGGCGCGCGCTATGGGATGACGTGGTACCTGAAGCGGCTCATCGAGGCGCGGTACGAAAGGACGAACCTCGATCTCGAGCGCGGCGGCTTCCGGGTCCGCGGCGACGTTCTCGACATCCAGCCGTCGTACGAGGACCAGGGCCTCCGCGTCGAGTTCTTCGGCGACGAAATCGACCGCATCACGCGCTTCGAGATCTTGACGGGGAAGACCCTGGAGACGATCGAGCGCTTCGAGCTCTATCCGAAGTCTCACTACGTCACGCCCGAGGAGACGCGGAAGCGCGCCCTCGGGTCCATCGAGGCCGAGCTCGTCGTGCGGCTCGACGAGCTCCAGAAGCAGAACAAGCTGCTGGAGGCCCAGCGCCTCGAGCAGCGGACGCGCTTCGATCTCGAGATGATGCGCGAGCTGGGCTATTGCTCCGGCATCGAGAACTACTCGCGCCATCTCTCCGGGCGGCGGCCGGGGGAGCCGCCGCCCACGCTCCTCGACTACTTCCCGACGGACTACGTCACGATCATCGACGAGAGCCACCAGACGATCCCGCAGCTCCGCGCGATGTATCACGGCGACCAGTCCCGCAAGGGCACGCTCGTGGACTACGGCTTCCGGCTCCCGTCCGCGCTCGACAACCGTCCCCTGAAATTCGAGGAGTGGCTGGAGCGGACCGGGCAACGCCTCTTCGTCTCGGCGACGCCCGCCGCCTACGAGCTTTCGGAGACCGGCGGCGAGGTCGTCGAGCAGGTCCTCCGGCCGACGGGTCTCCTCGACCCGCCGATCGAGGTGCGGCCCGTCAAGGGGCAGGTCGACGACCTCCTGTCGCGCGTGAAGGAGCGGACGGCAAAGGGCGAGCGCACGCTCGTCACGACGCTCACGAAGCGCATGGCCGAGGACCTGACGAACTACTACCTCGAGCTCGGCGTGCGCGTGCGTTACCTGCACAGCGACATCGAGACGCTCGAGCGCATCCAGATCATCTCGGACTTCCGCCGGGGCGTCTTCGACGTCCTCGTGGGCGTGAACCTCCTGCGCGAGGGGCTCGACCTGCCGGAGGTGTCTCTCGTCGCGGTGCTGGACGCCGACAAGGAGGGATTCCTGAGGTCCGAGACGTCGCTGATCCAGACGGCCGGGCGCGCGGCCCGGAACGTCAACGGGATCGCGGTCTTCTACGCGGACCGCATCACGGACTCGATGCGCCGGGCGATCAGCGAGTCCGAGCGACGCCGCGCCATCCAGAGGGTCTACAACGAGGAACACGGCATCGTGCCCGAGTCGATCGTGAAGTCGCTCGACTCGCCTCTCCTCGCCATGTCGAACCTCGACTATTTCGAGCCGCAGGGGCTCGACACCCGGCGAAAGCCGAAGGACGCCCCGTCGCTCGACCGCGAGATCTCGGACCTCGAGAAGGAGATGAAGACGGCCGCGAAGGAGCTGGAATTCGAAAGAGCCGGCCAGCTTCGCGACCGCATCCGCGAGCTCCGGGCAATGAAGCTGTTTTGAGGAATGGTGGAGCATCGCCCTCGATTATCGAACTGCGATTCTCGAGGCGTACGTCGCCGAATCAACGGCACTGTCGTCCTAGGCGTTTAGATCCAAACACGTACGGCAAGCCTTGCTGGACGTCAGCGGTCAATGAAACCGCGAACTTTCGTCGGACTCGGTTCACGTGAAGGACGGCGGTGGCCCGGGACTACCGGGTCCTTGGAGGGTCGGTGGCGCCCGGCGACCCGTCTCGGCCTAGCCACCCCAAGATGAGGTGCGCCGACCTGTGCCCGCCGACCTAAGAGGCGAGTCCGAAACGCTGGACTGAGCGCGTCAACACGTCGGGCAATTCCCATTGCACCCCTACAGTCGCATTCATTACCGAGGGCCGCGTCATCCGCTGCATCCTCGACCACCTTGGCGCCTCGGCTCGCCGCGCTACCCAGGACCGCGCTGCGCCTCCCGCAGCCGCCGCGGTCCCCGTTTCACCCTGATCCCCCTGACTGCCGGGGCCGACGCCAGTACCACGCCTCCCGGCCCTTCCGCGTCCCATCGGAAGCTTCGCCCTCTTGCGGGCGCGAATCAAACTTCCTAATCCTACTCGAGCGTTACGTTTCTGGGAGCCGGGTTCCTCGTCTTTTCGATCGTCCTTCTCATCGTCATGGCCGACGACGACAAGCGTCTCAGGGTGCAGGCCACGACCGACCCCCTGACCGGCCTCGCCAACCGCGCGGCGTTTCTCGAGCGGGCCCGCCTCGAGATCCAGCGCGCGGAGCGCTCGGGTCGCCCACTCGCCGTCGTACTTCTCGATCTCGACCGGTTCAAGTCGGTCAACGACCGGTTCGGGCACCCGGCCGGGGACCGCGTCCTCGTCGGTGCGGCGACCGCCATCTCACGCACGGTCCGCGGCATCGACCTCGCAGCGCGCTGGGGCGGGGAGGAGTTCGCCGTCCTCCTCGTCGAGGCAGACGAGTCGACCGCGGGCGTCGTCGTGGAGCGGATCCGCGAGGCCGTGGCCGCCCTCGCGCCTCCGCGCGTCCCGGTCTCCGTGACCGCCTCGGCCGGCATTGCCGTCCACCACGGTCTCTTCGAAAGGAGCCAGGTCGAGGGGCTGCTCCGCCGGGCCGACGCCGCGCTCTATGCGGCGAAGAGAAAGGGGCGGAACCGCGCCGAGTTCGAAACCTCGCTCGTCGCCCCGCCCTCCACTCCCGCCGACGTTCGACTCAGGTGAGAGCCCGGACCAGCCTCGAAGCGGACTACAGAGGCAAGACCTGACCGCAATCCTCGCGGAACTCCTCCGGAGGCGGCCCCGAGTTACAGATCGACGATCGTTACGCGGAGCGAAGCGCGCGGAAACCAGCCAGCCCCAGGAGACTGGCGACCAGGAGCAGACCCGTCGTCGACAACGTGGGAACGACGCCCTCTGCAAATCCCTGGGGTGTCTGACTCCCGAGGGTGATGTTGTCGAAGGCGATGAAGTTGGCTGCGCCGCCGAAGTTGACCGACTTGGCGACCCCGCTGAAGGAGACACCGATCGGCAGGAACGGGTCGTAAGGAGGCGCTGGAGGTACGCCCAGGGGTGTCAGAGGAAGGGGTAGGGTGGCGAGGAGGTTCCCGGTGGCATTCACGTCGTCGTAGACGGTAATCGTTCCGGTTTGGCCAGGTGCCGCGTAATAAAAGGAGAAACCGGTGGAGAATCCGGCGGGCACGTTCATGACCGCTCCGGTCCCGGTCAGGAAGAACAGGGTCGTGACGGGAGAGGGCTCGCCTCCGAAGTTGCCGCCGCCGCCGGCGCTGGAGGCGATGAGTGCCAGGGCGTTCGAGGAAAAGCTGATCCCGTAGCTGGGACCGGGTCCGCTGCCGGTGCCGCCGTTGGCCTTGGCGCCGTTGTAGTAATCCCCTATCGGCTCACTATTCAGGAGTCCCTCGAAGGTGAGTACCGCCATGCCGACAAAGTTCGGAGCGGATCTGTCCACCCTGGCGGCCGCCATCTTGGAGAAGTTCGATGGCCCCCTGGGGATCGCGCAGCAAATTCCCGGGGGCGGAGAGGCGGCCTGATCCGATGCCGACAGCACGCTCGGCGCGAGCAGCAGGAGTGTCGAAACACAGAGAACAGATCCTCTCGAGTAAGCCCTAGCCACGGATTCACCCTCCTTGTGGGAAGTCCCGACTCCATTGCCCTAGTCAAACGATGGTCGTGAAGAAATGATCTGTTCCAGGAGCTGAAAAGTCAACCTCAACCCGAGAGCCTGTCGTAGCTCCATGAAAGTGTCCCCTCGATAACTCGATAGAAGTGTCCCCTCTGGGAGAGGGGGGCGCGGATGGAGGAGATCGTGGGGCTGAGCGCGAAGGAGAGAGCGCGACTGGTGGAGCTCGAGCAGGTGAAGGCGGGGCGGCAGACGGTGGTGGCAGCTGCCGAGCGGCTTTCGATGAGCGGGCGGCAGGGCAAGAGGATCTGGAAGAGGTACCGGGCCGAGGGGGCCAAGGGCCTGGTGCACCGCTCTCGAGGGCGGCCGTCGAACCGGAAGTTGGACCCAGACAGCAAGCGGCAGAGTCTGGAGCTGTGCCGGACGCGGCTGGAAGGGTTTGGGCCGACTCTGGCGGCCGAGAAGCTGGCCGAGGTGGGGCTGATGGTTTCTCACGAGACGCTGCGCCGGTGGCTGATCGTCGAGGGGCTGTGGAAGAAGAAGAGGAAACGGGGGCCGCACCGCAGATGGAGACCGCCGAAGGAGCACTTCGGCGAGCTCGTGCAAATGGACGGAAGTTTCCACGACTGGCTCGAGACAGGCGAGAAGCCGTGCTTGATCGACATGGTTGATGACGGCACGAGCTTTATGGACGGCAGGTTTTTCGAGCAGGAAACCACCGAAGGGGCCATGAGGGTGCTGTGGGGGTGGATCGAGCTTTACGGCATCCCGCGGGCGCTTTACACCGACCACAAGAATCTCTACGTGACCGATCGCGAGCCGACGGTGGACGAGCAGCTCGCCGGCCGCCCTGCGCTGACGGCCTTCGGGAAGGCCTGCCACAAGCTCGGAATTCAGATCATTCCGGCGGCCAGCCCTCAGGCCAAGGGGAGGATCGAGAGGCGGCACGGCGTGCTCCAGGACCGGCTCGTCAAGGAGCTGCGGTTACGGGGTATCAAGGACCTCGAGGCGGCCAACGGGTTCCGCTGGGGCGGCAAGGTCTATGAGGGGAAGTACGAGCCGCTGATTTCAAAAGCAACGTTCGACCGGGTCCAGCGTGCCCTGGACGGCCGGAGCCGGGCGAAGGGCCGCGTCCACGAGTTCACCTACGCTGGCCTCGTGAAATGCGGGACCTGCGGCGGCTTGATGAGCGGCGATCTGAAGAAGGGCCGCTACGTGTACTACCGCTGCGCGGGAACGAAGGGCTGCAAGCGGTTCTACCCGGAGAAGGTCCTCGAGACGGAGACGCTACGTCTCCTCGCCTCACTCCAAATCGGCGAGGCCGTCTCCGAATGGCTCCTCGGGGAAATCGAGAAGCTCCACGATCAAGGAATGGACGAGGCCGCGCTGAAGCGCCTCGTGTCGCGCCGTAAGGGGCTCCAGGGGCTTCAGGCGAGGGCCTACGAGGACAAGCTCCTCGGAAAGATCGACGAGGCGTTCTGGGCCGAACGGAACGCCGCGTGGCAGACCGAACTGGCCGAGGTCAACGGGGAGCTGCTGGCCATCGAGAATGCGCCCCCGAAGGCCGATCTTCTCGCCGCCGCGCGAAAGCCTGTCGAACTTCTGCAAGTCGCGCCGACGTTGTACGTTACGCAGGATCCCGCCGAGAAGGCCCGACTCCTGAAAACGATGGTGTCGAACTACACGATCACCGACGGAAGTGTTTCAGTCGTTTTGAGATCGCCGTTCGACGTGCTGGCCCGAGGGGCGAAAACTGGAAAATGGTGGAGCTGATCAGGATCGAACTGGCGACCTCCTGAGTGCGATAAAGGCCACCTCCATCACTTTCCCAATAGATTCTTAAACTTAGAGAGCGGGAAAGCGCCCCGTCTAGGGCGTTCGTGCGTGCCGAATCAGGGTACGCCCTGGAAGATGGCGTCGAGGCCGATTTCCACGGAGGCCTGTCAAGCGAAAGAGCGAGGGCGGATGGAGTCGCGAGGACTGGTCCATTTCGGTGATCAATCGAGACGGTTTTCGCTTGGATGACGAAGCTGCCGAAGCGCTGATTCCTGATGCCACGGCTTGGACGGCACCTCCCTTGCTGATGGCCCGCGACGTCACGCCGCTCGCGGTTGCTCGAGCGCGACCACCTGCGCGCGCGAGTACGCGTGCGCGATCGCCGCAATCTTCGGAGCGACCTCAGGCGTGGGCCAGACGCTGCGCTCGACTCGGCTTCACCTTCGAGGTCGTGATCTTCTCGAGCGACCTGCCGATCTCCTGGACTGAGACCCCGGTCTTCACGAGTGCCTTCACCAGAAGGTCGATCGAAACGGTCTTATCGGCCGCTTCCATCTTCGCGACTCGCGGCTGGCTCGATCGGACGATCTTCGCCACTGCGACCTGGCTCAGCCCCGCGCGCGTCCTCTGCGCCCGGAGCCGGTTCGCGAGTGCCACTTTCACTTCGATGATGGCCATGTCCTCGTCCGAGAGCCTGAGAAATTCCTGAACCGTGACGGTCTTCCAGCCAGCGTTCTCGAGTCGGGCCGCCTTCCTGGTTTCCTTGCTTTCGCTCATTTTTCCTCCCGGACCAATCGCCGGTATTCGCGGACGCGCTTGCGACAGACTTCCTTGACCTGTTTCGGGGTCTTCTTCGAGTCCTTCTCGAACACCTCGAGGATCAGGATCGCGTCCCGCTCGACCGCGTAAGACATCGGCGGCGTCCTAATTTCGCCGTGGAGAATCCGAAGCGCCTTCGCCACGAAAGGACTATATCAGAACTGATATCGCAACGTCGTTAGGTGCGAGCAGATTCTGGTTGCCGAATCGGTATACGTGAGCTCGTGGTAGCAGGTAAAATGGTGGGCCCGACAGGGATCGAACCTGCGACAACCGGTTTAGGAAACCAGTGCTCTATCCAACTGAGCTACGGGCCCCCGGGGGGCAGGAGTTGATTCTCGCACGCCGGATTCGACACAATGCCTCTCGTGAAGAAGAAGCACGAGAACGGCCCCGCCCCTGACGTGAAGGAGAACCGCCGGGGGAATCGCGAGAAATTCGTGATTCCGATCGGCATGCGCGTCGGCGGGAGGCCCTTGACGGCGGGTTGCACGCTCAACGTCGGCGAGGGCGGAGCGCTCCTCATTTGCTCGGAAGACCTGCAGATCGGCACCGAGATGCAGGTGACGAACCTCCGCTCGGACGAGTTCTTCACGTGCCGCGTCGTGCGGCGCGCCGGCTTTCACGAGTCCGGGCGCTTCGGCCTCGGCGTCGAGATCCTGAACCCGGACCGCGAAACGGCCGACGCTCTCGCGGCGGCCGAGCGGAACAAGAAAAAGCGCCGCTAGCCTCTCGAGCGGGGAGATCTCACCCGGGAATCTGCCCGGCTCCCGCCTTTTCGGCCTTCATGTGGAGGACGTGGATGACCTTGCTCGCCCGCACGGCCGCGTTCGTGCCGAGGGGCAGGAAGTCGTCCTCCTGGCGGGCGACGTACTTCGCGAAGCCGTCGGTCACCTCCGTGACGTCGGCGAGCTCGTGGAACATCTCGAATTCGACCGGCTCCGGCAGGCCCTCTACCGTGAGCCGGAACGTGTGCAGGTAGTTGTGTTCCATGAAGGGTCCTCCGGCGGGGATTGTCGCGCAGGCGCGAATCGGGCGCCGACGTCGTATCGTTACGCTGCTTGAAGCCGGCCTCGGCCTCCCGCCGCATCCCCCTTCTTCTCGCCGCCGCGGCGGCCGTGCTGTACCTCGTCGCGGCCTCGGGGCGCGATTTCTGGTCGCCCGACGAGCCGGACTTCGCCGAGCACGTCCGGGAGATGCTGGAGAGGAAAAACCTCCTTCTCCCCTACGAGAACGGAAAGCCCTACTCGGAGAAACCGATTCTCTTCTACTGGGCGATGGCGGCGACGACGCCGCTTTCGCGAGGAGACGTGCATCCCCTCGCGACGCGCCTGCCGTCGGTTTTCGCGGGGGCCGCGCTCGTCTTCGGCGCCGCGTGGTTCGCAGGAAGGCGGGGCGGCGAACGCGAGGCCCTCGTCGCGGGCGCGGCGACGGCGGTGACGCCGATCGTCTTCTGGCAGGCGCAGTACCTTCAGGTGGACGCTCTCTTTTCCTGCCTCCTGATGCTCGGTTTTCTTTCGTTGTATTTCTTGGAAGGTGAATCGGGCGGTGCGGCCCGGTGGCTCTGGGCGCTCCGGGTGACGCTCGCGCTCGCCGTGTTGACGAAGGGTCCCCTCGCGATCGTCCTCGTGGGGCTCGTCGTGCTTACCCGTTGTGCGATGGCCCGGTCGACGAAACTCCTGCGCGACCTGCACCCCTTTCGAAGCGCGATCTTCGTGGCCCTGCTCGTCGTGCCGTGGTACGTCTTCGCGGCGCGCGCGGGCGGACCCGTCTACGCCTACGACCTCGTCGTCAACCAGAACTGGAACCGCTTCTTCGAGGCGTTCGATCACATTCAGCCGTGGTGGTTTTATTTCGAGAGCATGTGGAGCGACTTCTTCCCGTGGACGGCGCTCGCGCTCGCGGGCGCCGTCGTGCTGGGACGCGCCGGGTTGTTCCGGGCGCGCCCCGAGCTCGCGTTCTCGGCGACGATCTGCGCCGTATGCTTCGTCTTCCTGTCGAACTCACAGGCCAAGCAGGGGAAATACTTGCTCGTCGCATATCCCTTTGCGGCGGTCCTCGTGGCGGCGTTCGCCGTGGAGGCGGAGCGGCGGGCGGCGGAAGGCGGGAGCGCGGCTCTCCGGGCGGTGAGGGGCTGGGTCGCGATCGTCGCGATCCTTCTCCTGGCGGCCGCGGGAGCGCTCTTCCCGGTGTCGCGCCGGTATGCGCCAGAGCAGGCCGGTCTCGCGCCGTTCGTCGCGATCCCGCTCGCCCTCGGAGCCGCCGTGACGCTCGCCGTCCTTGTGCGGCGGCGGCGAGAGGCGGTTCCGGCGCTCCTCGCTCTCGCGGTCGCTCTCGCGGCCGGGGAGGCCGCCGCGGGCGCGGTGGTCTTCCCGGCGATCGACGTCCTGAAGACGGGGCGGCCCTTCTACGAGCGCCTCCGGCCGCGCGTATCGCACGGCGAGCCGCTCGCGTATTTCGGCGGCACGTACCGGTGCTACCCGATCCTGGTGCTGAGGCGGAAGACCGAGCACTTCCGGACGGACGCCGCGCTCGCCGAGTGGGTCGAGAGGACCCCCGGCGCCCTCGTTCTCGCCGACGAGAGCGAACGGCAGCACTGGACCGATCCGCGTCTCTCAGACCTCCTCGTGCTCGACCGGCAGCGCGTGGGGGGCGACGAGGCGCTGCTCCTGGGCCGGCCATGACGTGGCTTGGTGATTCTCGCGCCGATTCTCTCCGCGATGCCCTCGAGTTTCCGGAAGAGGCGGCGCGCCATTCCGGACGGCACGAGGTCGTGGACGCGGTCCTCGCGCGGGGCGGCGAGCGGATTGCCGTGGTCGTCAAGAAGGTGCCGCTCGATCTCAGGCAGCGCCTGACGACCCCCAAGGCGATGCGCTCCCTCGCGACGGCGCGGGCGCTTCTGGCGCGCGGCCTCGCGACGCCCGAGCCGCTCGCGGCCGAGGTCGTGGGGCAGGAGAGCTGGTACGTGGCGCGGAGGCTCGAAGGGGCAGCGCAGATTCGAGCCTGGTTCCTCCACCGCGACGACCCGGCGCTGCCCGTCCCACCTTTTCCCATCTCCTTCGAACGTGTCGTCGAGGCCCTCGGCAAACTCGCGCGACGCATGCACGACGCGGGCGTGTTCTTTCGCGATTTCACGGATGGGAACGTCCTCGTGACCGAGAAGGCCGGCCAACCCGTGCTGTGGCTGGTGGACCTGAACCGGGCCCGGGTGGGCGACGGCTCCGTCCGGCCCGTCTCCCGCTACCGGGACCTCGCGCGCCCCGGACTGAACCGTTCCGAAGACACCAACCTATTCCTTTCCAGCTATTTCAGTCCTGGTCCGGTGCCGAAGGGCGCCCTAGGTACCGTGCGGTTGCTGCGCGGGAGGATCGTCGTCTGGGACGATTTCAAGGCCTTCGCACGGCCTTGGAAACGGTGAGGGCGGGGGAGGGCTATCCTCACTGCCCACAGGCGGATGCGCGTAAACCGAAGGTCGGCGAGGCGCGTCCAAGAAGCGTGAGCGGATCCGCACTCGCCCCCGTCCTGGCGTTCCCCGGAAGGAATGGAGCTCATCCTCATGAGAGACACGCGGGCCTCGTGAACGACGACGAGCGCGTCATGAAGCGGGAGCGAGAGTCCGAGATTCTCGCGCGCGTCGTCGCGGGCGACGTGGAGGCCTTCGAGTATTTCGTCGTGACCTATCAGAAGCGGATCACGCGCTTCATCTACACCCTCCTGCGCGATCCCACCGACGCCGACGGCGTCGCGCAGGACGTCTTCGTGAAGGCCTTTCGCGCCCTGCCGGAATTCAAGGGGCAGTCGGCCTTCGAGACGTGGCTCACGCGCATCGCGATCAACGCCGTGCGCGATCACATCCGCCGCCGCCGGCCCGTCGTGTCCTTTTCCGAGTTGCACGCCGACGAGGACGACGACGGCCCCGATCTTCCGGCGGCCTTCGATCCCGCCGATGGCACATCGCCCGAGCGGGACCTCCTGTCGCGCGACATCCGCCACCGGATCGCCGAAGCGCTCGTGGCGCTGTCCCCCCGCCAGCGCGCGGTCTTCGTCATGAAACACTACGAGGAAAAGTCCATCGCCGAGATCGGGGAAGCCACCGGGCTCGATGAGGGGACGATCAAGTCGCATCTCTTTCGCGCGGCGCGCAAGCTGCGCGAGCGTCTGGAGGACCTCCGATGAACGCCACGCGCCACCTCGGCTCCGACGAGATCGTCGAACGCGTCTTTCCCGCCGACGACCGCCCGATCGTCGTGCCCGGTCATCTCGCCACCTGCGCGGAGTGCCAGGAGCGGGTCGCCAACCTGCGCGAGGCGTGGCTCCTCGACCGGGGTGCCGTGAGCGGGGCCGTGGATGATCTTCCGTCCGAGTTCTGGGAGGCGCAGGTGGCTGCCACGATGGCCACGGTGCGTTCCGGCGCCGGCGCCCCGGAGGAAACCCCGGGGGCCGAGGTCCGTGTGTTTCCGGCGCGCGCGCGCGGAATCCTCCGCCACCCCGTTCTCGCCCTCTCGAGCCTGGCGGCCGCGCTGCTCCTCGTCGGCGGGCTTTCGCTCATGCGCTCCGGCGGGGCGGTGCCCGCCGTGCGGACGGCAGCGGTCAAGTCCATGGAAAAGACACCGGCCCTCGTGGATGACGCCTCCGACGACGAGCTCCTCGTCTCGATCGACCGCGTGCTCGAGGACTCCTCGCTCGCCGGATTCCCTATGGAGGAGACCCTGTGAGAAAGCTCGCCGCTACCCTGTTCGTGCTCGCCGCGGCCGCCCTCGCGTGGCCGGCCGCCGCGCAGATGCCCGAAGGACCTCCCGGAAAATGGTGGAAGCGTCCCGTCGTCGCCCGGCTGCTGAACCTGTCGCCCGAACAGCAGGGCAAGCTCGAGGACATCTTCTCCCGGCGCCGCCGCGAGTTCGTCGACCTCAAGGCCGACGTGGAACGCCGTCAGATCGACGTCGAGGAGCTCGTCGCGAAGAAGGATTCAGACCCGAAAAAGGTCGCGGCATCCGTGGATGTCATGGAACAGTCTCGCCTCAGGCTGCGCAAGGCCGTGACGATGATGTTCCTCGAGCAGAAGGACGTCCTGTCGGCGGCGCAGTGGCAGCAGTTCCTCGCCGGGCGCAACGAATGGCGCAGGGAACGCCGCCAACGCCTCGCCCCGCGGCCTCCCGCCGAGCAGAGGCCCGTGGAGCCGCCTCCGGATCGCTGAGACTCGCCTAGAATCGGGCATGGAGGAAATCCGCATGAAGAGAATGTTCGCGCCCGCCATTCTGTCCGTCTCCCTTCTCGCCTCTCCTGCCGCTCTCGCCCAGGCTCCCGCGGCTCTGCAGAGCCCGGCCGGGTCCGCGAGCGGCGCCGCCGGCGCGACCAATGTCACGCTCGAGTACCACCGGCCTTCCGTGAGGGGACGCGAGATCTGGGGCGGCCTCGTGCCGTATGGCCAGGTCTGGCGGCTCGGAGCGAACGAGGCGACGACGATCGCCTTTTCCACCCCGGTGAAGGTCGACGGCAAGGACGTGCCCGCCGGCACCTACGCGCTCTTCGCGATTCCGGGCAAGGACAAGTGGACGTTCATCGTGAACAAGAACGCGAAGCAGTGGGGTGCCTTCAAGTACCAGCAGACAGACGACCTGCTGCGCTTCGACGTCGTCCCGCAGCTCGGGAACGCGGTCGAGACGATGACATTCTCGATCGTCCAGAAGGCGCCGGCTTCCGCGTCGGTCGAGATGGAATGGGCGAAGGTGAAGACTGCCTTCAGCGTCACAGGGGCCGCGGCGAAGTAGCGCGTCTTCGGGGGGCGGGGGTGCCGAGAGCCTTCGGCGCCCCGCCGCGTCCCCGGGTGGCCGCGAGCGCGAAGAGCGCGAGGAGTCCCGGCAGGGCGAGGAAGACCGCGTAGGGAATACGGGTGCCTCCGCCCGCCTGCAGGCGGTATTGAAGAGCCGTGGCGCCGCCCACGAGAAGCGCGCCCGGCACGAGGCGCAGCGGCTTCCAGCGCGCGAAGACGACGAGCGCGAGCGCGAGAAAGCCGCGCCCCGCCGTCACGCCCTCGACGAACGTCGGCGACACGGTCAGGACGAGGAGCGCGCCGCCCAGCGCGCCCAGCGCGCCCGCCGCGACGGAGGCGGCCGTTCGGACGAAGACGACCGAGCCGCCCATTGCCTCGAGCGCGAGCGGGTTCTCGCCCGCGGCCACGAGGCGGAGGCCCGGCCGCGTGCGTTGGAGAAACACCTGCAGGACGGCGGGAACGAGAAAGGCCCCGACGACCGCTGCCGGAAGGCCGAAGACAAAGGGCGGCAGCGTCCTGATCTCGAGGACCGAGCCGGTCGCTCCGGCGAGCAGCCGGTACGAGAACGCGGTCCCGCCCGCCGCCACGAGGTTCCAGGCGGTGCCGACGAGAATCGGGTCCGCGCGGCCCGCCACCGCGAAGGCCGCGAACGCCGCCCCCGCCACGAGGCCCGCGCCGGCGGCGGCGAGGAGAGCGGCGTAGGGATTTGCTCCGGACCGCGCCGCCGCGAACGCCGCGAACGCGCCGATGAGCATCGTGCCCTCGAGCCCGATCTGGATCGAGCCCGCCCGCTCGAGGAGCAGCTCGCCCGCCGCCGCGAGCAGGAGCGGCGCGGCGAGGAGGAGCGTCACGGCCACGAACCCGCTCACGGCTCGTTCCCCATCTGGCGCGCGCGCGCCGCGAGGACCGCGAGGACGAGGACGCCGGGCACGATCGTGGCGAGGGCGCCCGGAACCCCGGTGTCGCGCTGCATCGCGGACGACCCGGCGCCGAGGCCCGCGAAGAGCACGGCCGACGCGGCCGCCGCGAGGGGATTCGAGCCGCCGAGGAGCGCCGCCGCGATCCCCGTGTAACCCGCTCCCGCCGAGAAGGGGTCGTAGAGGCGGCCCGTCACGGCCACCACCTCGAGTCCGCCCGCGAGGCCCGCGAGCGCGCCCGACGCCGCGAACGCGAGGAGCCGCAGGCGGGCGCCGGGCAGGCCGATCGCGCGCGCGGCGGCCGGAGCGAGCCCGGTCGCGCGCAGTTTCAGGCCGAGCGGCGTCCTTTCGAGGACGAGCGCAACGAGGAGCGCGAGCGCGAGCGCGATGAGGGTAGCGGCGGTCGCGCGGCTTCCGGCGACGAGCGGCGCAAAGCGCACGGCTTCCGCGAGAGCGCGACTCTGGGGATAGTCGCCCGCCGGATCCTGGAGGGCCCCACGGACGAGGCCGCTCACCGCGGCTGCCGCGACGAGATTCAGGAGGATCGTGGAGAGGACCTCCGGCACGCCGCGTCGCGCCTCGAGCCAGGCGGCCGGCAGAACCCAGAGCGCTCCCGCGGCGGCTGCTGCCGCCAGGAGCGCGGCGCGCGCGACGAGGGGCGCGCCGGAGAGGAGCGGCCCCACGGCCGCCGCCGCGACGGCGCCGGCGAGGAACTGGCCTTCCAGGCCGATGTTCAGGACGCCGGCGCGAAAAGCGAGGCTGGCGCCGAGTGCGGTGAGGACGAGGGTCGTCGCGCGCGCCAGCGTTTCACCGAGTGCAGCACGCGAGCCGGCGGCGCCTTCGGCGAGGGCGCCGAGCGCGTCGACGGGCGACGCACCCGCGAGAAGAGCGAGAACCACGAGGGCGCCCGCGGCGACCGAGAACGCGACGGCCACGATGGCGAGCCGGCGTGCGAAAGGCTCCCGCTTCATCCGGTTACCCCGGCCATCAAGCGCCCGAGAGTCGCGACGGGGGTCGCGGGCGCGTGCGGGGCCGAGAGCCGCCCGCGGGTGACGACGCGGATCGGCGCGCCGAAGAGTTGCGCCTCGTCCGGATCGGCGGTGACGACGAGAGCCGCCGCTCCCATGCGGCACGCTTCGAGTATCCGGTGCCGGACCGCGGCCGCCGAGGCAAGGTCGAGGCCTCGCGTCGGATGAACGGCCACGAGGACGCGGGGAGCGTGCGCCAGCTCGCGGGCGAGGACGAGCTTCTGCTGGTTCCCGCCGGAGAGGGAGCCCGCGGGAGCGGCGGCGGAGGACGCCCGAACGTCGAGGGCGGCGAGCCGCGCCTCGGCGTGAGAGAGCATCGCGCGCCGGTCGAGGAACAGCCGGCCCGGGGGATCGGGGAGCGCGAGATTCTCCAAAATGGACAGCGCCGCGACGAGCCCTTCTTCGCGCCGATCCGCGGGCACGAAAGCGCCGCCCGCCGCGCGAAACGCGAGCGGGTCGCCGCGGCCCGGCAGCCGGACGCCACCGAGTGCGACGTCGCCTTCGAACGGTTCCAGTCCCGCGATCGCGCGCGCGATCGTGTCGGCTCCGTTGCCGTCGATGGCGAGGAGGACGAGCAACTCGCCGGGGGAGAGGGAAAGAGAGATTTGCTTCCCTTGCGAGCCGGTCGGGGTGAAGTCCGTGAGGACGAGGTTTTCGTAAGGGTGTTGCGCGGGGCTGCGCGCCGCGTGCTTAGAAGGGTGAATGTCGGCGCCCGCGAGGAGGAGCCCGCCGATTTCTTCCGGAGTGGTCTCGCTCGTCCGGCACGTCTTGACCGTCTTTCCCCGCCCGAGCAGCGTGAGCCGGTCGGCGCC
>Ga0075520_1000407_pt1 | contig 18484 bp, 20 predicted proteins | sample NGEPerB_FD_75100 | JGI IMG/M metagenome (GOLD analysis project Ga0075520, IMG submission 75100) | Arctic peat soil microbial communities from the Barrow Environmental Observatory site, Barrow, Alaska, USA - NGEE PermafrostAB12-B | ecosystem: Environmental > Terrestrial > Soil > Wetlands > Peat ... | reverse complement strand
GTATATCACCGCCACCGGCGTGAGTACAGTGAACTGTTGAAACAGATAGATGGCTACGGCTTGGGTTTCACCGCAATGTTGATAGCGCTCATTCGAAGAGACCGACGACACATTCTCAGCATCACGTCCCAACTACCGGTTGCCCTCAAATGGAAGGCCGTTCAAGGAGTCGAGCGCGTCCGGGGAAATCAGACTCGAGTAACCGCCGCTCATCCGGCAACTTCTTTGTATCCTTCAATACTGTTCAAGCGAGAGATATGGGCCTTCATACGAGGACCGATTGCGTACGTTCGAAGTCAGAAATTTTGGCGCAGCGTGACCTCGACTAGTCCCGAGGGTCAAGCGTGAGTCAAGTCGCTGAAGTTCAAGTTTCAGCGACTTGACTCTGCCCTGGGCCACTTGCTAGGACATCATCGGCAGCGACTCGCTTATAGCGCTTTACCAAAGGTGGCAAGAAGAGGACGCCTCGAAGCGCCGAATCGATTACTGAGGCTATGCCAATCGACAGAATTCCGAAGTGTCCAATGAAGACGAAGATCAGAATGAAGTAGACCGCCGCACTCACGAATTCGCGGACCGTCAGCTTCCATACTCGCCGATCGAGCCACGCGAACGAAGAGTAGAACGCAGTGATGGCACTTGAACTTTGGCTGTTGCCAAAAGCGTTGTAGATCATTGCTATTTCCCAACCAAACTATTCGACTGGTCGATGGAACCGGGGCCTTGTTAACCGGCAGATCACGGAGCTCGTGGATTTCGATTCTTCACGCCACTTCACTGGATTCGATTCGCGTAGAGCGAATAGCAATAGTCCGAATCGAAAGATTGACCTCTTAAGGTGGAGCAAATCGGAAGATAGATGATGAAGACTGGCGGGACGGTTGTCGGTCTAGTTGATCTCATGACCCGCCGATAAGATGTGCACCTCGTTGGTCGCTGCTTGATCGCCAAGTCGAGTTAATTCACGGCGGGGTTGGCGTCCTGACACGAGTCGATGAACCAGCCCAAGATACGGCGAGAATCTTGCCTAGCACGTTTGTGCTCTACCTGAGACCAACTGTTGAATGGTGTCGCAACAACTGCAGGAGTCCACTTCCGTGAGATTCGAAGTTTCGAATGTGACAGTACGGGGCGCAAAGCAACAGAACTTATCGCTCGAATGGTTTGCTCCGCTAACCTTTTGAAGTGGCTCGAACTGCAATAGTCACAGGATAAACCGGGTCGTCAAAACTCCACGCCCTCTTAGGCATATCTTCCTGGGACAACCCTGCCCAGTAGGCAAGACCGGTCAGTAGATTTCCATAGCAGGTTATGTCTGTATCCTCAGGACTAAAATACCTCTCGAACAAGTTCTTCACTCCGAGTGGCATGAATCGATGTAGGTCATGATCGACGAAATCGATTGGCGCCATCGTTGGCACCGTTATGAGTGCTGATCCTCCTGGTGCCAAAATTCGCCGAATCTCTCTCACTCCGGCAGAAGGGTCCTCAAGGTATTGAAAGACTTGAGTCACAATGACGCAATCGTATGCTCCGTCTTTAATTTGGGCAAGATTCTGAAGGTCGCCGATAATCGTCGCCTCCTTGTTTGTTGAATCAACATCAAGAACATCGACCCTTTGCACCTTCGAACCTCCAAAATATTTGGAATATCGGCAGTCCCCGACTTCCAAACAATGACCTCGAATCAAGTTTCGATTGCCCATCAAGAATTCTTCAATATATTTTCGGTCGATGCTCTTGCCGCGCCCGTATGCGTAGCGGTCTCCATCAGGTTTGTCCACCATCATGAATAGTCGCAAACGAGCTGGAAAGAAGAGCCTTTGGACCCTCCTTGAACGATCGGATTCCGCGTTGTCTCCCGCAAGAATTCGAAACATCTGCTGGAAGATTGATCGAGGAATTCCTGATAATTGAGGCATCGACTCTTACCGTTGATTTAGATACTGTCGACGGTCAGAGTCATAAAGTGTCGATGCGCAGCGGCGCCCCAGCCTCTTCCTTGGTTGAATAAGGATCGCCCTGCGGAACATGGACGAATCAGGAACAATGGCTCGTCGTGGCCAACTCGTTGTTGAACGCGTCTTGGAGCCAACTAAGAAACTCCAATCATTGACTGAGTCGGCACTATGCAGCAAGGGTTGTCCTCCAAATTTGCGCAAAGGAGCACTTGTCGCGGATCCGAGTGAGGTCTGCCTTAACTTGATTGCAGCGTGACAGACTAGATGTCCTGGGCTTGTCGCCGGCCAATACCGTATGGTCGAGATTCCAGCCAATCGTGACCGCGTCATGAAGCCTCCGGATGTCCAACGCAGCCGTACAATTACGACCTCGGAACTCCTGACGGTTAATTGAGAATCCTCTCCACACGATGTCCTCGCTCACAAATATGACAACAGTGGAATCCGGACGGTCACCACGAAATGCATCATAATGGCGAAAGCCGTTGCAACCAAAGACTGCTCCGAGCCAAGTTCCAAAGGGCGCGGGAACTCCCCATGATGTGACCTTGATAACCGCTCACCTTTGACGATCAAATTGCGAAAGTTCGAGAACTCCAATATTTGCAATCATTGTCGGCAGGCTATAAATGTCTCGATACGACATCCTGACACTGTCTTTGAAAGGTCCGAGGCTGTGAAGAAGCGTCGACTCGGACGAGTTCTTCGGGCGGCCGGCGAGCGTTATTTTGATGGGAAAGCAAGATTGCGACCGCGCTTCGAAAAATCCCCTGATTGTGACAATGTACTCGCGAGTTTCTGACGTCTCAACGCCGAGAGCCAAATCACGACTGAAGCTGTCAAAGTTCAACACTGCCAAGGTCGACCTAGGTGACCCAGTAAAGTACTCAACTTCAGCTTCGGCCTCGAGCGTATTGTCGACGAGTGTTGTCGCCTCCTCCACGCTCGCAACCAATGCCTGAGCCTGAATTGATTCGATCCGCTGAGCCCTTTCGCTGAAATCGAATGACATAAGGATCACTGCACCAGTTCAGTTGTTGAGTAGCGGAGACAAACAACCTGGAGACAGCTGCGTACTACTGAGTCGACCTAGTTGCCCCAGAGACCTTGACCTCCTATTGGCATCAGATATTCACGAGAAAGCAAGAGGAGAGAAACGCACCGTTGAAACAAAGAATCCTTCAGGTACCCTTCACGATATTTTCACTACAAGGCGCATTGACAGTGCCGTACGCGAATCACCTCGGGGATTGAATCTGCGGCCAGTGCAAAACCAAGACTCTCCAACGCAGCGACCAGCACCACAGAGTCGGACAATCTAAGGACGGCTCAACGGCCGCAAGTATGCCGCATCAAAGAATGAACTTTCATTGCATTTTGCTGTGCCTCACATCCACTGTGAGAATCGCTAATGACGAGCGACATTAGTCGAGTTAAGTTCGCCCTCTTCGAGTAACTTGGCCTTCGAAATCCTCTAGATGGTACTAACCAACGCCTCGTTCAGCCGGTGGAGCAGTCCAGACGATCGCTCCGTCGCCGCAGTGAAGGTCATCTTCGTCACTGTCACGCATCGAAACTGAACGTCGACCGGCAATAGGCCAATGCGGTGTCACTGCGATTCTGTGGACTTGCCACTTTGTCACGAATCATCTTCATTGCGCACCTCCCTGCAGCCTTTGGAGGACCGTCGAGCGACGAACCAAGCTAGGCGAAAGTTGGAAACCGTGCTCGTAGCGACTGACATCTTCCCCCATAAGTCCAAACGCCACACCAGTTACGAACGATCAATTGCGATTGTGATTCGACGACCGCGCTTGGCGGCCAAGACAAGAGCTTCGTCCATAGTAAGAGCCCAGCGCGCCTATGGGACCGCTCTCCGAATTGAAACTTTCATAGAGAGCAGGGCGGTCAATCGCGACTGATGACGAAGTATCACCGAGTGCACTCGCCATCTGTTCGGCTGCTTCGCTCACGGTGTACCCCGTCGGTGATTTCAATTGTGGACGGGCGGGCTATCAAATCCGACCGATCCACGAGCCCGACTGCAACCGTGCACGACGGACCAGGGGACAGGCTCGGGGATCAAGTTGCACAGGGATAGACCGCGCCACGGATGGAAGTGATCTGATGACTAGATGGAAGTCGCGGCGGCTTCGTCGAGACTCCACCAATGATCCCACTTCACAGACTGGTCACGAGCCAACCATCCAATCGCTCTGCGGGCATGAACCAGATCGACTTCGCCAATAGCAATTCATCCGTTCTTCAACCCGACTTTCAAGTTCTTCCATCGGACTCAGCACTTCCTCATCGGAATACGACCGGACTACTATTCCCAGAATGACTGACGAACAGCAAGAACTTGCCAAGCGACTTGAGCTTCATGAGGCCGAGGCCTGGGCGGCGTGTGTAGCTGCGGCCACGGAGATTGCCGGTAACCCTCTGAAGGCCGAGGTAGACGATAGTTGTGAACCTCCGCTGGTGACCCTGGCGGCACTGAACTTCGGTCACTTCAACCGTGTTATTGCTCTTGGCGTTAATACGCCGGCCAGTGACGAGGATCTTGAGTTGGTGAAGGGCTTCTATTCTTCTCGGTCGCAGTCACGATTCACGGTGGAGGTAACACCCGCCAGCCAACCTGCGGATCTGGCGGAGCTTCTTGCTCGCCACGGCTTCAAAAAGTCAGACGTTCGGATTGCCAAATGCTGGAGGCCTGTTGACGATTTTGTCTCGACGAGGATTGAGCCCGAAGTCGATGTCCAACGCTTGTCGGTCGAGCACTTGGATGCCTACAACGCGGTGAGCGTCGCCGCGTGGGGAACGTCGAAGATGTTTGGTGTATGGTTTGGCGCCACGTTGGGCCGCGAAGGATTCCGCCACTACGGGATATTTGATGGTGACGAGTTAGTCTCGACTTGCGCGATGTACGTTTCGGGCGACCTAGCGTGGACAGGATTTGGAGCTACGAAGCCTCAGTATCAGGGACGCGGATTTCAAAAAGTTCGACTCGTGAGGGAAATGATCGACGCCGCGGCTCTTGGTTGCCGGGGCATTCACAATGAGGCGGATATCGGTGGGACCGGTATTTCTCTCCGCAATATGGTCAGAGCTGGTTTCCAACATCTCTATACGAAGGGCACTTACGCCAGCTTCGGTTAGAGAGGAATATTCTGAATTGAACTCCTCTCAAGAGGACAATTACCGTGGGAGTTTTCCCAGAAGAGCTTTGTACGACACTCTTCTTCGGCAAAATTCACGGACCTTGACACTGCTGAGAAAGAGTCTCAGTGACGTTCACTTTAGCGAAAGTCAGGTCGCCTTCGAAACCTAGTGGCTACCAATCAACTGCAGGCGTCGCAATTCGCGATCGCACGCGGCGAGATGCATGCCGAGAGCGTCGTTCGCCGAACTCGCACCGCCTTCTCGAATCAGGTTCCATCGAAGTGAGACTTCAGTTGGCGATGAAATTTTGGCCCGCTCATCAAAGGCTCCAAGTGTCGATTCGAGAGATGAAGTGACTTCATCGACAAGATTCAGCGCAAGGCAGGTTGGCATATCAAGACTCGCGCCCCACAGAAGAGATTTACGTGCCCCGCCCACGCCGGTCTCTCGAGCAAACCTGAACATACCCATGCCCGGCCACGGTAGACCGTCATTAACCGGGGGATAAAGCACAGCTCCAATCTTGGCAACGCGAATCGTAGTAGCCAACAACAGGTCGAGCGAGGCCCCTCCAACGGCTCCGTCAAGAAGTGCAATGGTCGCCAAGCGTGATCGTTCCAAACGAAATACTGCTCGTTCCCAACGGCTCACGTCCTCGGTGACTGCAACCCAGTCGGGCCACGACTGATCGCCCGAGAAAAGAGGCAAGCGGATGAGCAGAGTTGAAATTGTATCGTCGGCCTCGGATGCGTCCAACACAGCATTCAATTCGTTGGTGAGAGCGAGTAGGTCACCACCTGCGGCAACCTGCCACTCCATCATTGCTTCGCTTCTTGATGTCGCATGAACCACGACCCTCTCCTTCTTCCTGTTCACCACGAAATCAACGCAGTCTCGATAGTAGAACCCGGTCCCATGGTGATGAATACCCCAAGATCACCAGCCCTCACCGTTCCCTCTTCGATCAATTCCTTGTACGACACGAGGAACGATCCACTTGACACGTTGCCGTGATTTCGAAGAACGCTCCGCGTGTGTCGCAAATCGTTCTTCGAGAGGCCAAGATTATAGGTAATCGAGTCAACTACCTTCTTGCCGCCCGAATGCACGACCCAGTGATCAATGTCGGCTACTTTCAACTGTGATCGCGTCAGAAGCCGCCCGACGGCCTCTTCGATGTGCGCGCCGACAACGTAAGGCGTCTCCTTGGCGACGAAGAAGCTGAATTTGCCGTGGTCCTCATCCCAGTCGAACCTCATTGCTGATATGGCCTCGTGCACTAGGAGGCTGGAAAAATCCATGATTCGCGGAGCCTCATCGCTATTGTCACCGCCGGATTGGATCACTGCGGCCGCAGCACCGTCGCCGAACAGACTATTGACCACCGCGCTGCGCATCGTTTCGTCCAAGACATATGCAGCCGAACAGACTTCGACACACACGAGAACCGCCACCTCGCCGGGGTGCTGTGCGCTCCACGCCGTGGTGGCAATCAGCCCGTTCAATCCGGCGTTACAACCCATGCCAACCACGTCAATTCGCCCGCAATTACGCGAGAGATTCAACTCCTTTATCAAGTATGCACTCATACCAGGCGCCATAAATCCGGTCGACGTAACACAGCAGAGATAGCCGACATCATCGAGATGCATTCCAGCCTGGACCACCGCATCGCTAATCGCGGACGATGCCAATTCCAACCCGACACGACGATGCTTTGTCAGCAGCTGGCCTTGAGACTCACAAGACGAATCCACATGATCGGCATCGGGAAGACTCAACGCTCGACCATCAATGCCACCACCGCGGAACAGACTTACTATCTTCGGATCCTTGATGGCGAATTTCTCGAGAACTTGGTCCTGGGTGAACCAGGTGGAAGGAAAGGCCGTCGCCACGGCCCGAAGTTGAGGAAAGTTCTGGCTCGCCAGCAAATTCTGAGGCTCCGCCGTCGTTAGATTCTCTTCCATGTCGCGATTGTAAACCATATGACTGGCCTTTCCCCCAGATTCCGGACACCTTGTTTATGCGGCTTGGAACTGACGCTGAGCGAATTGTAGTTCCCATTCGATCGGCGACATGTTGTTGGTTGAGCTGTGCTGACGCAACCCGTTGTGGTGAGTGACCCAGAGGGTGATCACGCGTCGCGCTTCGTCTCGAGTGGCGAAGCGAAAGCGACTGATCATCTCTCGCTTCACGGTGGCCCAGAAACTTTCGGCCACGGCATTGTCATGACACGAACCGGTGCGCCCGACCGACTGGACGACGCCGAGTGTCTCGCACAGTTCGCGGAACTCTCGCGACATGTATTGGCTTCCGCGGTCGCCGTGAGAGATATTGCTTGCATCTGTCTCCTATCACAATGATGGAACGTCGGCGAACGACAATCAGCGTGGATTGTCGACGGCGGGGTGCACGACGTCCAAACACGCGATGTGCCTTTCAACAAGCCCCGTCAACCGCGCAGTGAGATCGATCGAGAGGACGTGAACTTTCTCTGGTCGACGCGCGACGGCGAGTACCGCCGGTCCCGAACTGCCGTTGAGCCGCGCAGAGGCCTTATTGCAACCGTCTCTTCCTCCATGCGGGACGACGCTGCCACTTCCACCAATAGCCATTAACACTCTGCAATTGCCAGAGACTGTCAACTCCCGAGTTAGCGAGGCGCTGCATCATCTTTTCAATCTCTGGCGCTGCGGCGTACGACGTCGCGTTCTGGTTCCAATGCACAATCCGACAGTCATCAATGACTCCAATACGAAAGTGCCCCTCCTTCTTTCGATACCATTCCGCTTCAATACCCCAACCCATATCATTCTCTTCGGGCAAGGGAAGGATTTGCTTCGCGAATGAGGGATCAGCGATGACAAGTGGGCCTTGTTCGACATAGTTGGTATCTCTGGCGACCACGAGTGGCCTCGCGACGTTGAACAGACTTGTCCACCAACCAAAGATGCTTTGACCTGGTTGCGCGAAAGAGAAGCCGGCCTGCCCCATCAGGCGCACTGTTTTGACCAAACTACCTTTGGCAAAGAGGACGTCGTCATCGGCAAGGACCAACCAGGCGTCGGCCGCAACCGGCTTCACGTTGTACAACCAATTGAGGTGAACGAAGCGCAATCCGGGTCCGCAACCGAAAGTGCTACTGACGAGTTCAGGTGCGATCTGATCCAGTGCCCACAATCGTACATCGGCGTCCGGGTGAACCTGGCGAAGGAGCGCCTCGACGAACCGCGCGTTCTTCGCTCGATAGACCGCGAGGAGGAGAATGGGTGGACACGAATCGAATTCGTGATCGGCGAGGGGCGAGGTGGCGCAGGCGCGATCCAACGCGTTACGTCGAACTCTGAGCCGCAGTGGTTCGAGCACGAATGACGCGTTGATGACGACTTTGAGGACGGCCCGTCGGGCGAGCACGCGGATCGACGACTGCTTGGGAATTGTCACTTGAGTACCGCGGGAACTACTTTTGCCATTGAATCGATCACTACGTTAAATCATACCGATCTCGTCTCTCGAAGCCCCTGCCAACCTTGCACCGCGCCCTTGACTCGAACCATGCCTGTCCCACAACGGCCGAAACGAAAAGGATTGAGCCCGGACGTTCATTCGACGTCAGTTGACGACGGAGTTCCTACGAGTACGTTCGTCCTCTGGTCCCTCGACAATCCAAAGAAGGCAGGCCCGAGTCGCGCGCGGCCGTCGTCCAGAGCGTCACCTCGCGGGCTTCACGGGACGCACAGTTGGTGTCGCGATTACCTCGAGCACGGTTGCGGTTGGCCATCCCTTCACGACTCGATAGCCGCTCGTCGCGAGCGAATTAACAAGGGAAAATTCCCACCCGACTGGGTAGCCAGCGACAATCTCGCCCCACGCCTCCTGGGATTGACTCAAGATAATCCATTCTGGTCGAAAGGTCACCAAGGCGGACCTCACGGCGCCCGGGGAGGGCGTACCTCCACCGGCAGCGACAAACACCGACGTCGATCCGACGCCCACTTGGCCGAAAGGTAGGAAGGGGGCGACCATCCCAATGACTTGTCCAGCGCGTGCGTGACTGTACGCATAGTTAACAGCGGCCAACTCTCCCGTTGAGAAAGACTCGTACGCGTCGTTGCCACCTCGGGCCAAAGTGGTCGCGAGGGCGAAAGACAGAAGGACGACGAAGACCACGAACTGCGTGACGATCCGTCCGTATCGGTAGTTTCGTCGCCTCGAGCGAGGAGGTCGCGACAATGCGACGCGGGGGGTTGGCAGAAGTGCTGACGCGGCCAGTAGAGAGGTGAAGGGAAGACCGAAGAGAACGACGCGAAGCAAGCCCTCACCTCCGTAGTTCTGGGCGGCCAAGAGGAAGAAGGGGGCTGCGGCGAGGGCCTCCAACGTACGCGTATTGGGTCTTCGGCGTAGTACCCCAATACCGGCCAAGGAATAGAGAGCCGCGGTGATCAATAATCGCGCGTCGATAACGAATCGGTGACTGGGACTGCCCGCAATTCGGCTGGTGACATTGGATCCGATGGTGCTGCTGATCTGACCCGCCGATCCAAAAATGTCATGAAGGTGGCCAATCCAGTAATTACTTGCTCCGAGACTCAGCCATCCGACAGCAACGAGCGCAGCGATAACAATCAACTCCGGACGTCCGAGACGCCGAGTCAGAAAACATGCTGTGAGTGCCAGGATCAATGCGTAGGGGGTCAGTTGGTGACTCATCGCAGACGCCAAGCAAATAAGCCCAGCGAGAGCCAGGCAGGTCAGAATGACTCGATTGCTCCACACCGGGACGGTTTCGACCTCGGATGATCTTCGATGAGCGAGCCTGTTCCACTGTTGCGCGGCGCGCCCAAGCAGTGTTCGCGGTGCTGTCGTCGACGACGGGTGCCGTGTGGGTCGCATGCAAGCCAGTACGACGGCCAACACGACAAGAAAGAACAAATAATTGAGCGCTTGTGGCGAAAAGTAATCCTGATAGATCCAATTCGTTGCGTAGAACAACACCACGCCCAGCCATCCGGTGCGCCGACTGACACTACTGAATCTGGCGATCACCAGAACGGGCGCTAGGTACAGCAACTCAATGAATAATGGGAACCAACGCAGAAAGCTAAGGGCATTGGGCTGACCGGTAAAGGCTGCCAGAACTGCGCCGAGCGAGAAACCACCGGGCCAGGAAAATCTTGAATCGTAGCCATTCAAAATGTGACCGTTCTGGAGAATGTATTGAATGAATCCAGCGTGGACCCACGAGTCGGGCAACGCGGACGTCGGTTCAACTGCACACGCGGTGCCAAATATGAAGATGATCAGGACGATGATGAGGACAGTGACACGACTATCGCGCACGGGGTCGCAAAATAGTTCAAGCACGATCCCTATGGCGACCAATGTCAATCCGGCAAAGTAGGGCCAGCCGAGGACGCTGATCAGACCCAACTTGCCCATGTGGGAAAAATCGGCTTGCGTCACTGCAACGATCCACAACGTGAGACCGCCAAACGCGAAGACGAGTGAACGATTGGCGGGATTGACCGCCGACTCAATCATCTGTTGAGAGGAGGTCCGCGACCACTGTCGATCAAGCAAGGGTCTTGAACCTGACGAGGACGAGGACGAGAAAGAGTGCGAGAAAGACGACGATGGCTGCGTCAAGAAGGAGCGACACCCGACGGCTCAAGATCAGACCCGTCACCGCTCGCCACGCCCTTACGATCACGAAGATCAAACTCGCAACCAACGTGACGAGCACCGAGGGCGCTGATCCAAAAGCGGCGACGCTGGCCGTGAACGTCGCGGACATCAAGTGCCATCCCTCGTCCTCTGACGATCTTTGGACTGTCGAAGAAGCGAGGGAAGGCAAACGAGACCCGTCACCTCTTCCAAGGCGACGAGATGCCACGCATGAAAGGCCATGAGTAGTTGCGCGCACACCATGAGCAGAGCGAAGCTGACGGCGACCGTCAACCCGAAAGCCAACGCGCCGTTGCCCAATCCGAGCGGCCCGACGATCGACCAACCGGGAATGAGTAAGCCAAAAACCAAACCGAGAATTAGCCTCAGGGGACCGTGGAGGCCCACGAACGCCATGAGGACCACCACGACGTCAACCCATAGGAGAAACGTCGAAAAGAGTGAACCGGGACTCCGACTCCCAGACGACTTCACCTTCTTGCGGTCCCTCTTTGGATTAGCGAGTGGTAGTGAGGTGTCGCCCCGCGGTGGGGTGAAGTCGTGAGAACTCATTGGATTATCGACTCCTGTCCTCTACTCGCCACCCAATCGATAACCAGCATGGCATCACGTGCGTCTATGGCAACTGCGTTTGGTCATCAACTCGACGGGCGACACGACGACCAGCATCATCCTAATTTGTGACCTCGCCCGGACAACGTCACGTCCTATGCGTTCGCCCGGACCACCGAGTCGAAATGACGCTGCGAATATAAGCGAACGGACCGTACGCCATTCCGACAATCTGATACACGAATGTTCGACGGGGATAGCTCGTCGTCGCGCTCGGGGAGCGCTGCGATCGTGGTCGGGTGAGAAAACGGTAGCCGGCTGGCATTCGTTGGATCATTCTCCAGAGATGTCGGGGATCTCGAAGAATCAAGGCGGTGTACATGGCGGTGAGCCCGGTTCCGTATCCGAAAACTTGGTCCATGAACTGGCGTTCAGTACGTCGGTGCGTATGGCGCACAAGGGCGGTGGGCTCGAATGCCAAGGAACCTCCGGTGAGGATGAGTTTGATGAAGATCGCTGGGTCTTCGCCGCCGTGCGCCGGTGTTCCCGCCCCAAGGAAGACGTCGAAACCCCCAATTCGCACGAGCACCGATCGCCGGAAGGCCATATTGCAGCCCGCCCCAAATCGTCCGGGGGCATACGGGAACAGATCGTCACTCTTCGATGTTCGACGCATGCTCATGACTTCAGCCAGAAAGGTCTGATTGAAGCCTCCGTAGAACTCCTCAAACCACAGTTGTGGCGCGGTCAACAGTTCCTGAGGAAGAACCAAACCGCAGATTCCATCGACCTCAGCGTCAGTGGCAAATCGCTCGCCCATGGCACGCAACCAACCTTTGTCGACCTCGACGTCGTCATCAGTAAACGCAATGAACTCCCCCGTGGCGAGTGCGATACCTAAATTGCGCGCCTGGGAAGCTCCCTTTCTGAGTTCAACGGCAACACGAACGCGGTGGCCTTGTGCGAAGGTTGGAAGCGGGACACTCTTTGTGTCAGAGCGATTGTCCACGACAATGATCTCAACATCGGGGTAGTCGAGCTGCAAGAGCGAGTCCACCGTGCGCATCAGTTGATCAGGATCTCGGCAGATTGTGGGAACAACGACGGTAGCTTTCGGAAGATGCTCGTCCGGCACCGGCTCGAAAGATGAAGTCGGGACCTCGGAAAAATCGCTTACCAGCTCCCTCAATACTTCGGGAGAAAGACTGTCGCCCTCGGCGAGAACTTCAGCGACACCAATGACTTGGCGTCTCCTGACGATCTCTACCCAGATTCGTTCGCCGGCAGTCGAAGGAATTGAAGTGGCATCGGACAACGTATCGAGATTGACCTGAATCAATCTGATTGGCCGCCAATCCTCTGACGTGAGCTTCACGCCCTTATTCCCCACTCGAATATCCGACCAACGATTCAACACTTTGCAAAACTAGCCCTGGCACTACCCCGCCTCATCCTTGAGGGCCACGATCAAGAGTTCCAACGCTTCGTGGTCAATCACAATGGGCCCGCGTCTCAGCGCGACGTGGCCTCGCAGCAAACCCGCAACGGCGATGAGAGTACCCATCACCATTAAGGCGATCCGTCTCGATGCCGAACGAGGATCGCGCGCCAGCATCCGCACGCTGCGTCCGATCTCAAGCGGCAGGGCTCGCACGACGTGCCGACGCTCGGAGGAAAGTCCCGAGCCCGTGCCGACAAGAGTGGACACCGCGGCCTTAGATATACCCTCAGCCCAGCATCGAGTCCAAAAGTATCTCCACGTAAGCCTCGACGCCGGCACGAGGTGATGTACAACGGCGGCACGAGCAAGTACGAATCGCTCTCCCGCAAACTGTTCCGTGTATCGGATGCAGAGTTCGGTCTCTTCACAGCCGAGTGGCGTTGAGCCGACACGCCCGATGCCAGACGTGAAACCTCCAACCGACGCAAAGACGCCTCGCCGAATCGCCATACTGGCGCCGATCGGATTACGAATCGTCTGGTTGTCCTTTGGCAATCCGGCGTAACTGCAGCCAAGTATCCAGTAGAACGTCTCAGGAAACCACGGCGCCGACTGGCTCTCCCAGTCCGGCAGAATCCAACCGCCGACACCGGCAACCTTCGAATCACTGAGGGGACGAGTGAGTCGTTCTAGCCACTCGGGCTCGGCGTACGCGTCATCGTCAAGAAAGGCGATTGCATCTCCCGAGGAGATCGCGACACCAGTGTTGCGAGCCCCGGATAGGCCCTTCACCGATCGATTCGCAATAACCACGGCACTAGGAAACTCCCGCATCGCTCGCGCGAGCAACTCACTGTTGTAATCAACGACGACAATGATTTCGAGGGGCCGCAGTGTCTGCACGTCGCAAGATTGCATTGAAGCAACCAGCGAATCCCAACGGTCAAAGGTATACGCACAAATAACGACGGATACTTTCATCTAACATCGATGAACGGCTCAAGGACTCCCAACTCCGCGATCACTGTGGAACGCGTCGCACCGAGCCGCTGGGCGAGTTCAACCCACGCGTCAGGTGACGGGAACCGCAACTCGGCCAGACGCAGCGCGTGAATGAGAGCAACGTGTACCGACGCTGGTCGATTCATGTCCGCGAGCAATCCACCAACGTAGCCCCGCCCTACGTCAGGCAGTTTGGCCGGTGACAAGACAACAGTCGCGATGCCGCAGTCAACGGCGATAAGAAAGGCGCGTGAATCAAACGCCGGATCAGCCACGATGAGGGCCGAAGAGGCGGAGCACAACTGCTCCAGATCAATCGTTGAAAAATCTTGACCGACCAACGTGACGAAGTTTGCGTGGTAACTTCTCGCAACCAAGTCGGGTATCTCGTCACCTGAGAAGCGCATCACGATCTGGAGTCGATAGGCGCTGATCCACGCCTCGGGAATCGCGTCGAAAGCTGCGAGCAACGTGGAGAGCGTCTCGCAGTCATCCTTGGGCAGAAACGCAGTGATCTGGTGTTGTTTCGAACGGCCGTCTCGACCACCCAACGCCAATGCCCGGTGTACCTCGACTTTGGGGCCCATCGGTCCGAAGGAGGAGACGAGCGCGGAGGCGTCGACATCATTTCCAACGAGCACCAGATCTGCAGAGGCCATAATTTCTGCCAACGAGACCGCCCTGACTTCACCCGAGCTCGGGAGGCTTTGGCACACCACGATCTTGTATGCACCAGCGGCGTTCGCCACCTGCAGATACTGCTTAATCCACCGGTTGTCGATTCCTGGCCACGCGTACGCAATAGCCGTACGAACGTTGGGGCCAATTAATTCACGAAAAGTCTGCGTCCGGAAGCGGACACTGTTGGAGGCAGTGTAGGTCACGATGTTTTCGCTTGGGAGCGAATCATGCGCAGCGGCCAAGGAAGGCGCGCGGTGCAGTCCAGACATGAAGTCGATACCGAGGTCGACTTCTATACGAGTGACGGGGACCGCTTCTGCGAGGGCCCGAACAATCTCAGAAACAACGATGCCAGGAATGGTGAGCGAGGAGCCAGGGCCCGCGACGACGACTGCGGTCCTCTGATCAACGTTTCCAGAGGGCGACACGCCTGTTGAGTCTTCAGTTCGCCGGAACATCGTAACTACGCATCCTTTCTCTCAAGATTACTTGGAGGCAACGCAGCCCGTCGCGCGCGGCGTTCAGATTGCTACTCCCGTGAATTCTGTGCGTCTCAAAACAGGGGACTTCGGCAGTCCGCAGTCCGCCGCGATGAGCTCGAATGTCGATGAGCAATTCGACCTCGAAACCATCGGTATCAATGCCGATGTAATCAAGTCGGTCTGCCCACAGGGCTTTGAAACCGTAGGTGCCGTCGGTGTATCTCACTCCGAACATCAGCCAGATCAGGAAGCAGATTCCTCTGTCGCCAAAACGACGAAGTCGGGTGATGTCAACTGAACCACCGCCCGGACGGAATCGACTGCCCTTGACATAGTCGGCACCCGCCAAGAGTGCCTTGCGGAACGACTCAATATCGCCGCCATCCATCGATCCATCGGCGTCCATGATCACGAGGATCTCACTCTTGGCCGCGTTCAGTCCCGCCTGCAAAGCGGCACCCTTGCCGCGACGAGTCACTTGAATAATTCGAACGTCGGGGCGCAATACCTTGGCCACGCGTTCAGTGTCGTCCTTCGAACGGCCGTCCACAATGACAATCTCGTCAACCCAGCGGGGGATTGTATTCAACACGTAGGGAAGATTTCCTGCCTCATTAAGAGTAGGAATAATTACTGATACAGAACCAGCGCTACGAGTTTCTCGGGATTTAAAGGCCTCATTCACTTGATCTGACAGTGTCGTTGATTTAAACGACCGCAAACGAAATCTCCTCATCAGCCCTTGCCCCATAAAGACTCGCAGGAACCGAGAGATTTGTCAACAGGTAGCGAATTGACGCTCTGTTGACGGTCATGGACGACAGGGTAATGTCCGATGGCCGAGAGCGAAGCGCCTACGGTTGCGAGCCACTGATCGAAGTATGACGCGACAGAGACACGGCGTTCCGCGACCCTGAGTTGGTGTACTTTATGTCTAGTGTTAGTCATGTCATGTGCCCTCGCCAGAACCCCTTCGGTCCTTCATATTTGATGCATGTATACACTTGATTCTTGAAGTCGTCTTTTACCGATAGCGGCTAATTTGCGGTGTACTCCGCTACCCAATCGACGAGTTGGGACTGGGGAGCCGTCGGGCACGCCCAGCCAGATTGACACCAGGTTTGCTGGTCAATGTCGAGGGTCATCGCCTGGCTAGGAATCTGCGAAGGATCCGTCACCGTTCCCCAGGCTCGTCCATCGACCGTGTAGGTGACTGAGGTCGGCGTCCAAATAACACCCCAGGTGTGCCATTGGGTCATGTCGATGTTCACGTTGCGCTGAACCTGGCTGTTCGAGGAGCCGAAGTGCACCGTGGCCGCCGTACCGCCAGTCCCTCCGCCTGTTTCGTTGAAGTCGATCTCGGGAGGCCAAACATTGGCGACCGGCCAAAGTAGCTGCACACCGGTTGGACCAGGTCCAGTCAGTCGCGACCTTACAAAATAGGCCCGATAGGTCTGTCCGAGGCCGCACTGACAGACGCCGCCGGCAACCCACTCGTTGTTGTACGCAGAGTCCTGGAACGTGTTCAGTTGCAACATGCCGTTGTTCACCGTCACGTGATTGCTCGCCCACTGCGCGCCCGGGTCCCCTCCGGGAACGCCGGTGAAGATCGACCATCCCGAAGGCAGCGTCGAACCGCCGAAGTCGGTGACGTAGGTGCGGGAGTAGCCCGGCAATGCGTTCGCAGCCGGTGGGGCGAAACCCGAGGGCTCTGAAGTATCGGCGATGCCGGTCGTCGACAGTGGCGCGACCACCGGTGCACCAGTCGTCGTGGTCACGGGAGGCGCACCGGTCGTCGTGGTCACGGAAGGCGCACCGGTCGTCGTGGTCACGGGAGGCGCGTTGGTCGTCGTGGTCACGGGAGGCGAGCTCGTGGTGGTCGTTGCCGGCACGGTCGTCGTGGTCGTCGCCGGTGGGGCGTTCCTGGTCACGGTAATCGGGGTGGAAGTAGTGGTCGTCAGGAACGGTGGCACCACGAGCGTCGTAGTCGTCACCGAAACCTGGTGTCGACGGCTGCGAAACGCACCCGATCGCCGAGTCGTGATCGTCGTCGACGTCGTGCCCTTGGAGGTGCCGGTCGAAGACGAAAGGGTGTTCGGCGTCGAAGTGGAAGTCGAGGTCGAGGGTTGCCCGACCGCCAGATTGGGATTGCTCCTTACGAGCGACGCCGCGTAGGGCGTCAGCTTCGCGGTCGGAGCAACGGCCGATACTGGCAACGCGGTAGTGGTGAGGAGAGTCCCGCCAACGAGCAGTGCCAATGAACTGGCAACGACTGAACGTCGTGGACCCCACTTGCTCACCGCCCTCGTCGCTCGAGTGGTGGTCGACTCGGCTGCGGAGTTCCGGGGCGCGAGAAAACCGATTGAAATGAGTTTGCGCTTGATGGCCTGCCACATAGTGGCGTGACTGCGGCTCGAATGCCCTTGCTGTTTCTTCATGCATCCGATTTTTAAGAACCAGAATCATCAGGCCCTCTACAGATTCCCAACACTCGCCCAATTTCGATACACCACAGATAGTTCTGGCGTCCCAGCGCTCTCGCGATGGGTTGTGCGTGCACGTCAGCGCGGGCAATCGGAACTACTCTGCGTAACCGGACTGCTCCTGAGGACGAGCGCTGATCAGTCGGCTCTCAATTGTCTTGGCGTTTCCCATGGGAGCTTCAGCCAAACGCGCCAACGGCGCGGGACAACGAATCAAGTCGCGACGCGCAATCTCAACTGCTTCATATCGCCCGAAAAGCAGACCAGGCGTCGGCGACGATATTTTCGAGCGAGGAATGTTCGAGTTTCCAACCAAGGATGTCGCGAGCCCGTTTATTGCTCGCGATCGCCGCCGCCGGGTCTCCGGGGCGACGTGCGACGTAGCGCACCTCGAACGACTGACCGGTGGCGCTCTGGACCATATTGACTACTTCACGATTGGAGGAACCCACACCCGTACCGAGGTTGAGCACCAACTCGGGTTCATCCTCGAGGGCGCCGATCGCGAGAACATGCGCCCGCGCCAGGTCGCTCACGTGGACGTAGTCGCGGATGCACGTCCCGTCCGGTGTGGGATAGTCACTGCCGTAGATCTCGAGATGGCTTCGCTGTCCGGTGACGACTTCGAGCGCGATCGGGATGAGATGGATCTCGGGGCGGTGGCGCTCGGGATGCACCAACGTTCCGCCGGCCGCGTTGAAATAGCGCAGTGTCGCAGCGCGTATTCGTCCGACTGACGCCATCCAGTGCAGTCCCTCTTCGACCATCAGTTTGGACTGGCCGTAGGGACTGTGCGGCCGCGTGGCTCGGTCTTCGTCGATAGGCATCTCCACCTGGTCGCCGTACACCGCACACGACGAAGAGAAGACGAATCGCTTGACACCCGATTGCACCAACGCCTCAAGGAGTCCGAAACTGGAAGCCACGTTGTTGGCGAAGAAGGTCTCGGGATACTTCATTGACTCGCCCGGCTCGATCCGACCGGCGAAGTGGATGCAGGCGTCAAACGAACCAAGTGAACGAACGAGCACG
>Ga0075520_1000406_pt1 | contig 18534 bp, 14 predicted proteins | sample NGEPerB_FD_75100 | JGI IMG/M metagenome (GOLD analysis project Ga0075520, IMG submission 75100) | Arctic peat soil microbial communities from the Barrow Environmental Observatory site, Barrow, Alaska, USA - NGEE PermafrostAB12-B | ecosystem: Environmental > Terrestrial > Soil > Wetlands > Peat ... | reverse complement strand
GTGGCTGGCTCGGCGTTGCCCGTGATCTGGTGGCAAGCGTAGTCGAGCAGCGACTGAATTTACCGGATGCCGCCGACTTAATTCGAGGCGTCAATCTTCATTTGCCGAAGAACGTAGCGCCGGTGGCCACGGTGACGCTCGCGGAGATTTACGCGGCGCAAGGTCACTTGACGCGTGCCGTCAAGTTGCTCGATGAGGTGCTCACGGGGGAGCCGGATCACGAAGCCGCTCGGCTTTTGCGCGACCGATTGCTAACTCAATCTGCGCCAGAACCCGAGCCTAGCGTGCAGGCTGAGGAAGATCTGGAGACAATCGACTCGAGTGAAGTCGAGCCGATTGAGGCACCCGGCATCGCATCATTTCCGGCTGAACTTTCACGCAAAGTGGCGCCGCCGGACATTGTTGTATCTGCGCTGCCCGACGTATCCGAGCTGCACAATGTAACCCTGCAATCTGAGATTCCAGGGGACCCAGAGATTCCAGACGATCCTGAGATTCCAGAGGATCCAGAGGCTCCAGACGATCCTCGGGTTCCAGACGATCCGCAGGTTCCAGACGATCCGGAGGTTCCGGACTATCCTGATGTTCCAGAAGAGCCTCGGATTCCAGAAGAACCTCAGATCCCACAGGTGCCTCAGATGCGGGAGCATTCTGAAATCGCGTTGCAGGCGGCAACGGAGGCAATTACCGAGTACGACTGCCTGATCTATCGGCGTTCCGACGTGAATATTGTTTGCCATTGGTCGATGGCGTCGCACACTTGGGACAATTGGTCCGCGCGGGGCGACGGACAATGGGTGCTGCGAGTCTTGCGTATTTCGCCTGCGACGGGCACGCTAACGCCCGTCGAAACGAACCTCAATTTGCCGGGCACGTCGGGAGAGGTAATTGTCAACGAAATCGGGACCAGAGATCAAGTGCGCATGGCTGTCGGTTGGGAATGCCAAGGACGCTTTTTTCCGGTGGTAATTGGCGTAGAGGTTGCCGGCAATTCCCCTCGAGATGTGAGCATCGCTTGGCGACCGATCCCTGGCTTGAATGAGCCAGATCCAGAAATTTGGCTCGATTGCGCCAGGCGCGCTTGGCGATCGCTTTCGATGTCTGAGGCGCAATGAGGCGCGCCGCATCCACCTTGATTACAATCGCAGCTCTGGATTTATTCGCCAGCTGTCGCAAGTCTGAACCTATCAAGCCTACCGCTTCATCGAGGGCCGTCTCGACGGAAATCGCCGCCCAACCGCCGCCGCCGGTTGTGGTACCGCCGGCACCCAAGGACATGGATGTGGCGGCTCTGGAGAGAGATCTCGGCTGTTCAAAGGCGAGCCGCCTGCAGGCCTGTCGCATCCTCAAAGAATTCTCTTTAGCGCAACGCTTCACCGCTCACACACCGTCCGGCGAAGGGCGATGGATTGGCAATGCGGTGACGGTCGAAAAGGGCGTCGAAACCACAGGACATCTCGTGCTCTGGGCCAAGCAAGTGCCCACCAGTCAAGTCGGACCTGGTGATCTGCCGATCAAAGCGGGTTTTGGTTTCATTCGCGAAGGACTAAAACTGCAATCGGAGAAACTGATGCGCGCCCTCGTGCGAAGCGCCGACCCGCCCGAGTCGAACCCAGCGTACCAATTTGCTAAGGCATTCGTGCCGTCCAAACCGCGCGTCATGGTCAATACGGCGGGGCCGTCGGTACACTTGACCTCAGAAGAGTCGGTGTATCTTCGATTTGCGCCCCCGCGAAAGGTCTATTTGATAAACCCTGCCCCGAGCACGGCGGCGGCAGGTGACGGTGTTTATGCGGAATTGTGGCTAGGAGATTGGTAGATTTCTAAATCGAAGCTCAGGCGTTCGGTTTGCACAGTGTTTCCAAGGCTTCCCCGAGGGCATGTACGTCGTTGAACGTGGTAAATGGTCCAAAACTAAAGCGTGTTGTCCCGCCCAACGGATAGGTCCCGATGGTTTGATGGGCGAGGGGCGCGCAGTGAATGCCCGCGCGTGTGAGCAAACCAAAACGCGATTCAAGCGCATTGGACAGTTCTAGCGGATCGTCAAAACCGTGGATGCGCACGCAGAAGACCCCGGTGCGCTCGGGCAGATCTCGCGGCCCATACCAAGTCAGGCCTGGTAAATCACGATTGAACTCGTCGAGCATTGCTTGGCAAAGTTCCCGGTCGTGCTGCCACAGGCTTTGAACACCCCGTTCGAGAATATACTTGAGGCCTTCCGCGAGGCCAACCAGTCCGATTGTGTTGTGACTGCCTGGCTCATACTTATCCGGCAGAAAATCGGGTTGAATATCAAGCTCACTGTTGGACCCGGTGCCACCCTGCCGCAGCGTGCGCAATTTGTTTTCGAGACCGGGGCGAATGTATAAGGCCCCGGTACCGAGGGGCCCCAGGAGCCCTTTGTGACCGGGCACAGCAACAAGGTCGATGTTGTCGGCCTCAATGTCTAGCGGCACGTGGCCCGCGGTTTGCGCAGCGTCGACTAGGAACGGAATGTCGTGCTCTCGCGCGAGTTTTCCAATTGCCCGAATTGGCTGAAGGGTACCGGTGACGTTGCTGCCGTGTGCGACGGCAATCAGGCGCGTTTTTTTGCTCACCGCGCGTCCAAGTGCCGTCATATCCAAAAGGCCCGTGTCAGGATCACAGGCCACGCGCGTTTGCGTAATGACTCCTGCGGCGACAAGTTCTGATAACGGTCGCAACACGGAATTGTGATCCATGAATGTCGTTATGGCGTGATCCCCAGGGCGTAGCAGACCGTGGATTGCCAGATTCAGTGCATCGCTCGCATTGAGCGTGAAGATGACATGGGACGACGAAGTGCCGCCGAGTAGCGTCCGCAGGAGGTCACGACAATCATCGAGCAGCCGTCCGGCCTCTCGCGACTCAGCGTAGGCACCGCGGCCCGGGCTGGCGCCAATTTCCTCCGCGTATCGACGCATCGCCGCCATGACGGCAGGGGGTTTTGGAAACGAGGTAGCGGCGTTATCCAAGTAAATGCGACGGGTCACGAGCAACGGCTCCGAACTTCGATTGCTATACTTCACGCCTCGCCTTCGGCAATGGTTGGGTAAAAAAGGCGCTAATGCCCGTCATGTTTCAGACCGGGTTAGTGGCGCGCTTCCATCGAACTGATGGGTCCTTCGGACGGGCCGCTTCGCGAATTTCTAGTACCTCGATTCTATTGAATCGAGGTACTAGGTTACTCTGCCATCGCGGCTGTTAGAGCCGATGTATTTTGAGAATGTTATGCACGTCCGACAAATTTCCCTAGGACTAGTTCTGGCGCTGACCGTGGCGGGTTGCGCGCGGGGCCAGGAGCCAACTTCCACTTTGCCACCGGCCGCATCCGCGCAGGCCGATGATTTACCGCCTCCAGTTGGGCTGGTAGATTCAACCATTATTTTTACTGATTGTGGGACGGTGGCCAACATGAACGCGAAGCTTGCCGCAAAGACGATGCGGCAACTGGTGGAGGCCTGCAGCGAAGTTCCAGGGGGAACCGCCCAGTTTTCGGCGACTTTGCTGCCCGGCGGGCGCATAGAATTGGCGACCCCCGACGGAGGAGTCGGTATGGTGCCCGTGTGCGTGTTGCACCACGAGTTGAAGCACAAGGTCATCGTCCAGAAGCCTTGTACAATGCAGGTCCGGATGAGCGAACGACGATAGGGGCGTGGCGGCCACGGAGGGCCGCCGCTGCGACGACGACGGGTTGCGTATGTAACGAGGCGGCCACAGAGGGCCGCCCTTACTGCCGTTACTTGATGACGATCTCTACGCGGCGGTTGTTGGCTCGGCCATCGGGGGTTTTGTTGTCGGCTATGGGCGTTGTTTCGCCTTTGCCTACGGCTTTGATGCGATCAGATTTGACGCCTTCACTCACCAGGTACTCCCGGACGGAATCCGCTCGGCCTTGTGACAATTTCATATTGGCGTCGTCAGAGCCTACGGAGTCCGTGTGCCCTTCCACGACAATCTTCTTATCATCCGACTGCTGCTGCAGAACCGCAGCAACCCTGGCGAGCCTGTCCTTGGCCATTGGCAGAAGGGTCGTCTTGCCGGACGCGAAGAGCACCGAACCATCCAATGTGATAACGAGCCCGCGCGATTCTTCCTTAATCTTGGCAATTTCTTCCAAAGATTTCAGAGCGTCTGCGAGCTTCTTTTCTGCCAGGGCGCGCGCTGCCTTCTCGGCTTCAAGTTCTTTTTGGCGTGCTTCTAGCTCCGCCTTCTTAGCGTTGAGATCTGCTTCTTGCTGAGACAATCGCTTCGCCTGCTCGCCCACCTTGTTGTTCTCGTCAGCGAGATCCTTGCGCACCTTGTCGAGACGCTCTTGATTTTCCTTAAGCGCCATTGCCGTGCGGGCGGCCTCGTCTTGAGCCTGTTTGCGCAAGCTGTCTTGAACTTCGTCGTACTGCTTTTCCGCGTCGATCACGTCTTTCTGGGCCTGCGCTTGACCTGCGAGGGCCACAGCAAGCTCGGCCATTCGCTGAGCGACGTAGGACAGGCTCTTCTCCTGTACCGAGCCCGAGTCGTCATTGTGGGCCGCCTCAGCGCGATCTAGGGATTGTTTCGCCGAGAGCAATTTGTCCGGAACAAGCTCAGCTGCTGTACCATGTGCCGCCTCTTGGTAGGCCGCACGCGCGTCGACCAGTTCCTTGGTGGGCGTCGATGCACCACAGCCGACGAGCAGGGCGGCCGCGACGCCAAGAGTTCCGATTGAGTAAATCCTTTTTGCCATCGTGGATCTCCCTGAGCTGCGCGTCATCATTTGCCCGCCGGCTTTGAGTTGCCCGCTTCTTCGCGCAGCTTTTTAATTTTATCCAGAGCCTCGACAGCCTTCTGGCGATATGCGGATTCGCGTGCCAGGGCCAAGGCCAGCTCGCCATCGACACGAGCCCGATCGAGCGTCAGCTTGGCTTGCTCATTGTCTTCTTGAGCCATCAAAGCTTGGGCCGTTTGCAATTGATCTTTCGCCATTTTTAGGTGAAGTGCCGCTTTGGGCACGCTCGGAGCGCCGACTTCCTCAGCCGCGCGTATAGCAGCTTGCGTTTCTGTTACTTGTGCTGCGGGTACGGGTGCGGCCGCTCCACAAGCCACGCCTAGACACGCAGCAAATGCTGCAAGGGTACCGGTCACTAACCTCATGTTGCCTCCATTGACTGGGCCGGAGATTAGCGCTCAAAGGCCCCAAGATTCAACCACTTCTCACCTGGCCGACAAATCGTCAGGGCCGAGCGGCCTTTTTTGCCGGATGCGGGCAGTCAGGAGCCCTTGTCGGTCGCCCTCGGCGGCAAGGGGGAGGTGTACAATGGGGCAAGCGGCGGCTCCCTCGAGGGTCGATAGGCGGGCAGCTTTATGACAAAGCGCAACCCTTTCGTGCCGCGATCAACCCGGTAAATACTGCCCCCGTGCAGCTCGATAATTGACCGCGCCAGTCCCATGCCCAGGGCGAGTCCGCGATGGACGCTCGGCATCGACTTATACTCACCCGGCGCCTCACCGGAATCGCTAGCGCGAACGTCCGGCGCTGCAGGGATCTCTAACGCAAAGCCTACCTGGCTTCCCTCCAGCGGTGCAATATAAAGCCGTACCAGCGCTCCCGGTACGCTGCGCCCGGCGTGCCCTACAAAGGTCGCGAGGGCGTTCGAAAAGCGAACTCGATCGACTTCCACAAACCCCACGCCGCCGGCAATGTCACCGATGACGTCAACGGCGTTGTCGCCAGCCAAGTGACGCCCCTTCTCGACGATGTCCGACACAAGCTCGTCAATGCTCACGGTCTCGCGAACTAGCTGCAATTGACGGGCCTCGACGCGCGCGGCATCAAGGATGGTTTCGATGAGCGCCAACAATTCTCGCCCGCTACGATCGATAACGGCCAGGCTTTCCTCTTGCCCTTCCGTCAACAATTCATTATGTCGAACGATATCGGTAAACCCTAGGATTGAGTTGAGTGGGCTCTTCAGGTCGTGACTGACACTGGCAAAGAACAGACCGCGCATGCGAGTCGTAGCTTCCCCCAACAATATGGCGCGTTCCTGCGCCTGGGCAAATATGCGAAAGCGCCCCGCAAGCTTTTCCACCGAGGCGCCAAGTTCCGCTACAATTTCGAAATGAGGGGTGTAAGCGACGTGCTGGCTCTCCGCGTCAACCAACTGCGTGTCTAACGCGCGGACTTCGCGGGTGGCGCTCGACAGATCCTCCACCAAAAAGCGACCCAGTAACGTCCCCAGCCAGCCCGCCGTCATTACTGCGGCGGCTGTTACGAACCAGGCAAACCAACCTATCGCACCGAAGCGGCCCGACTGCAGGTGCACGGTAACGCTGCTTGAGTCGAGGGGGGCAATCAGCTGCAGGTCACCCCCTTGCGTATGACGCCGGAGGTAAGCTTGCGGTTCAGGTGACCAGGAAACGAGTAGACCATACGCTTTGGCGATCTCAATGGCATCCGAGAGACCAGCCGTTGCGACGATACCGGGTGATTCCTCAAACGCGCTTCGCGCAACTGCGAGTGCCGTAGCTTCGCGCTGTTGCTCGTCCGCCCGGCGAATGTGGGAACTTACCACGAGGGTCGAACCGAGCGTCACGATTCCGACCGGCGCAACTACGGCGATCATGAGCCGATAACGGATCAATCGGACGGCCCGCTGCGATTTCTCTTCGGCGCCGACTAAATCACCCATTACGCCGGTGGGTGCAAGCTCAATGACGCTGAGCAGGGTCGCGCGCAGGGCGGCATATAGTGGTAGGGCAGCCGCGGAAACGACCAACAAAGCGAGCAATGAAACGGCGAGAGTTGTTGCCGGGTCCAGCAAATTGGGACGAGCGAATAGCGCGAGGGTAACGATACTTATTGCGTTTGCAACAAGCCAGGCAAGGGTTGAACGAAAAGCCTCGCGAGACAGACCCACCAAGTCTTCCAATTCTACGGCGCTCGAACCGAGCGCCAATGCGCGCAATAGAAATCGGTACCGGTGCAGAGATATTAGGGAACGGATCGGCGCCACTAAGCCGGCGATCAAAATCGCCATTCCGAGCAAATAAGTACTTGCGTCTGCGGCATTGGCCTCCAGCACGAGCAGCCAGCGCGCCGTCGAGATGGTTAGGAAGACAACGCAGGAACAAAGTAACTCGAGGCCAAGCACGCGAAATACCAATCGATTAACGTGCGAACTCATGATCGTGCTCCAACACTTGGTGCAGAGCTTACCGGTTCGATCGGAGTGGTCTCTAGCCAGCGATCTTCTTCGGATTCTGTCGGCAAAAGTAGGGTAAATATTGACCCTTTACCCAGGGTACTGCTCAGGCGAATTGAGCCGCCGTGCATCTCAATGAGACGACGACTGATTGCCAGGCCAAGCCCCGTACCGGAACGTCTCCAGTGTGGCTCGCCGGATTGGCGATATTCCTCGAAGATGGCTGCCTGATCATTAGGGGCAATGCCGGGGCCTGTGTCGGTTACGGACACGGCAGTTAGATCCTGACCCTTGCGCTCAACGCGTATCGTCACACCGCCTTGTTGCGTAAACTTTACGGCATTACCAATGACGTTGTTTAGTATTTGGCGCAGCCGCAGTTGATCAGCCCAGGCCGGGGCTCTTTCGCCATCCAAGGTAAGCTCAAGCCCTTTTGTATCTGCGGTTACTTGAATTTCTCGAACGACCGCCTGTGCTACCTCAAACACGTCAACGTAAGTGCGCGTCAAACGAAGTTGACCGGATTCAATTGCGGACAAGTCAAGAATATCGTCGATAAGTGCGGCAAGATGGCGACCACTTGTGTGAACTACCGTTAAATTTTCGTGTGCCTCCTGGCTCAGCGGGCCGTCAACTTCCGCTAGCAATACGTCGGTAAACCCCAATATGGCGTTTAGCGGAGTTCGTAGTTCGTGGCTCAATGCGGCCAAAAATGCGCTTCGATCGCGGTCATACGTCAACGTCCTCTGAAGGTCCTTGCGATAACGTTTTTCTGCTTCCGCAAAGCGCGAGACCAATTCATTAAAGGCGCTTGTCAATACGCCGACCACGTCCGTTGAGCGTACGGGTATTGGCTGACCCAATGATTCGGTATCTCGTGCCGACATTGCCCGAATTCGTGCCCGAACATAGTCAACGTCCGCATGAACATTGCGCGCCAGCCAATATGCGACCAACATCGCTACGCCAATCAGCAACGACGATAGCAATCCGAGAGAGGTTACTAGCGGCACAGCCGGCGTCGGCGGATTGGTTGCACGAGCGAAGACCAGTAGACTCGACAACTCGCGCGGTGTACGCACGGGTGAGGCTGCAAAGCTGACACGCCCCAGTTGTGTACTCGTTATTCCAGTTTGTTCCACTAGCATAGTGGAAATTTGTTGGCGGGAGGGAGGTCGAAGCGTTCCGTCAACGAGAATTGCCCCATAAGTATCTACCAACAGCAACTCGACACCGGCCCGCCGTGCCGCGCGCTCGACGACGATGGCGCGTTGCTCAAGAGGAATTACGCGCAATCGCTCAGCCAATATGGCGGCCAAGGCACGGGCTTGCTGCAATGAATATTCGTCGCTGTGCTTCGACAGCGTGCTCCACCCCAACATTCCGAAGGTAGCTGCCGTCAAAGCACCTAGCGCTACGACGGTAGCCGGGGCAAGCGCTACGAAGGGTAGGGGACGCAATTGCCAACGCACACCGACAGGCTACCGAACGGGGGCCAAAGCGCAAATGCTGTTGTGACGGATTGAAATCTGCCAGGTCCGGGTTGGTACTAGGCATCGCTCGCTAGGCGGGCGAATACAGCGTGGTCGAGCCAACGAGAATCCACGAACTCGGCTTGCCGAGCAAGTCCTTCAAAGTGAAAGCCGAGGCGGCCAATCACGGCCAGACTCGGATAATTGGTGGTTGCGGCCGCGCAGCGCACCCGATGGATTCCGGCCCGCAGAAAGGCAAACTGCAAGCAGGCCACTGCGGCCTCTGTCATGTAGCCCTTGCCGCAGGCGTCTCTGTGTAGCCAGTAACCAAGCTCGCAGGAGCGATGTAAATGAACGCAATTGTCGAACCCGACTAAACCAATCAATCGCTGAGAAGTCAAATCGCGCACGATAAATCGTAGAGCGCGCCCACTGTCCCAATCGGAGACGCTGGCAATTGCGAAACGCTGGCTGGCATCTTCCGTATCATTGTAGGGCACCCAAGGCAGCCAACGTTGCAAGTGCTGCCGTGAACTATCAATGGCATCCCATAGCTCGCTTGTATCGACCGGCTCTAAGGGTGTCAGAACTAGTCTTGGCGACACAATTGGATTGCTACGAAGAAACGTGCGCGATGGAATATTGAGCATTGCGAGGACCGCCAGCGGAAGGACACGCTACTGGGAACTGCTCTTACAGTCTGCCCGTGCCAGCATTGCTTCAATGTGGCCAGATTCATAGTCCCGCCAGGCCACATACCACTGATGGGCGGTTCGAGACGGTGCAACTTCTGGGTAGGGTTGAATACCCGTGCCGCTAACTTTGGCTATAATGCTGGGAATTCCCATGCCACTGCGCGTGGCGATAGCCATCTGAACGCGCGAGCTCTCATAATAAGCGACAGCTGCTTCGTCGGCGGTTGCCGATACGGCCCCGTGCGCGCCGTGTTTTCCGATGCTGTGGCGCCAAATGAACTCCCCCGACTGCGCGTCCAAATATCCTGCCTGCATGCCATTGCTGTCATTCCAAACTGCGATGCAATAGCTCTGAGCGCAGGCCAGGCGCACGTCGTCGGAACTTTGTGCAGCCGGCGAGGTTTTTCGCCCCGTAGCGACTGCTTCGCCGCCGTCGGCTCGAGTGTCGTCAGAACTGGGAGCATTGGCGTCGAGTGGTCGAATCTTTCCAGTAAAACGGTCTTTGGTTGTGAGCTTCCCTTTGGCCGAAGCAAGGCCCGATTGTAGCTCGGAACTGTTAAGCTCGATATTCATCCATTGGACCTTTTTCGCGTTGCGACGTCGCAGCACAAACGCAACGTTAAGGTGCTCGCCTGTTATTGCGATAGAAGGTTTGATCGCGCCGGGACGCGTCGCTCGATCCGGCCTAAGTGCGGTAAGTTGAATTACGCTTCCAATGGGAGCCAATTCGCGATCTAGATGACGAGCCACCAGGTTTGTAACACCGTCAACCGAATCATCTTCCCACACCACCCATGAAGTTCCGTCGGAAGCCGAGGCCATGGACGGCGAATAGTTGCCATGGCCGATTGGTCCGACGCGACGGATTGGACCGGATATCCTTCCCGAGTCGTCGAGGGATCGCACGAACACGCCAGGTTCGCTACCAATACCGTTCCAGAACAAGAGAATGAGCTTCGAGTTTGCACGAATCAGTTGCGGATGTCGGGCGTTAGCGGCCTCGGGAGCGACCGCGAAGGGCTTGTCCTTCGACCGTAGATTTGCGTCGAGCAGCGTCGTGTAGACTTGGTGCTGGGCCCAACCAAAAATGGTTCCCGCCGCTAAATCTATCACCGACGGCCTGGTGACATCCTCCGCGGTATTCGCATTAAAGGGCCGAGGCCGCGCTAACCCCGCCAGATGGCACGGGGCATTCGGACTTTCGAGCGCGGCGCGCACGTGAGAGCGAAGGTTTGTGGCCAACCCTTCGCCACCGTTATGAATTGCCACCTCCAGTTCGGACAAGGCTTGCTGGGGATTGCCTTGAACCAACGCATCTTGGGCCCGAAATATGGCATCAGCGTAAGGTGCGCCATCCAGATTTGCTCGATTACGATCCGCTACCAAAGATCCACTTGGATTAGCTGCCGTGTGCGAGCTGGGCGAAACAGAGGTCGGCATGCGCCGCCAGTTACGGTAGCTAAAAAACACGCCGCCGGCTGCAGCTGCGACGACGACAAGTGCCAGCAGGCCGCCGCCGGACCGGCTCCGACCCAAGGGAGCCGTTGACGTGTTGTTATTCGCGGTTTGCGCCGAGGCCAAGGGCTTACTCGACTCTTGCGACTGCGAATGTGCACCCACACTTGTCGACGGAGAGCTTGCCACAATTCGACGCGAGCTCACCGCGCTCCGATCATCGGGGTTCGTTGCCAGCCGACTTGTCAATTCATCAACGTCCACCAGCAAAGATGGCGTCTGAACGGATGCCTTGTCGGTCGGGTTGAGAACGTCTGCCAGAGCAAGCGCAAACTCTCTTGCAGTTTGATAACGCTCGTTGGGTTCACGCTCCAGCGCCTTTGCGAACCAAGCATCAAAGGCCGGGCTTAAGTCCGGGCGCAGTTGCGAAGGCACCGGCACGGGTGAGTTTGCGACCTGGGCAAGGATCATGGCCACTCCCTGCTCGACGTTCCAGACAGTCTGACCCGTTAGACATTCGTAAACGATGCATCCTAGAGCCCATAGATCACTGCGGTGATCGACTTCCCCCCTACCGCGTGCCTGCTCTGGACTCATGTACGCGGGGGTACCAAAAAGCGCCCCTTCGCGCGTTAGACGTACCTGCTCCACTGAATCGTCAGAAGGCACGTAGAATTTAGCTAGTCCGAAGTCCAATAATTTGGTGATGAGCTCGCCTTCTTCGTTCCGAGTCAAAAAGAGATTTTCGGGTTTCAAGTCGCGGTGTACTACGTGAGCGGCGTGGGCTTTTGCTAGGCCTTTGGCCGTCTGAACAATAATCTTCAGCGTTTGCTCGGTGTCGAGACGCCGGACGTGGGACATCAGGTCGTAGAGGCTTTCTCCTTCGAGCAACTCCATGACCAAAAATGGTCGATCATCAAACTCACCCGCGTCATAAACGTCGCAAATATACGGGCTTCGTACCGCCGCCGCAGCGCGGGCTTCACGCAGGAATCGCTCGCGCACGACTCGTGATGTAATAAGTTCTGCGGAAAGGACTTTGACCGCTACACGCTTGCCGATAGCTACGTTCTCAGCTTCGTAGACGGCCGCCATTCCTCCCCGGCCAATTTCCCGCGTAATTCGATACTTGCCGACAAGGGTCGTTCCAATTGGAACTTTGGAAGTGGGGTCAGCAGCCATCGTCACGATAACACTGGAAAGTCAATTGCTCGGATCAGCTTTGCCGGCAAGGCCGAAGCAATGCCCGGATGTTCGGCGGAAGTGTAGTGATACTGGTTGACTCTTGAATAGGAGAACTCGCGCTCAGCGTGTGCCAATACAAAACGTGGTCGGGTGGTACAGGCCAATTGGGCTGCCCGGCTTCGCCATGTCCGCCAATTGTCATACCTTTTACCAGAGACAACGCACCTGCAAATGCTTTCGCTGTGTAAGTTGGGTCGAGCGGAAGGTCGATCAGGTTTGCCTTGAGCGTTGCAGTTCTACCGGCTTCCGATTCATAACCGTAGCCAGCGCCAATCCAGCGACAATCTATGACGAGTCGGTCGGGCCGCACTGCTATTCTTGAGTCGACTGCGCGAAGAATTGACTGGGCAATCCGCCGTGCATACAGCGCACGACCTTTAGCGCGAAGCACCGACACTCCCACGATTCTTGACTTCAGCCCCGTGAGTTCGATGCCAGCCCATAAGCCGGCGACCGTGCCGGCGGTACCAAAAGCTACAACAATGCAGTCCGGCTCGGGCAGCGCACCGAGTTGCACCTGCTGCGCGAGCTCTAATGCCGCCTCAAAGTATCCGAGCGAGCCACAAACGTTGGAACCACCCGGGGGAATGAAGGCGCAACGCGGCGTAAAGAGTCTCCGCACCGCAACGAAAGCGTCCCCCATTGATCTCGCCGGGATCAGGTCCACGCCGCAGGCAGCGCTCGCGCAAAGTACCTGTTCGGCATGCTTGGACCAGGGCTGGGCGACAACGAAGGCACTGACCTTGAAGCCTCGCGCGGCCGCCAACAGCCCGGTTGCCAGCACATGATGCGAACCTGCAGCTCCGAAAGTTATCAGGCGACACTTATCCCGCTTTTCAGCCTCTTTCAGAAGGTGCATGAGTTTTCGACATTTGTTGCCGCCGTACAGCGGGTGCAGCCGACTGTCATCCTTAACCCACAGGTCGCCTCCGCGACCAACTCCGTCGAGACGCCGAACCGGGCTTGGCGTGGCGATCATGCCGAACTTCGGTAGTTGAGATTTCAAAGGCGATTGCGCTCCGGTGCAAACTTTGAGACTTTGTTTGCGCACTGCAGACCTTTATGCCGCAAATAAAGCCGAACCAATAATGACCCTGATTGAATCGCCCAAAAAACAAGCCGCCTAAGGGCTATTCTATTGATTCCTTCGGGCGACTCGAATATGAAACAGTTTAGAAACAATTCGCAGCTTACCTAAGGGAGCGTGGCACGAAATGCCGCTGACCGATGTCCTGACCCGCCGGTCTAATCCATACTAGCACTGTGACAATTGACTATCCGGGAGTGAAACGATGAAGAAGGTTGAGGCAATCATTAAGCCGTTCAAGTTGGACGAGGTAAAGGATGCGCTTTCAGAAGTTGGCATCCAGGGCATGACTGTGACGGAGGTGAAGGGATTTGGCCGCACGGGCGGAAAAAAAGAAGTCTACCGTGGCTCGGCGTACGTCGTCGACTTCGTTCCCAAGGTAAAACTGGAAATTGTCGTAACAGACGACATGGTGGCCCAAGTCATCGACGCCATCGAAAAGAGTGCAAAGACGGGGCGTATCGGTGACGGGAAGATATTCGTAGTATCCCTCGACGAGGCAGTTCGGATAAGGACTGGCGAGCGCGGCGAAGCAGCCATTTAGCCTTGGCTGCCTACGCGGCGGAGGAGGAACTAACCGATGAATGCCAAGGAAGCGATTGCACTCGGTCTGGAGAGTGGCGCAGTAATGGTCGATTTGAAATTTATCGACCTTGTGGGTAAGTGGCAGCATACGAGTGTGCCATTCCACCGATTGGATGAGGACTCATTCGAAGACGGATTCGGCTTCGATGGGTCCTCCATTCGAGGTTTTCAGCCCATCAATCAGAGCGATATGCTCCTGATTCCGGATTCGGATACCGCAGTGATGGATCCTTTTCCCGCCCATCCAACTTTGTCTCTGCAGTGCAATGTGCAGGACACCATAACTCGACAAGCCTATTCGCGCGACCCGCGTTACATTGCACAAAAAGCTGAAAGCTACCTGCGAAGTACGGGCATTGCCGATACCTGTTTTGTGGGGCCAGAAGCAGAGTTTTTCATCTTCGACGACGTGAGGTTCAAGGCGGGCCACAACGAGGGCTACTTCTTGGTCGATTCAATCGAAGCGGATTGGAACACCGGTCGGGACGAAATGCCTAACCTGGGACACAAACTGCGCCACAAGGAAGGCTATTTCCCAGTTCCGCCGCAGGATACCCTGAATGATCTTCGCACTAGCATCGTCTTGCAAATGCAGAAGCTAGGCATCGAGATAGAGGTGAGTCACCACGAAGTCGCAACCGCTGGCCAATGCGAAATTGACATGCGTTACGATCGCCTTCTGCGCATGGCAGACAAACTAATGTGGTTCAAGTATGTAGTGAAAAATGAGGCAAAGGCCGCGGGCAAATCGGCCACCTTCATGCCAAAACCACTCTTTGGAGACAATGGCAATGGCATGCACGTGCACATGTCACTTTGGAAAGAAGGAAGGCCTCTGTTTGCGGGTGATGGCTATGGTGGACTCAGTGAATTGGCCCTTTACTTTATCGGTGGCATTCTTAAGCACGCCAATGCGCTCACGGCCATTACGAATCCCACAGTCAATAGTTACAAGCGGCTAGTGCCCGGGTTTGAAGCTCCGGTCAATCTCGCCTATTCGAGTCGAAATCGATCCGCTGCGATACGTATTGCGACTTATTCGGCCTCGCCAAAAGCCCGACGTATCGAGATCCGCTTTCCCGATCCAACGACCAACCCGTATATCGGGTTTCCTGCGTTAATGATGGCCGGTCTAGACGGCGTCCAAAACAAGATTGATCCTGGGGATCCGCTGGACAAGGACATTTATGCCCTTAGTCCCGAAGAGTTGGAAAGTGTCCCTCACGTACCTGGATCGCTCGAAGACGCGCTGGCGGCTTTGGAAGTCGACCACGAATTTTTGCTGAAAGGCGATGTGTTCACCAAGGACGTCATCCAAATGTGGGTTGACTACAAGCGCGAGCGGGAGATCAACCCCTGTCGGATGCACCCAACCCCGATCGAGTACTACCTGTACTACGATATTTGACTTTACCGCCTGAGATTTCAGATTGCCAGCCCGCTTGGGCCTGGTCGGGGCGGGACGATTACTGTATGCCATAAGCTGTGTCGGAGAAGCCGTCGGCAGAAGGCCAAGTCGCAGAAGGGGACGCCCGCGAAACAGGTTCGCCGCGACATGCTCTGAACGACGACCCACATGCCCTAGTGGGGCAGCTCGTTGCCGAGCGTTATCGCGTCGAAAAGCTGCTCGGTGTTGGCGGTATGGGTTCGGTTTACCGTGCCAGCCATGTGCTCATGCGTAAGACGGTGGCGTTGAAGACGCTGCATCCTGAGATGACGCGCCTGCCCGAAGCGGTTGCTCGTTTCGAACGCGAAGCCATTGCCGCGTCAAGAATTGAGCATAAAAATGTTGCCGCAGCTACGGATTTTGGACGCCTCGACAATGGCACTTTTTATTTGATTCTGGAGTACGTAGAGGGTGAAAGCCTGCGGGAACGTCTGCACCGCGATCGACGCTTAGACCCGCAATTGTGCCTGCACATTGCCCGACAAATCGCCGACGCTCTTAGTGCGGCTCACGCCCATGGTATAGTTCATCGGGACCTGAAGCCAGAAAACATTATGCTGGTGTCACGCCCGGGACTTCGGGATTTCGTTAAAGTTCTGGACTTTGGAATTGCTAAGGTACCCTTGGACGAATCCTCGGTGGGTATTACGGCGATTGGCTCGGTGTTGGGGACCCCGGCCTATATGTCTCCCGAGCAATGTGCGGGAAGTGCGACAGACGCACGAAGTGATTTGTACTCGCTCGGGATCATTCTGTACGAGGTATCCAACGGAAGGCTGCCGTTCGCGACGGATGATGTGCTCGCGCTGCTTTCGCACCACCTTGCCGTCCCACCAGCCCCCATGAACAGTGACGTCCCCAAAAGCGTTGCGGACATCATTACCCGATTACTCGAAAAGGACCCAGAAAGAAGGCTTCCAACCGCAACCGAGTTAATAAGGCTTATTGACGAGACGACCTTACAAAGTCACGACACGGTTCTATCCCCACCCCTCGCTCCCCGTCCCGGCCGACGTATAATAACTGACTGGCTCTATGCTGAGTTTGCTCGTTTGAAACGACGTGCTCAAAAGCGTGTCCGAGTGAAAAATGCCGATTTTTCAAGCGGAGCGATTGTAGCAGTTGGACTTCTTGCAGTTGCCGTTGGCGTGCTTGCTGCAAGGATGATTTGGCGCAATCATGTTTCGGCCGTGGTTCCCGTACAGAGCCCAACCACGGGGCGCGCAAATCTAGAATCGGTACTGCCGCGAGGCTCTAAGGACGAATTTCAACGCCAAGTGGAACGGATCGAAATGCTCAAGGTCTACGAGCGCAGTGAACGAGATTGGACATTGCTGGCGCGCGGCTACGCAGAGCTAGGCCAGTGGCAGAAATGTGCGCAGGCGTACAGGTCGGTTTTGTCGCTTCATCCTAGCTTGAAGTCCGACCCACTGCTGCTCAGTGACATGCAGCTTGCTGCACAAGATCCTGAGACCTTCAAGATTGTCTTGAATTTGTCCGAGACGGTACTGGGCCAATACGGTGTGGATTTAATTTGGCTGGTTTGGCAACAAATACGCCACAATTCGGAACAGACAGAAAATGCGGACAAGTTGCGCAAGAAATTGATTGTTCTGAGCCACCGAGCGAGGCCGTCCTTGCGCGTTGCAATTGAACTCGACTATTTTCAAACCTGCCCAGCGCTTGAGAGCATAGTAAACCGCGCTGCTAAGGTTTCAGATAATAGGAGCTTATCAGCCTTGGAGGGCCTGCAAAAAACGACGGGTTGCGGGCCGCGTCAAGAGTACGATTGTACCCCCTGCGTTCGAGCCGAAGGTTTGCTCGAGAAGGCCATCGCTCGCGCGCGCGAAACCGTTCCCCCGCCCTTGGGGGCAGATTGACTAGCGTTTCTTAGCCGTCTTTTTCGAGGCTTTGGCTGAGGCAGATTTCTTGACGGAGCTTTGTGCGTAGCGGGCGGAGGTTCCGAGCAGCGCGTGCGCCATGGCTTCGGAGTGATCCATGCGCTCCCACGAAAATTCGGAGCGGCCGAAGTGGCCGTAGGCCGCGGTTTGTCGGTAAATGGGCCGAAGCAGGTCGAGTTCGTCGATAAGTGCCTTTGGCCGAAAATCAAAGTTCTTCTTCACGTAGGCGGCGATCTTACCTTCATCGACCTCAGCCGTGCCAAACGTGTTCACGTACACGCCAACCGGCTGTGCGACGCCAATCGCATACGCAACCTGTACCTCGACGCGGCGCGCTGCACCCGATGCCACGATATTTTTCGCGACATAGCGGGCATAGTAACAGGCTGAGCGATCGACCTTGGACGGATCTTTGCCGCTAAATGCGCCACCACCGTGACGACCCATGCCGCCGTAGGTATCGACAATAATTTTGCGTCCCGTGAGTCCGGCGTCGCCATAGGGCCCGCCAATCACAAATCGCCCCGTTGGATTGACGAAGTACTTCGTTTTGTTATCCAGCAATCGAACGGGCAAAGACTTCTTAATCACGAGTTCCATCACCGCATCTTTCAAGTCCTTGTACTTAACGTCCGGTGAATGTTGTGTCGAAACCACGATTGCGTCGATGCGCACCGGCCGGTCATTTTCGTACTCGACCGTTACCTGACTCTTGCTGTCCGGCCGAAGGAAACTAAGCTTCTTGGATTTTCGGATTTTAGCCAGATTGAGCACCAACTCGTGGGCGTACATGATGGGGGCGGGCATTAATTCCGGCGTCTCGTCGCAGGCATAACCAAACATCAAGCCCTGATCGCCGGCGCCTTGGTCCTTAAAAAGGCCTTGGCCTTCGGTAACGCCTTGGGAAATGTCCGGTGACTGCGGTTCAACGGCTATGAGCACGGCACAGGTGGTCGCGTCAAAGCCCATGGCGGAGTCGGTGTAGCCGATGTCGGAGACGACATTGCGGGCGATCTTCCCAAAGTCCAAATTCTTGGCTTTCGTCGTGATTTCGCCGGCGACCACGATGAAGCCCGTCTTACACAAAGTCTCACAGGCAACGCGACTCTTTGGATCTTCAGTTATCGCGGCGTCCAGTACTGCGTCTGAAACCTGATCACATAGTTTATCGGGATGGCCTTCACTGACAGATTCAGATGTAAATAAATAGCGACTCATCGGGCTTTCTCACTTGACGAGGCCTCGGGTATTCGCTGGCCCGCCGGTTGTATGGCGGCGCCAAGCTAGCACGATTTTTTGGTGGAAGCAGCCCGGCGATCAAAAAACCAGCTTCGATCGGTGTTTCCCGAGTCAACCGGAAGCATCCGGTTTGAAGGGGCATTTTCAGGCCGGTTTTCTGTGGTCGGCGGTCCTGTTTGCACGACGAGACCACCACATGCCGGCGCACG
>Ga0075520_1000405_pt1 | contig 18581 bp, 18 predicted proteins | sample NGEPerB_FD_75100 | JGI IMG/M metagenome (GOLD analysis project Ga0075520, IMG submission 75100) | Arctic peat soil microbial communities from the Barrow Environmental Observatory site, Barrow, Alaska, USA - NGEE PermafrostAB12-B | ecosystem: Environmental > Terrestrial > Soil > Wetlands > Peat ... | reverse complement strand
GGACTTCGACTGGCCCGGATTTCGCTGGATCAATCCCAACGACGCGGACAACAGCGTGCTGTCCTTCCTCCGGTTCCCGTCGGCGGGCGGACGCAGCATCGCCTGCATCGCGAACCTCACGCCGGTACCCCGCCATGACTACCGCATCGGGCTGCCGCATCCGGGGCGCTGGGCGGAGATCCTCAACTCCGACAGCGCGGAGTTCGGCGGGAGCAACGCCCTCGTCGGTGACGTCACCACCGACGACATCCGCTGGGACGACCTGGAGTACTCCGCCTCCCTCGCGCTGCCGCCCCTCGCGGTGGTGTGGTTCGCCTACGAACCCCACACCGGTCCGTCGACCGTCGAAGGAACAGCAACAACGGTCTGATTCGCCAGGACGTCACCAACCAGCGACTGCCGGCGTGAGAAGCCCACGACCGATCCAGCCGAGGCTGCTAATCCCGCGGGTCGTGGGCATCGAGGCCGTGCAGGGGAAAGATGATGTCGCGAGTGTCCCGGATGGCGACGTCGACGGGCAGTTCGACCGTCCCGCCCCAGCGCGGGAACTGCACCGGGTGCGGTGTGCCGTCGGACATGCCATGGGGCAACGCAATTGCGGGACGCGCTGCCGCTGCCCGCGCGAGCCAGTTCCTGGGTAGTGGTGTGGCCGGATCGACGTCCTGGCCGGACACGATCGCGAGGAGATGGGTCCATGCGCGGGGCACCGCCCGCACCAACGAATAGCCGCCACCGCCCAGCGCCAGCCATCGACCGCCGGTGACCGTCTCGGCCAGCTCGCGTAGCGCCTCGTAGGACGTTCGTTGGCCGTCGATGGTCATGTCCAGGTGGGTCAACGGGTCCTCGCCGTGGGTATCCGTGCCGTGCTGGGTGACCAGAACCTCGGGCCGAAAAGCCCGTACAACTGCCGGCACCACGGCATGGAACGCCCGCAGCCAGGACGTGTCCGACGTGCCGGCGGGCAGCGCGAGGTTGACCGACGTGCCCCACGCCTGGCCCCGCCCGCACTCCCATGGCCAGCCCGTGCCCGGAAACAGCGTTTGGCCCGACTCGTGGATGGACACGGTCAGCACTCGGGGATCGTCGTAGAACGCGGCCTGCACGCCGTCGCCGTGATGCGCGTCGACGTCCACGTACGCCACCCTGCGAACGCCCTCCTCCAGCAACACCGCGATGCCCAGCGCCGCGTCGTTGTACACGCAGAACCCGGAGGCCCAGTCGGCCATCGCATGGTGCAGGCCGCCACAGAAGTTGACCGCTCGGTCGACCTCCCGGTGGGCGATCGCCCGCGCCGCCCCGGCCGATGCCCCGGCAATCAGCGCCGCGGAATCGTGCATGCCGGGAAAGATCGGATTGTCCGGGGTGCCGAGCCCGTGGCCGACCGAGAATGCAAACCCCGGTCGCGAGGCGCGGCGCACGGCATCGATGTAACCCGCGGTGTGCACCAGACCCAGGGTCCGGGCGTCGGCAGGTTCCGGGACTGAAACCTCGAAACCGTCGATGACGCCCAGGCTCCGCGCCAACAGCCAGGTCAACTCCCACCTCAAGGGATCCAGGCAGTGATGCCCGCCAAGGTCGTAGCCGAGCATCCGCGGATCCCACATGACCAGGGGCGGCCTCACCGTCCCAGGCTGACCGTCGCGACGGTCCGAATCTCGGGTGGCCGATGACAGCTTGCCGGCCCCACCGGCGCGGCCCTCCTGAGTGGTCATGACAACGGCCTCCCTGAAAACAGGGGCGCCGGACCACGTCCGCCGCACGAGCGGACTCGTCGGCGCTCGCCGACACGGGCCAGTAGACGCGCACCATCGTCCGACCAGCAGAGTCGAAGGTCCTGCGCCGCCGGTAGGGGACCCGCGCCGGTCGGGCGTCAGCCCCAACCCGGGTTTCTTGCCTGCAAAGCTTCCTGGGCGACCTGCCAGCGCGCGTAGGCCAGCCGCGCATCGGCCAGCGCGTCGTGCCGATCGGTACCCGGGCCGGGAATCGGCGGCGAACCGGCCGCGTCCCAGTGCTGGCGGATCTCCCTGGTCAGCCGCGGGACGTCACGGGGGAGCTCGGGCATCGAGCCCCAGAGCTGAGCCAGCACGACGTGGTCGTAGGCGGCGTACCAGGCCCACAACTCGACCGGCAGCTTCGGCGCGGACAGGAACGCGTACAGCGCGTCGCGGATGGCCGACCGGGACAGCCATGCCGGGTCGGCCGGCGGCGGCAGCTTGTTCAGCACATGGCGGCGGACCCACGGGGTGGCGCGGCCGGAGTCGAACTCGGTGGACACCGCGTAGAACTCGCGGCCGTCCTGGGCGATGACGCCGATCGAGATGAGCTCGATCGTGCGGCCGTCCTCGATGAACTCGCAGTCGTAGAAGTACCGCGCGACCGGGCCGGTCGGTGTGGGTCGGGCCAAGGCGGAATCAGCCGGCCTTGGTGCCGGGCAGCCTGGTCACCGTTCCGGGTCCGCGTCCCTCAGGGGCCGCGCCGGCTCCTGCCGCGGCATCGGTCCCGGAGGCTCCCGCCTTGGCGGCCTCCAGATCGGCCTTCACCTTGGTGGCGTAGACGTCGACGTACTCCTGGCCGGACATCTCCATCAGCCGGTACATGATCTCGTCGGTCATCGATCGTTCCACGAACCGGTCGCCGGCCAGCCCCTCGTACCGGGAGAAGTCCAGCGGCCGCCCGACGATCATGGTGATGCGGTGCGGGCGCCAGATCTTCGAGCCGATCGGGTTGACCTTGTCGGTGCCCAGCATCACCAGCGGGACGACGGGCACGCCGGCCTCGAGGGCCATCCGGGCGACCCCGGTCTTGCCCTTGTACAGCCGGCCGTCGGGCGAGCGGGTGCCCTCCGGGTAGATGCCGAGCAGCTTGCCCTCTTTGAGGATCCGCACGCCGGTCATCAGGGCGTCGTGCGCCGCGGAGGCGCCGCTGCGGTCGATCGGCACCTGGCCGACCCCGGCGAAGAACATGTGCTTGAACCGCCCCTTGATGCCCTTCTCGGTGAAGTACTCGCTCTTGGCCAGATAGGTGACCCGCCGCTTGATGTGCAGCGGGGTGAAGAACGAGTCGGCCACCGACACGTGATTGCCGGCCAGGATGGCGCCGCCATCTTCCGGGATGTACTCGGCGCCGATCACCTTGCAGGGAAAGAACAATCGGAGGATCGGTCCGAGGAGGACGTACTTGACCAAGTTGTAGAGCACGCGGGAAAGCCCCTTAGCTCGCGGATGACGACTGCGACAACCGTACGCTGCGGTGCAAACCTCCGCCCGCCTTCCCGGCGGTTCGGCGGGTCCGGTCGCGGGTCGTGCGACCATGGAGGAAGGGGCCGGAGTCTTCAGGAGTGCAGATGATCGATGCGACCGCAGACCAGGCGAGCGCAGACCAGGCGAGGCGGGCTTTCAGCCACGACGGCAACGACGTCGGGGTGGTGCTCTGTCACGGGTTCACCGGCGCCCCCGGATCCTTGCGGGTGTGGGCGGATCACCTGGTCGACGAGGGATATTCCGTGCGGCTGCCGCTGCTGCCCGGGCACGGCACCCGTTGGCAGGACGCGAACCGGACGACGTTCGACGACTGGTTGGGCGCCGTCACCGCCGCGGTACAGGACCTGGCGTCCAGTTGTCGGGCCGTGGTGGTCGCGGGACTGTCGATGGGCGGCACTCTGGCGCTCCGGCTTGCCGAGCTGCACCCCGACACCATCGCCGGGCTGGTGCTGGTCAACCCGTCGGTGACGACCCTGCGCAAGGAGGCGAACCTGCTTCCGGTGTTGCGATACGTCGTGCCGATGTTCCCGCCGATCGCCGGTGACATCGCCAAGCCTGGGGTCGTCGAGCCCGGGTACAACCGGCTGCCGGTGAAGGCGATGCACTCGCTGTGGTCGGCATGGCCGATCGTCCGGCGCGATCTGTTCAAGGTCACCGTGCCGGTCCTGCTACTGCACTCCCGGGTGGACCACGTCGTGGAACCCGTCAACTCGCAGATGGTGCTCGACGGCATCTCCTCGACCGACGTCACCGAGATCTGGCTGGAGAACAGTTACCACGTCGCGACGATGGACAACGACGCCGACGAGATCTTCACCTCGTCGGTGGAGTTCATCGAGAAGGTCACCGCGGGGTTGCCGTGACCTTGACCCCGGGTGCTGATGACGAACCGGTCCGCGGAGCCGCCGACGAACCACCGGCAGACCGGGCGGCGGATCAGGAGATCGGCGCCGACCCGGTGCCGGGTGAACCCTCGGACACCGATGTGGACGCGGCGTTCGCAGCCATCGTGTCCGGGATCGCGCCGCACATGCGGTGGGCCGCCGATGACAGTTCCGGTCCGCGTGCTCCGGACGGGAACCCGGCGGCCGGACCAGGTCGCCGGCCGCCGGCGGCCTACCCGCAGCACCCGACCGGCCGCGATTCGGCCGACGAACGCGCCCGCCGCCGCGAGCTCCGCCGGCTGGAGAGGGCCATGGAGGTCGAGGCGTACGAGGCACAGAAGGCCGCGCGCGAGGCCGAACTGGCCGCCGACGATGCGCATTACACACCGCCGGCGCCACCCCCGCTGCCGCGGCCGAAGGGCCGCACCATCGGCGCGGTGCTGTTGATGGCCGTCGGGATCCTGCTGGTCGCCAGGCCTGGCCTGCTCTCCGTCGGACCCGATCTGGTGCTGATCCTGGCGCTGGCGCTGCTCGTCAGCGGGGCCGGACTGCTGGTCGCCGGGATGCGGCGGCATCACGGCAACGGAGACGGCGATGGGGAGGACGACGGCGCGGTGGTCTGAGCAGGGGCGGCTTCTGAGCCGATCCGACCGGATCCGAGCGATCCGAGCGATCCGAGCGATCCGAGCGAAACGCCGATCAGCGTTCGGCGGCCATCAGCGCCGCGCCGATGATGCCGGCCCGGTCGCCGAACCTGGCGAGTTCGACCCTGGGCACCGGCCGATGCCCGGCGCCGGTGATCATCTTGGCGAACTCCGACACCGCCAGCGGCAGGAACATCCCGGCGGCGCTGGCGACGCCGCCGCCGACCACGATGACCTCGGGGTCGAGCACGTCGGTGACCAGCGCCAGCCCGGCGGCCAGCCACCGGCCGATGTCGTCCATCGCGGCGAGCGCGGTGGGGTCGCCCTCGGTGGCGGCCACCGCGACCATGGTGCCGGTGATGGCGTCCGGGTCGCCTTCGCACAACCGCATGAGGATCGGCGCGTCGCCGCGGGTCATCAGGTGCCTGGTGGTCTCGGCAAGTGCCGTGCCCGAGCAGTACCGCTCCCAGCAGCCGTACTTGCCGCACGGGCAGTCCCGCCCATCGGGCACCACCGTCAGGTGGCCCAATTCCGGAGCCACCCCGTGCGCACCGCGGTAGATCTGGCCGTCGATGATCAACCCCGCGCCGATCCCGGTGCCCAGCGCGATCAGCAACGCGATCGGCGCGTCCGCGGCCGCGCCACGGCGGTACTCGGCCCAGGCGGCGGAGTTCACGTCGTGGTCCATGGTGACCGGCAGATCGACCCGCGCGGAGATCCGGGCGGGCACGTCGGCGTGCCGCCAGGCCAGGTGCGGGGAGAACATGATGCGCTGCCGATCCCGGCTGACAAAACCGGCCACTGCCAGCCCAACCGCTGAAACGGGTTGGGTGGCAGCGAGTTTCGAGATCAGGTTGACCAGCAGGTCCTCGGTGTCGCGTTCGGTGTGCGGGGTGAGGTCGCGGAGCGAGGCGAGAATGTTCCCCGAGGAGTCGATGACGGCGGCCCGCACGGAGGTGCCGCCGATGTCGATCCCGATGGTCGGGATCATCGGATGTCGATGTGCTCGAGGCCGCCGGGGCGGCGCGGCGAAGACCCGGGGTTTCCGGCCTGGCGACGTTCCCCGGAGCCGTCGGCACTGCCGCCGCTCGTCGCTGCCGCAGGCTCGGCCTCGGGCAGCAGCGAGCGAAGCGTCCGCACGATCAACAATGCCCCGTCGACCAGCTTGGCCGTCGCCTCCGGGCGTTCACCCCGCAGCACGGCCAGGACCCGGCACAGCGGGCATGCGTTGCAGGAGGCGCCCGGGATCGAGCCGCATTCCGGGCACCGGCCGTCGGGACCGAGGCTTGGCTCCGATCGGGCCTGCGTCGTCGGTGGAGCCGTTGGTGAGGCTGACGGTGGAGCTGGGGGCGGAGCTGAAGGTGGGGCCGTCGTCGGGTCGGGCGCGGACTCGCCGGCCTGGCCCGAGGTGGATTCCGCTGCTGGGCGCATGGAGGTCAACCGATCGGCCATCACGTCCAGCAGCAGCGCCGCCTCCACTGCCAGCGGACCGATGGACGGTGGGCCGGACCGGTTAGGCGTGTCGGCGGGGGAATCGGCAGGGGAATCGGCCGGGCCCTCGGGGCCGACCGTGCCGGCCGTGCTGTCCGAATCAGCGTCGGTCGGGCCGCTCCCCTCGGTCGGGTCGCCGCCGGAGGGTGTCATGCGGTACCCAGCATCTGTTCGGTCACCTCGGACAACACCGATTCGCGCAGGCTCTGCGGCCACTGGCCCGGATCGGCGTCGAACTCGATCAGCAACCTGCCGTGGTCGAACCGGGCTCCGCTGACCGTGCAGCGCCGTAGCACGGACGGCAGCGAGATCCGGCGTCGAACGTCGCCGACCGTCACCACCAGGTCGTCACCCGAGCGGGACAGCGTCAGATCACCCCGCTGCACCAGCGGCAGTGGGAGCGCGAGCACGTACTGCCCGTCGGCGCCCTCGACGTCGATACCGATCGAGTGACCGGTGGACGCGAGCGGATCCGCGTCCCCGAAGACGACCCTGGCGAACGCTGAAAGCGCCTGCACGCCAACGGGTTCGCCGGGAATCATCGGGGCGTGCCGGATCGTCATGCCCTCGAACGACTCGGACACCTGGACCAACGCCTCACGCTGCGCCTCGCGCTGGCGGCGCAGGAACTCGCCGCCGGCATTGGGCGGCAACACCCGGTTGACCATCGCGGCCTCGACGGTGAACCCGTACAGCGACAGGGCGGTGAACAGCCGGCGGGCCTCCGCGATCACCACCCGCTCCGGGGTCAGCACCAACCGCACCCCGGTGATGTCGGGATCGGCCAGCAGGGTGCGGGCCGCCATCAGCTCGGTGAGCAATTCACCGAAGGCGTCCCGGACCGCAGCAGTGGGCACCGAGCCGGGCGTCCCGGTGAAGCTGGCCGCGAGGCTGCGCAGCACCCGATGCGGCGCGCCCATCAGCCGCTGGGCGTAGAAGCCGATGGTTTCCGGCAGGGCGAGCAGGCGCAGCGTCTCGCCGGTCGGCGCGCAATCGACGACGATCACGTCGAAGTCGCCGGACTCGGCCAAGCGGCGCAGCTCGAGCAGCGCGACGATCTCCTCCGCACCCGGCAGCACGGTCAGTTCCTCGGCCTGCACCTCGGCCATCCCGTGTGCGGCCAGCACGCCGACCAGGTAGCCGCGGATCTGCGACCAGCTCTGCTCGAACCGGCCGCGGGTGTCCACCTGGGCCGCCCACAGCCCGGGCGCGCCGTCGACCGGGGTAGGGTCCGCGCCGACCGGCACCGCCAGCACGTCGGCCACCGAGTGCGCGGGATCGGTCGACACCAGCAGCGTGCGTGATCCCCGTTCCGCGCAGGCCACCGCCGTCGCCGCGGAGATGGTGGTCTTGCCGACCCCGCCCTTGCCGGTGTGCAACGCGATCCTGGTACCCGGCCGAACGCCCGAGCTCACCCGGCCTCGACCCGCTTGCGGAGCTCCTTCAGCGCGGTGTCCAGGATGACCCGCTCGGCCTTGCGGCGGAGCATACCGATCATCGGCACGGCCAGGTCGACCATCAGGGTGTAGGTCACTTCGGTCCCGTCCGGGACGGCGCGCAGCACGTACGAGCCCTCCTGCGCCTTCTGCAGCTGCCCGGACACCAGGGTCCAGGACACCGACATGCCATCGGACGCCCAGTTGTAGGCAAGTTCGTAGGTGTCCTTGAGCAGGCCGGCGTCCATGGTGAGCCGGACCTGCGCCGGACGGTGCCCGTCACCGGGATCGGTGATGTGGGTGCTCTTGACCGAGCCGGTCCATTCCGGGTACGCGTCGAAGTCGGCGATCACGTTCATGATGGCGGCGGGGTCGGCAGCCATGATCAGCGACTGCGAAGAAGGTGTAGCCATGGGTGGAAGGCTACCCAGGTCGCGGGGTGTCGGCTGCGCACCCACCGCAGTGGATGCGGTGGCTGCTGCGCGTCGACGACCCACGTGTGCTGACCCAGCTGTCCGGCTACTCCAGGTACACGTCGAAAGGCCGCGGAAAGCGTTGGAAATGGCCGACATTCACGCATTCCGTGCGGCCGCGGCGGGTGCGCCGGCTCAGCGGCTGGTGGACGTGACCGAACACCGCCAGCGCCGGGGAGTGCGCGTCGATCGCCTCGCGAAGGCCGGGGCCGTACATCTCCAATCTGGCCGGCACCACGTCGTAGCGCAGCTCCGCGATACCGGGCGGGACGTGCGAGCACAGGATGTCGACCGGCCCCAGCGCGCCGACTGCGGCCTGATAGTCGACCGCCGAACGGACCAGCGGTTGCCAAGCGTGATCCGTCGGGTGGAACACCGCACCCGGCCGGGCCGACCCACCCGCCACGAAACCCATGGCGCGGCCAGCGATCTGCACGACCTCGGCGTCCCGGTACGGGAGTTGCGAGCCGGCGACCTCGTTCCACACCGTGGCGACGTCGACATTGCCCAGGGTCAGCAACGTGGACGGCGGCACCGCGGCGAGCACGTCCCGGTAGAGCGCGGACACCACGTCAGTCAGGACACCGACCGGATCGTCGGTGGATTCCCACAGCCCGCGGTTGAATTCACGCAGCTGCAGGAAATCCCCGGCCACCCGGAGCGCGATGAACTGCCGCACCTTCTGCTCGCCGAAGACCCGGCCCAGGATCCCCGCTGACGGCTCCCAGTAGTCGACGTAGTCGACGAGGTCACCGAGCACCACGAGCTGTTCCGCCTGCCGGGCCACCTCGCGCAGCGCAGCGATGTTGCCGTGGATGTCGGAGACGAACGAGACGCGCACGGACGTCACGGTAACCGGCTCGCTCACCGCGCCGCGGTCGACCGGCCCGGGCCTGCCTACCGGTTGACCGCGTGCCCGTTCGGGTTCGGCCCTGCGGCGGCCAGCGGTACCACCTTGATCGGCACGCCCGGCATCGAGGCGTGCAGCACAAGGCCGTTGCCGACGTACATGCCGACATGGCTGACCGGTGAGTAGAAGGTGACCAGATCGCCTGGCTGCAGCTGGTCCAGCGGGATGTTCGGCAGAGTGTCGGCCTGCGCGGCGCTGTTCCGCGGGATTTCGATCCCCGCCTGCTGCCAGGCCCACAACATCAGACCCGAGCAGTCGAAGCTGTCGGGTCCGACGGCGCCCCATACATAGGGCAGACCCTGCCGGCTCAGGGCTGCCGCGACGGCGATGCCGGCCTGCACGCTCGGCGCATGCCGCGCCGACCAGGCGGCGAACTCGGGACCGGCCTCGACCGGCGGAGCATCGTCGGCCAGCCCCGAACGGCTGCGCTGAGCGGCCTGCTCTGCCTGCCGGCCCCGCGCCGCGGCGGCCCGGTTGGCGGCCTCTGCGTCCGCCGTGGCCGCGGTGATGTCCGCGGTGGACAGTTGGGCATAAGCGAGCTGGTAGACGGCGATCTCGGCATCCAGCTGGGCCTTGCCGGTGTCCAGGTCGGCCCGCGCCTGCTCGGCAGCGGCCTCGGCCTGGTCCGCCTGATCCCGCGCCCGCTGAGCCTCGTGAAGGCTGGCCTGTGCGGTCGACCGCGCATCGTCAGCGGTCCTTCTGGCGGCCAGCGCGTCGGTCAGGGTGGTGTGCTGTTCGTCGGCGATCAGGCTGAGCGATGACGCCTGGTCGAGGTAGTCCTCGGGCGATTCCGCGGTCAGCAGGACGGACAGGTCGGTCAGTCGGGTGCCACGGAAGGTGGCGTTGGCGAACGCGTCCACCTTGGCCCGGTAGGCGGCCACCACGGCGTCGGCCGCTGCGACTTTCTGCTGCTCGACGGCGGTCGCCTGCGCAGCTGCCTGCACCGCCGCCGCCTTCGCCGCCGCGGTCGCCTTCGCGGCATCCACAACAGATTGGGCCGCCAGCACCTGCTCGTTGTAGGTCTCCGCCCGGCGGGCTGCGTCGATCCACGCCTGCTTGGCGGCATCCGCCGAGGCCGGAGCGGCCGGGAGGACGGGGTTTGCCGGGAGGACGGGGTTTGCCGGGAGGACGGGGTTTGCCGGGAGGACGGGGTTTGCCGGGGCAGGTGCCGCGGGTACCGCGGCCGGGGCTGTGGAAACCGCCGCATCGGCGGCTGCAGGCGAGGCAGGGATGATTCCGAAGGCGAGGGTCGCGGCCGCGAGGATCACCGCGGCGGGTCGGGCGATACCGGTGCCCCGTCGGCGGGTAGCCCCGATTCTGGAGCCACGGCCAAGGGAGGGGCTCAGCGACGCGATCTGGTCGCCCGTGGAATGACGACCCCTGCGCCGGCGCAGGGGGTAGCCATGATTGTGCGTCGTCACCGGACAGGCGCGCCCTTCATCCTTGCCGCCTACCGGGTTAGCTGACGGATTCGGGCCAGGACAAGCCCTACCCTCGATGACCGGCGACGCGCGGGCAGCGCCGATCCCGGGGGATTCACCCCATTCAAGAAACCTGGTTCCCCGGTTCGATGCGGTGGCATCGATTCGGCGGTGACCCGGCGGACCGCCCGAATGGCGGTCGCGTTCCAAGGTCTCGATCAGATTACGAGAAGGACACGGATGGGGGCAATTGTCGGCACCCATGTCATCTGCCCGAAACGGGATCGACAACGTTGTCCACGCTCAGATTGCTGACGCGCTGTGAGCGAACTCACCCGTTCGATAAGCGGCGCTCCTCCATCGCGACACTCTGCTGCCACGACCGGGTTTGATGTGGTCACCGTCCGCTCCCCGGCGCGGCCGTCCCCGCCGTGGTCGCCCGATGTCTCCGGCTTCGGGTCAGCCGGACAGCAGCTCGGCCAACCGGGCGGCAGAGGAATCCCAGTTCCACGCGCTCTGCACCCAGGCGCGCCCCGCCGCCCCCCAATCCCGGCGCCGATCGTCGTCGGCGAGCAGTCCGGCCGCCGCGTCGGCGATCTGGTTGACATCGCGCCCGTCCACCACCAGTCCGGTGTGGTCGGGGCGAAGCGTCTCCGGGGCGCCGCCGGAGCGCCCGGCGATGACCGGCAACCCACTGGCCTGCGCTTCGAGGAAGACGATCCCAAGGCCCTCGACGTCCAGCCCGGAGCCGCGGGTGCGGCACGGCATGGCGAACACGTCCCCGGCGGCGTACAGCGCCGGCAGATCGGACCTTGGCACACCACCGGTGAAGACCACCCGGTCCCCGACGCCGAGATGTGTTGCGATGCCACGCAACCGCCGTGCGTTGGGCCCGTCGCCCACGATCATCAACACCACGTCGGGGATCCGCGCGCGCACCGCAGGTAGCGCGCGGATGAGGGTGTCCTGGCCCTTGCGCGCCACCAACCGCGACACGCACAGCAGGACCCGGGAGCCGCGCAGCCCGTAGGCCTCCCGCATCCTGCGCCTGGCCACCGGATCCGGACGGAATGTGCTGGTCCGCACCCCGGGCGGGAGGTACTCCAACGCGGCCATCGGTCCGAGCGCGGACGCGATCCTGCGCCGGGCGTACTGACTGACGAAGGTCAGGACGTCGTTGGATCGGCCGATCCGGCTCAGCGCCCGTCGCGGTCCGGGCAGCATGGACCACCCCACCTCGTGCCCGTGCGTGCACGCCACGGTGCGCACGATTCCTTCCGGGCGCAGGCGCGGGGTCATCAAGCTCAGCGGAGCAGCCGCGCCGTACCAGACCGCCTCGATCCGCTGCTCACGGATCAACTCGACGGCCCGTCGGCGCACGGTCTCCCCAGGCAGCATCAGCGAGCCAGGGTGCCGAAAGACCCGGAACCGCTGCTGGGCATCGAATTCCCCGTCGCCGACCCACGACGGCGCGTAGACGACCAGGTCGTCGGGCGGCAGACGCTCTGCCAGCGACTGCACGTAGGACTGGATGCCGCCGGTCCGCGGCGGGAAGTCGTTCGTCACCAGCAATGTGCGCCGCACGGGGTGGGATCCAACCCTTCTGCTGGGAGCGAGGCCCCCAGAGCATGACAGATCGCCGATGCGCCCCCGGCAGGTCCGCATCGGCGATCTGGGGTTGAACGATCATGATCAGATTTGGTACGGAAGACGGCGCACGGAGCACGCCCGTGGCAACACGGGCCGCACCGCAAACTCGGCGGTACCGGGGAAGCGGTGTCAGCCCACCCGGTGCCCGACCGGGTTCGGACCGGCGCCACTGACCGAGGTGATGTACACCGGGCGTGACTCGGTCGACGCATGGATCACCTGGCCGCCGCCGATGTACATCGCGACGTGGCTGACCGGCGAGTAATAGGTCACCACGTCACCAGGCTGCAACTCGCTGAGGGCCACCACGGGGAGGCCGCCCTGCCCGCTGGATGTCCGGGGAATCGAGACCCCGGCCTGGGCCCACGCCCACGATGTGAGCCCGGAACAGTCGAAGGCATTCGGACCGGCGGCGCCGTAGACGTAGGCGGCACCCTCCTTGGACAGCGCTGCCGCGACCGCGATTGCTGCTGCGGAGTTGCCCGCCGGTGCGGGTGCCGGGTCCGCGGCGGCTGGCGCGGCGGCAGGCGCGGCGGCAGACGCGGAGTCGCTCGCGGCGGCGGCCGGTGCCGCGGCCTCCTGCTGGACGGCATCCGTGCGCGAGCGGTTGGCCGCGGCCGGCGCGGGCGCCGCGGCCTGGTTGGCCGCCGCGTTGGCTTGTTCGGCAGCGGCGAGTGCGGCCTGCCGTTCCTGCCCGGACAGCGAGTCGGCCAGCTGCCGGTAATGTGCGGCCTCGGAGTCCAGCGCGCCCTTGCGTGCGGTGACGTCGGCGGTCGCCTGCTGGGCGGCCCCCTGCGCGGCATCCGCGTCGGACTTCGCCTTCTCGGCGGTGGCCTGCGCGGCGTCCGCGTCAGCCTTGGCCTGCTGCGCTGCGGTCGTCGCCGCCAGTGCTTCGTCGAGCGTCTGTTGGGTGTCCGCCGCGACCCGATCGAGCAAGGACACCTGGTCGAGGTAGTCCTCCGCGGAGTCGGCGGTCAACATCACGCTGAGCTGGTCCATCCGACCGCCACGGAAGCTCGCGTTGGCGAAGGCGTTCAGCTTCTCCTGGTAGCCCGCAGCGGCCGCATCGGCGGTGGTAGCCGTGGCCTGAGCGGCGTCGACGGCCTGCTTGGCCTGCGCGACCTGGCCGGTCGCCGCGGCGGCCGCGGCGGCGGCGGCCTGCTCGCTCTCCTGGGCACCGAGGACCTGATCGTTCAGCGCCTCGGCGCGCTGAGAGCTGTCCAACCAGGCCTGCTGGGCCTCGTCGGAGGTGACGGGATTGGTCGGATCGGCCCCCGCCGGGATGGCGGCGATCAGGCTCAGACCCAGCGCCGCGACGGTTCCGGCGATCATGATCTTGAAACGATGTGGAGCGATCCGGTGGGTGGTAGAGCGCTCGCTGATATCGCACGTCGCCACGGCAGGCGTACCTTCCTCTAGCCGCCTACCGGGTTAGCTGACGGATTCGGGCCGGGAAGTAGCCCTACCCCTGGTGGTCGGCGACGCTACGGCGCCGGTCCAGGGGATTCACCCCATTCAAGAAACCTGGTTCCCCGGTTCGACGCTTTCATTCACGTCGATTCGGCGGTGACCCTGCCCATACACCCGAATGGTGATCACGATCCAAGGTCTCGGCCAGGTTACGAGACGGATACGGATGAGTCCAGCGGGGGAGCCCAAGTTCTACGAATCGGTGACATTGCTCACCCATCCGCTCCGGCGGCCATCGCTGCGACCTGCAAGGATGTCTCCAACGGGTGGCGTCGCTACTCTCTGTTACAGCAATGAAACCGAACGTCACATCGCTCGATGCTCATCCGGACACCCTCGTCATCCAGATCGATACCCCATTCGGGGCATGTGCGAAGTGGCTTCACCCATTCAGGCGTAGGTGACCGGCTACTGCAGATTGGTGACCCGCCAAAGCCCACCGCTCCGTCCATCCCGGAAAAGGCGCCGGCACCCCTAGACCCGTCCGGCCCAGCGGAGTCATAAAGCTCCAGTAGATTCCCTCGGGCGCCAGTTAGCCGGATGCCAGCGCGCTGCAGTGTTCTTGCTAACAACGGCAGCGCTGGACCGCCGCCGTGGTGGTCCTGTGGTGGCTCAGCCCACCGCCCGTTTGCGATGGCTATGGGTCGGCACCAGCCGGAGTGGCGGCACCAGGCCGGAATCGGCCAGCACCCCCAATGCGGCGCGCTCGGTTTCGTCCCATTCGACACCGTCCGGCGTCGAGCCCAGCAGCACCGTCACCACACACCCGCTGCAGGCCGGGCCTCGCACCGCACACTGATCGCAGTCCACGAGCATCGCTGACCACCTTTCGTCGTTCCGGGCGCCCTGGCCGATGGCCAGCGTCCGCTCTGGATGCGGCGAAGGGCTCGTCACCCCATGCCGCACCGCGGACGTTAGGTGAGACCACCGACAGCGCCCCGGTGAGCAGCGAGGCGGCGCTCAGCGGGGCGGCGGCGGCGGTCAGCCTGCACTACTAGTAGCGAGCAACACCGTCGACCCCGCGGTTCGGGCGCCGTCCCGGCTCACCGCTTCGACGATCTGCCGATCGGAACTGACCACGATCAACACCCGGCCAGCAGGTTCGGCGCGCACCAGATCGCGGATCACGTCGTCGGCGATCACCCCGGGCGGCGAGAAGAGCACCCTGATGCCCCGGCCGGGCGGCCGAGCGGTGGTCACCGCGGCGCCGTCGAACACGACCGTGACCTCGGCCGAGGTGCGCGCGGCGAGCGCCGCCAGCGCCCGAATCAGCCGGTCACGCTGTTCGGCCAAGGACAGTTCGGGATAGCCGGTCTTGGTGACGTTGTAGCCGTCCACGATCAGATGGGCACCGGGCAATCCCAACCAGGCGGTGAGTCGAGACGGGTCGGCCGTCCGCTCGGCGCTGGGGAGCGCACGGGAGAGCCGGGCCGCGACGACGTCGGCCGGATCGTCCCCACCGCCGAGCAGATCCCACTCCCGGCGCAGCCCGGTCGCCGCGCCCTCGAGCGCGCTGAGCAGCAACTCGATGCGCCGATCCGAGGCGGCCCGCCGGTCGCTGCTGGCCTCACGCATCCTGCTGACCTGCTCCTGTGCGGCGTCCGCACGAACGGCCTCGGTTTTCGCCCGCTGCCGCCAGGCCACGGTCTCGGCCCTGGCGCGCTCGAGTTCGGCGGTCAGTTCGGTGATCCGTTCCACCGCGAGGGTGGCGCCCGTATCCACCTCCTGTTGGAGTTCACGCAGGCGGGTGCCCTGGTCGCGCAACCGCTGTCGCAGTCGTTCGGTGTCCGCGATCGCCTGGGCATCGGGGGCGCCCTGTCTGCGGGCGGATTCCAATTCGGAGGTCAACCGCTGCGACTGCGACGTCAGCTTCCGCACGGTTCGTTCCAGCTCGGCGACCCGCGCTCGTGCGTCGTTGTCCCGAACGGTGTCGACTGCGGCGTCGAGCAGTTCCTGTTCATCCGGCGACCGCAGCAGGTAAGCACGGGCCGCCGCCGACACCGGGCCGATGTCATTCGTCGCGTTGGCGGCGCGTTCGGCGACCAGTGCACGAAACGCCGTGTCGTTCTGCACGGCCTGGCCGAGTGCGGCGCCCGCCGACCGGGCGCGTTTGGTAGGCGCGAACCGAGCGACCCGGGCCAATGAGGTCGGGATGTCGATCGGGCGTGCCGAGCTGAGCACCTCGGCCGCCCAGCCGATGATCTTGAGCCGCACCGCGTCCGGGAGCTGCGTGACCGGTCTCGGCGCCGAGCTCGAATCCGACAACTCGTCGGGAACGTCTGACCCATCCGGCGCGTCGGTGGATCGCGCTCGGTCCGATGACGCGGTGCCGTCCGGCATCGGATCCCCGTCCGGCGCGCGCTGATCGCCACGTTTCTCCAGGTCAGGAGCGATCGACTCGGCCGAGAGGATGTCGCCCTCACTCGTCTCCGCGCCCGACCTCACGTTGCCACTTTCCCTTCGCCCGTCCCTGTCATCGTGCCTCACCGTCATCGGCCGCGGCAGCCGTGAGATCACCGTCACCCCAGGTCGGCGCGTCGCGAGCGGGACTGTCGGACATACGTTCTAACGTCGCCGACATGCCCGTGTTCACCGATGAACGCCCGTTCGGCGGGGCGAACCACGACCGAACGGACCGCGCAACCGATCTCGGCTGGGCGGCGTCGGCGCACGGGCGGGTTGCGCGCAAGGGACTTGTGCCCGGATGGCCGTTGCCCGATCTGTCCGCCGACCGCGGTGCGGGCGTGTCCAGCCAGCGCAGCTTCGACGACCTGGGCGATCCTTTGCGCGAGATCACCTTCGTGGTCGTCGATCTGGAAACCACCGGCGGCTCGTCTCGGACGGAGGCGATCACCGAGATCGGCGCCGTGAAGGTCCGCGGTGGTGAGGTGCTCGGCGAATTCGCCACGCTGGTCGACCCAGCTCGCTCGATCCCGCCACAGATCACCATGCTGACCGGCATCACCGACGCGATGGTGTTCGACGCGCCGCGCATCGGCGCCGTGCTGCCCTCGTTCCTCGAGTTCATCCGCGGCTCGGTGCTGGTCGCGCACAACGCCGGGTTCGACGTCGGGTTCCTGCGCGCCGCCTGCACACAACTCGAGCTGCCGTGGCCCAAGCCCGCGGTCGTGGACACGGTGCGACTGGCGCGCCGGGTGCTCAGTAGGGCCGAGGCGCCGAGTGTGCGGTTGTCCGCACTGGCGCCGCTGCTCGGCGCGCGGGTGGCCCCGGACCACCGGGCGCTCACCGATGCCAGGGCGACGGTGGACGTGCTGCACGCCTTGTTCGAGCGGCTCGGCACGCTGGGCGTGCACAGCCTGTCCGAGCTCCAGGACGCGAGCCGGGACGTCTCCCCCGCCCGGCGTCGCAAGCGGCGATTGGCCGACCACCTGCCACCCACCCCGGGCGTCTACCTGTTCCGCGGGCCGTCGAACGAGGTGCTGTACGTCGGCACGTCGGGCAACCTGCACCAACGGGTCAGGTCCTATTTCTCGGCCGCCGAGACCAGGGGCCGGGTCAGGCAGATGGTGATGCTGGCCGAGCGGGTGGACCACGTCGAATGCGCCCATGTGCTGGAGGCCGAAGTGCGGGAGCAGCGGCTGATCGCCGCGCACCAGCCTCCGTACAACCGGCGCTCGCGCACGCCACTGCGACTGCATTGGCTGGTGGCGACCGATGAGGCGTTTCCGCGGCTGAGCCTGGTCCGCACGCCACCGGCGCAGACCCCGGTGTGCTTGGGGCCGTTCACCTCTCGGGCCATGGCGATCACCGCGATGGAGGCGGTGCAGGACGCCGTCCCGATCCGCCGCTGCACGATCCGCATCCGCCGGCTCAACCCCGATGGCAGTCCCTGCGCTCTCGCCGAGCTCGGCCGCTGCGGTGCGCCGTGCTCGGGGGCGGAGAGCGCCGACAGCTACCACGTGCACGTCGACCGGATCGCCGAGTTGGTGGACGGCAGGTCCGACGAATTGCTGGGGCTGCTCAAGGAGCGACTGCTCAGGGTCGCCCGGGAGGGGCGATTCGATCAGGCGGCCGTGCTGCGTGATCGACTGGCCGTGCTTGCCGAAGCGCTCGATCGCCGGCAGCGGCTCGGAGCGTTGGCCGGGATCGCCGAAATGGTGGTGGCCCGGCCGGATGATCGCGGCGGGTGGGATCTGACGGTGATCAGGTACGGGCGGCTGGCCGCGGCAGGGCGGGCGCGCCGAGGGGTCAATCCGATGCCGGTGGTCGACCTGCTGGTTGCCTCGGCTGAGACGGTGCTGCCCGGTCAGGGACCGCTGCCGGCCGCCTCCCCCGAGGAAACCGCGACCCTGCTGCGCTGGATCGAGCGTCCGGGATCCCGGCTGGTGCTGACCTCGCAGCCGTGGTGCAGCCCGGCCGCGGGCGCAGGTCGCTGGCGGCCGTACATGCGCGCCGCCGACATGGCCCGAGGTCGGTGGGCGGGCGGAGCCTGACCTCGCGAACCATGATCGGGCGGAGGCGTGCGTGGGCCGGGGAATAGCATCGGGACGCAGGATCACAGGACTGATCACCGCGCGGGACCGCGACAGTCCGAACACGAGCAAACCGCGAGACAAGCAACCGCAGGACAACAGGAAGGCCCGGGCCATGGTGACGGCGATCGTGCTCATCGATGTGGAGGCCGACCGGATCACCGAGGCGGCCCAGCAGATCGCCGATCTACCAGGCGTTGACCAGGTCTATTCCTGCGCCGGTGACGTCGACCTGGTGGCCATCACGCGGGTCGCGGACCACGAGGCGATCGCGGAACTGGTGCCGGGCCACATCTCCAAGGTGGAGGGTGTGCTGCGCACTGTCACCCACATCGCCTTCCGGTCCTACTCCCAGCGCGACGCCGACGACGCATTCTCGATCGGCATGCAGGCCTGACGAAAACAGTCGACGACTCCAGTCGCTGGGCAGTGCCGGCAATGGCCTCCGC
>Ga0075520_1000404_pt1 | contig 18589 bp, 16 predicted proteins | sample NGEPerB_FD_75100 | JGI IMG/M metagenome (GOLD analysis project Ga0075520, IMG submission 75100) | Arctic peat soil microbial communities from the Barrow Environmental Observatory site, Barrow, Alaska, USA - NGEE PermafrostAB12-B | ecosystem: Environmental > Terrestrial > Soil > Wetlands > Peat ... | reverse complement strand
GTAACTTGATAGGTGAAAAATTGATTAATAATTAATCAACAGACATTAACCTGTTTAATTTACTAAAAACGTTTGGCTATGGAAAAACTTATTGCGTGCTGTGGATTAAATTGCGCCACATGTGAGGCAAGAATTGCTACGATTAATAACGACGATGAACTAAGAAAAGCGACTGCGGAGAAATGGAAGATGCTTTATAACGTGCCAGATATGTCACCGGCCTTGATAAATTGCACAGGATGCAGGGAAGAAGGGGCAAAACTGGCTCATTGGAACATGTGCCAGATAAGGGTTTGTGCAGCTTCCAAAGGATTTAATACCTGTGATGAGTGCAAAGACCTGGAGGAATGCAGTATAATTTCAGGAGTACTTAAGTTCTCCCCGGAGGCTTTAGTGAATTTAAAGAGTCTGAATTGATAAAGAAAATTATCATGGCTGAATACGAAAAAATAGATCTTTCTGACAAATCAGTTACTCCAACCGACGATTTCATATTTTCAGTTATCGGAGAAAGAAAAGATCACTGGATAAGGATTATGAATTATTTATCAGAAAACTATCCCGATGCCTCAGGCACCTGGAACTATTATAATGACGGGAAGCAATGGCTATTCAAATTTGTGCATAAGAAGAAAACTGTTTTCTGGGCTGCATTATTGACAGGTGCGTTCCGGATTACTTTCTATCTTGGTAATAAAGCTGATTCCATAATCGAAAACAGCGATCTGCCTGTGAGTATTAAGGAAGAATTCAAATCAGCAAAAAGATATGGACAGATAAGGCCTCTTACCTTAATTGTCAGTGATTATTCAGATGTAGATAATGTATTGAAAATGATTATCTTAAAGAGTAAAATGAAATAAGTAATTCTTAAACAAGTATGGAAACCCGGTTTTATCAGTTTACAGCAAGGTCGCTTCAGGGAAAAGAGATCGGCATGGACACATTTAAAGGGAAAGTTGTTCTTGTAGTAAATTCAGCAAGCAAATGCGGATTTACTCCTCAATATGAGGGACTTGAGACCCTTTACGAAAAATATAAGGATCAGGGATTGGTCATTCTTGGCTTTCCCTGTAACCAGTTTGGAAACCAGGAACCGGGTACAGAAAAGGAAATAGCGGAAGGATGCCTTCTTAACTACGGGGTTTCGTTTCCAATGTTTTCAAAAATTGAAGTTAATGGCTCAAATGCAGACCCAATATATAAATTTTTAAAGGATAAGCTCCCCGGCTTTTTAGGCAAAAGGATTAAGTGGAATTTTACAAAATTTCTTATCGATAGGAATGGATTACCGGTGAAAAGATTTTCACCGTCAACAAAACCCGAAAAACTGGTGAGTGACATTGAAAAGCTCTTAAAAGACTGAGTACAGAATATAAAATCATCATGACTGCCTGAATTTTAATTCTGCAGTTATATTGACGCGTGATTGTCTGCACATTTACACTTTCACCTTTGCGCCTTTGCGCCATTTATATACGTATAAATACCCCATATAAATAGGCTTTAATCTTCTTTCTCTCACCTTATTTACGAGTTATCTTTGTGTTAATTTTATAACAATTCTTATTCATAACCCCACTGATGGGAAAGCTGTACGATCTTTTACTTGAAGATATCAGGTTTGAAGAAGGCCTTAACGCATGTATGAATTGCGGTGTCTGTACAGCTATTTGTCCTGCAGCAGAGTTTTATATTTATGATCCCAGAAAAATAGTTGATGAAGTTCAGACAAAAGACGACGATAAGATAACTGAACTTTTAAAATCAGAAACAATCTGGTATTGCGGTGAATGCATGTCGTGCAAAACACGCTGCCCACGCGGAAACGCACCTGGTTTAATAATAATGGCATTGCGGTCATTGTCACAGGATCTTGGGTTTTTTACTGAATCGGAAAAGGGAAGACAGCAGCTTGCTCTGAAAAGGACGGTAGGAAACTGGATGATTACATACGGTTATTGCCTTTACCTTGAAGGTGTGGGAACATCCTTGCATCCTGAGCAGGGACCTGTATGGGACTGGATCCAGGATAACTGGAAAGAGCTCTTTAAAAAAATGGGTGCAAACTATAAGGGAAATGGCCCCGGAATCCTGAGAAGAGTTCCCGAAGAAGCAATGGATGAAATCAGAGAGATTTTCCGTGTAACCGGTGGCATGAAAAGATTTGAAAATATCGAAAAATATTCTAAGATAAAAGCAAAGGAGTTAAATCTCGATCTGGATGAAGGTATTGAAAATGAATACTTTAGGCATATCTATAAAACCAATAACGGTTCGCATACAAGATAATAATTTTTAAGATGATACTTGAAGGGAAGAAAGCTGTATGGAATGATTATCAGAAGGAAATAGCTGACGATAACTACTTTTATGTAAGGAGTTGTGTCAGGCAGAATTTTTTTCCTGGTTCAGAGACAGCGTTCCTTAAAATCATGCGTGAAGAGCTCGGAAAGGATGTATATGAGCATCCATGTCATACATCGTGTTCCGGAATTGGTTATCACAGTGATATTGTGCCGGTGGAGACAACAATGACTATCGTTGCCCGCCAGTTTGCACTTATGACGGAAGCGGGATACAAAAACCTTTTGCCGTCGTGCATCACATCATTTGGTTTATATACTGAAATCCTCGACACATGGCATCATTTCCCCGAGGTTGAGGAAAAAATCAGGTATCAACTTAAGAAAGCAACAGGCAGAGAGTTTGAAAAACCGGAGAACCTGGCTCATGCAAGTGATGTGATCTTTAAATTCAGAAAAGAAATCGGTGCAAAAGCCAAATATAAACTCATTAATAAGAGTACCGGAGAACCTCTCAAAGTTGTTGATCACATTGGATGCCATTATGCCAAGATGTTTCCATCCAAAGGAATTGGCGGTGCAGAATATCCTTATGTACTTAGTGGCATGATAGAAGAGTGGGGCGGTCAGATAATTGACTACCCTGAAAGAAGGCATTGTTGCGGTTTTGGCTTCAGGCAATATCTGGTTCAGGCAAACAGGGGTTTCTCTGTTGCCTGTTCAAGGGAAAAATTTGAATCAATGAAACCTTTTAAACCGGATATGATAATAACAAACTGTCCGGGATGCCCTATGTTTCTCGACAGATGGCAGTATGTTATAAATGAGATGGAAGGCAAACGTTATGGTCAGAACGGAGAAGGAATTCCGGTTTTTACGTATGAAGAGGTTGCCGGTCTTGTGCTTGGGTATGACCCATGGGATCTTGGTCTTCAGATGCATCAGACAGATTGTGAACCCGTTCTGAAAAAAATAGGAATTGAATATTCCCCTGACGATAAATATAATCTTGATATAAAACCCTCATATTCAGAAACTCACAAATTATTAAATGTCTGATTACAAATGAGAAAACATGTCATAGTGATAGGCGGAGGTGTTGCAGGACTTGAAGTTGCAGGTCAACTTTCGAAGGTTGGGATTGATGTAAGCCTGATAGAAAAGGAAACTAAAACAGGTGGTCATCTGAATAACTGGCACAGGCTCTTTCCCGACAGAAGAAAAAGTTCAGAGGTAAAGGAGTATCTCGATGGAATGACTATGAGAAGTGAAATTAAGTTGCTGACTGATACTACAATAGAAGCGTTTAGAAGAACCAGAAATCATTTTTCAGTTACCACAAACAGAGGTAACGAACTGACCGCTGATGCTATTATTGTTGCGACTGGTTTTGATCTTTTTAAGAGCGCAAGGAAAGAGGAGTATGGCTATGGAATATACAATAATGTCATTACCTCTGCTGATCTGGAGAAGATGTTCACCAATGATAAGATCGTTTTGACAAATGGAAATGTTCCGGAAACAATAGGAATTGTACATTGTGTTGGATCACGTGATGAAAAAGCGGGCAATTTATATTGCTCCAAACTGTGTTGTGTAACTGCCGTAAAGCAGGCTATAGAACTCAGGGAATACCTTCCCGAGTCGAAAGTGTTTTGCTTTTATATGGACATGAGAATGGGAGGAGCATTTTATGAAGAGCTTTACAGGGAAGCCCAGGAAAAATGGGGCGTCAGCTTCATCAGAGGTAAAGTGTCTGAAGCAAGCGAAACGATTGAAAACAAACTTTTGATAAAGGTCGAAGATACACTTGCTGGAAGACCGCTAAAGATGAAACTCAATATGCTGGTTCTTATGGCAGGTATGGAAATGTCGGAAGGAGGGAAAAAACTAGCGGAAATTGGTGGACTAAAAACTGGTGAAAACAGGTTTTTCACTTCCAGTGATAATCATTTTGGAAGCAACGTAAGCAATGTAAAAGGAGTATTCTATGCCGGAACATGTACATCTCCGATGAATATTACCGAAACAATTTCACATGCACGGGCAGCTGTTGTCGAAGTAATTGGCTACCTTAAAAATGGTGAAAACTAGTATGGATAAATTTGGATTTTCAATATCAAAAGGGAGGCAGATCGACTATGATTTCAACAACAGGCGTTTAGCCGAATATATTTTTGAAAAAGAGCCAAGCTTCAGACTTTGCATCGAATGCGGCGGATGTTCGGCAACCTGCACGACAGCCAATTTTACAGCTTTCAGTCTCAGGGAACTGAATATACTTATTAAGCGCGGGGAAAATGACCAGGTGCGAAACAATTTAAGAAAATGCATGCTTTGCGGTAAATGTACACTTGTCTGTCCCAGGGGAGTGAATACCAGGAATATAGTGGTTCTGGCAAAAAATGCCTTACAAAAATATGATGAATATGAAATTTGATCCTTTTATAATACCATTTAACATTGGATTGTACTTCATACTTATCTATGTTATAACGAGATGTGTAATTTGGTTTCGAGATCTGTCGAAACCCGATAAACTAAGATTGCAAAGAGGATTCTTTGGTGTGGCTTTTGGACAGAGTATTAAAGAAATTTTCATGGAGAGTCTGCTCCACAGAAAGATACTTAAAGCAAATTTCCGTCTTGGATATATGCATATGAGCCTGGCTTTCGGATGGTTTTTACTTATTTTGTTTGGCACTATTGAGGCCGATATATTCGGAATAAAGCATCTTAATGCTCCCTATAAAGCAATATTTTTCCGGTTCTTTAATCCTGATCTTGGAAGGACAGGCTTTGAGGCAGGGTACGGATTCCTGATGGATCTGATCCTTGCATTCATTCTTTCGGGTTTGTTACTTGCTGTAATAAAAAGGTTCCATTCCGGAATTGTCGGTATGGAAAAGACAACCCGTCTGAAAATCACCGACAAAATAGCCCTTACTTCTCTATGGCTAATCTTCCCGAGCCGCCTTCTGGCCGAAAGTTTTACAAGCGGAGCCTATGGTACGGGAAGCTTTCTTACAGGGTCACTTGGTTCCTGGCTGGCAACATTTCTGCCTGCGCAGCAGATGGCATATCCTTTCTGGTGGCTTTATTCAATTTCATTAGGCACATTTTTTATTCTTCTTCCTATTACCAGATATATGCATATCCCCACTGAACTGTTCCTGATTTTTATGAGGAATTCAGGAATAAAAACAGGTGATCTGGCCGGTACTTTTTCAGAAGTTCAAACTTACTCATGTTCCTCATGCGGAATATGTATTGATGCCTGTCAGCTCAATTTTTCAGCAGGAATTACAAATATTCAATCCACTTATCTGATGAAGGCTATCCGCAATAATTCTGATGTTTCCGAAATTGCCCATAACTGTCTGATGTGCGGCAGATGCGATATGAAATGTCCGGTAGGAATTGAACTTTCACCTATTCGGATGATCCAGAGAAGAGGAGAGGACGGCGGAAATGATATGCTGAATATTTATAAAGGTTATTTCAGAACACGGCTATCTGTTAATTCAGAAAAAACAATAGGGTCTTCAAATTATAGTTTTCTTCCTGTAAACAATCCTCAAAAAACAGATGTACTCTATTTTGCCGGGTGTATGACTCATCTGACACCCGCAATTAAGAATTCCATGATAAAAATTCTTGAGGCGTCGGGAATGAAATACTCTTTTATTGATGAAGATGGAGGAATATGTTGCGGACGGCCTCTTATGCTTGCGGGCCAGGATAAGGAAGCCAGGGAACTTATTAATTATAACTCGCAGATGATCTGGAAATCAGGGGCTCATACACTGGTAACATCGTGTCCGATATGTTATAAAGTTTTTAAGGAGAGCTATTATCTTGATGTGGAAGTGTTGCATCACACTCAATTTATTAAGATGCTCATTGATGACGGGTCAGTGAAAATGAATTTCCTTCGCAAGAGAGTTGTTTATCATTCTCCATGTGATCTTGGAAGAGGCTCCGGTATCTATGAAGAACCAAAAGAGGTATTGAATCACGTTTCACGCCTGGAGAAGACCAATTTCGAAGATGAAAATTCGCTTTGCTGCGGAGGAAGTCTTGCAAACATGAAAATAAGCTCCCAGAAAAGAAAAAATATTGCTCTCGATGCCGCTCATGAGCTGACAAGGAATAATCCGGATATTCTTGCTACTGCATGTCCTCTGTGTAAAAAAACTTTTTCTGCAGTGACACAAACCAGAGTCGCAGATATTTCCGAGATTGTTGCTGAAGCAATCATTTTAAAGCCATTTAAAAAAAACATTAGCTCCCAGATCAAATCTATAAAAGAACTGGCAAATATCTGATCTGATATCTAATTGACACGGAGACACACATAGCCATACAGAGAAAATCAGGTTTTATATTTTTTTCTTTTTAAACAATTCAGATACTGAAATTGTTTTTCATTCGTTATATGCAAAAATCATAAACCTATCAAATTTAGAAAAATGGGAAGCATAACACGTGGGACGGTCTTATTTATAGGCATTTTTTTATTTTATTCATGCAACAATATCAGCGAACCAAAGGAAACAAAAACTAAAACTGCTCAGAACAAAATCCTGCAACAGTCGGATGGGACTATATCTCTGAAAGTTGACAATGCTGATTGTTATCACGATGTTGCAAATCCTTCAAGCAATACTGCTGAATGGAGTGTTGTTGTTTCGAAATCCGGACGATTTAATGTCTGGTTATCCAGCGCAACAAAGGACACCACAGATCTGAAATATGATAATTCAGTGATGCTCAACATACTGGATAACAGGATTGAAGCCCGTCCTGCATGCGATAAAATAATTCGCAACTCTTCAGATGTTGCTTATCCTTACTTCAGGGCAGATTCTTTTATTGGCTCACTTTATATTCAGGATACCGGACTGTTTAATATTCAAATAATAAGTGAGAAAATTGTTCCTAAGGAAATCAGGAAGGCAGAATCATCGGGATCGGATAATTCAAAACTTCTATCTGTGTTTCTGACACCGATAACCCAATAATCCGCACAGAGCACAGAGAAAGGAATATTAGGATATAAATTTGCCTGTGAGACGATAGTTCAGCTTCTTTTCTTTATCCATTCCTTTGCGTTAACAAAGGCTTTTATCCACGGTGTAACATCGTCATTTTTCCTGTCATCAGGATAATATCCACATTGCCATGGGAAATAAGCTCTTTCAAGGTGCGGCATCATTACAAGGTGACGACCATCTTCCGAACACAATCCGGCAACATCGAAATCTGATCCGTTAGGATTTGCAGGATAGGTATGTCTGCTGAATTTCAATGGTATCAGGTATTTGTTTTCAGGGTATGGGAGGCTGAATTGCCCTTCTGCATGAGCTACCCAAATTCCAAGTTCCATACCAGTCATGTTGCCAAGCATAACTGAGTTATTATCTAAAACTTTTACCCCTAAAAAACCTGATTCAAATTTGTGAGACTTATTCAGGTGCAGCTTTGGCTTCTCCTTATGATTCGGATAAAGGAGACCGAGTTCCACCATCAGCTGGCATCCGTTACAGACGCCCAGCGACAGGGTATCGGATCTTTTATAGATATTATCAAGAGCTATTCGTGCTTTCTCGTTATATCTGAATGCGCCGGCCCAACCTTTGGCAGATCCCAGGACGTCTGAATTTGAAAAGCCTCCGACAAAAACTATCATACTGATTTCCTCAAGAGTTTCCCTGCCTGAAATAAGGTCTGTCATGTGGACATCCATAACGTCAAATCCAGCCAGATAAAGTGCATAGGCCATTTCCCTGTCGCCATTTACCCCCTTTTCCCTTATTATTGCAGCTTTGATTCCTGATTTTTTTCTTCTTTCAGGTGATATAGAGAGTGATTTAAAGGTTCCTGTAAAATCAGTCAGATCAAATTGCAGTTCGTGATGCTTATAATTCTGAAACCGTTCAAGTGCGCCTTTCGGACCGCATTGCCTCCTGTCAAGAAGGTACGAAGTCCGAAACCAGTCATCACGAAGTTTATCTATATCAAATGAGAACAGGTCAGTATCGTTTGTCACAAATAATGTTCTGTCATTGACCGGATGACCAATAGAGAAATATGATATGCCGTTTTCGAGCAGGAATTCTTCAACATCGTCTTCATCCTTCACCTGAATGATTATTCCCGGATTTTGGCTGAAAAGAATTTTTATAGTGTCATCCTCATCGAGAGCCGATACATTAATACTTATTCCTCCGCTAGTGTTTGAGAAGCACATTTCGAGGAGGGTTGTAAGCATTCCGCCGGCTGAGATATCATGACCAGAAAGAATCTTCCCTTTAGATATCAGATCCTGGATTGCATCAAAAACATCTTTAAAATAAGCAGGATCGGTTACAGTAGGTACATCATCGCCGAGCCTGTTCAGTATCTGCGCAAAACTGCTACCTCCTGTTTTAAAAGTATCACGGCTCATATCGATATATAAGAGGCTTGTGTAGGGATCATTAACCAATACCGGCTCAACAATTTTCCTGATATTATCAATTTCAGCAGCAGCTGAGATAATTACTGTCCCCGGGGAATAAACAACATCATCATTATATTTCTGTGTCATCGACAGGCTGTCTTTTCCAGTAGGGATATTTATACCCAGGGATATCGCAAAATCACATGCTGCCTTAACTGCTGCATATAATCTTGTATCTTCGCCCGCATTTTTGCAGGGCCACATCCAGTTTGCGGAGAGAGAAACACTTTTTAATCTGTCTCTAAGCGGAGCCCATATAATATTTGTCAGAGCTTCAGCAATAGACAAAACTGAACCTGCTGCCGGATCGATAAGCCCTGCGGCCGGAGCATGCCCGATAGAAGTTGCCATACCCTTATTCCCACGATAATCAAGCGTAATAGCTCCGAGGTTGTTCAATGGCAGTTGAAGGGGACCGGCACATTGTTGTTTTGCGAGTCTGCCTGTAACTGATCTGTCAACTTTATTTGTAAGCCAGTCTTTGCATGCAACCTCCTCAAGCTGAAGAACCTGGTGTATATACTCTTCAATTTTTTGAATCGAGTAATCAAGTTTTTTATAGCTGTTGTCGACAATTATATCATTCATAACTGTTTTCGGAGGGTTTCCGAACAGAGATGAAAGAGCAAGATCAATTGGTTTTTCATTTGTTACCGGATTCTCCAGAGTAAACATCATATCGCCCGTCACTTCCCCAATGATATAAATTGGCGCTCTTTCACGTTCGGCTATTTTTTTTATGATGTCTATATCAATCTTTTTCATTACCAATCCCATGCGTTCCTGAGACTCATTTCCGATTATTTCCCTTGCTGAAAGAGTGGGATCACCTATTGGCAATTTGCTGATATCAATTCTACCCCCGGTTGCTTCAACAAGTTCCGAGAGACAGTTGAGGTGCCCGCCTGCACCATGATCGTGTATTGAAACTATTGGATTATTTTCCGATTCACTTAATGCCCTGATTGCATTATAGACTCTTTTCTGCATCTCGGGGTTGGCCCGCTGAACAGCATTCAGCTCAATTGAACTGTCGAATTCGCCGGTATCAACAGATGAAACAGCTCCTCCTCCCATCCCAATCCGGTAGTTATCCCCGCCAAGCAGTACGATGAGGTCACCTTTTTCAGGAATATCTTTTTTGCTGTCCTTCTTCTTCCCAATGCCTATTCCTCCTGCGAGCATTATAACCTTGTCATAGCCGAACTTTTTGAGGTTTTCAAAATGTTCAAAAGTAAAAACCGATCCGCAAATCAGCGGTTGTCCGAATTTGTTTCCAAAATCACTGGCCCCGTTTGAAGCTTTGATCAGGATATCTTCAGGCGTATGATATAACCATGGTCTTTCCTGAGTTGCTTTTTCCCATGGCCTTGCTCCGTCAGGCCGGGGGTAAGAAGTCATGTAAACTGCTGTCCCTGCTATTGGAAAGGCCCCTTTGCCTCCTGCAATACGGTCCCTTATTTCACCTCCGGTTCCGGTTGAAGCGCCATTGAATGGTTCGACAGTTGTCGGGAAATTATGTGTTTCAGCTTTGATTGAAAGGACAGATTCATAGTCTGTTATATTAAAAAAATCTGGCTTATCCTGCGTTCCGGGGGCAAATTGTTCGACAACCGGTCCCTGAACAAATGCACAGTTATCCTTATAGGCCGAAATTACACTATTGGGATTGGTACTGGTCGTTGATTTTATCATCTGAAAAAGGGTCTGCTCTTGTTCTTGTCCGGAGAGAACAAAAATTCCATTGAATATCTTATGACGGCAGTGCTCGGAATTAACCTGGGAAAAGCCAAACACTTCACTATCAGTAAGTTTTCGGCCTAATGAAATACTTAGTTCATTAAGATATTCAACTTCCTCATCATTAAGCGCGAGTCCTTCTTTGAGATTATATTGTCTTATATCATCTATATAAAAAATAGGGTCAGGCAGTTTGTCAATAGTAAATAGGTTCTGATCCAATCCTCTATAAAGTGATTGAAGCATAGGATCGAATTGAGGATTTTTGAATGCTGCCGGATAAAATTCCTCGATTCTCTTTATTCCCGAAATTCCCATGTTCTGAGAAATCTCAACCGCGTTTGTGCTCCATGGAGTAATCATCTCTTTCCGGGGCCCGATAAAAGTTCCTTCAAGGCTCTCTTTGCTAATCAGTTTAGCATTTCCAAACAACCAGATCAGCCTGGCAATTTCTTTTTCAGGAAGATTACCATTCGCGCCTGCTGCTATAATGTTCTTAGTTTCAGCTTCAAAAAAGAGGATCATATAGATATTTATATAGTTTTGATTAGCAATATATTATATAAAGCAAACGACACATTGAATGCTATGTAAATATAATTCAAGTTTTAAGAAAATCCTACTCAGATTTCTCTGAGTTACAAAGAGTAAGAATGGTATATTCCTAAATATCGGCTGAGTTATTCAGAGATATTTATTTCAATCCACTTCGTTTGAGCAGAGCATCAATTAAAGGTTCTTTGCCTCTGAACCTCACATAGAGATCCTGAGGTTTATCAGTTCCTCCTTTTTCGAGGATATTTTTCCTGAATGATGCTGCGGTTTCCCTATTGAATATTCCGGTTTCAGTAAAATAGCTGAAAGCATCAGCATCAAGTACTTCAGCCCACTTATAACCGTAATATCCTGCAGCATATCCGCCTCCGAATATATGTCCGAACGATACACTCATATTCAAACCTTCAATTGGTGGAAATAATTCAGTTTTTGCAAAAATATCTGATTCAAAATCAGAAATATTTGCTTCAAGAGGAGTTGTTATGGTATGCCAGGCCATGTCGAGAAAACCAAAGCTTAATTGTCTTATACAGGAGTAACCTTCATTAAATGTTGAAGCTTCTTTAATCTTATGTATAATTTCTACAGGTATTTTTTCTCCGGTGAGATAATGCTCTGCCCAGGTATCGAGCCACTCTTTTTCATAAGCGAAATTTTCCATGAACTGAGACGGAAGCTCGACGAAATCGCGTGCAACATTTGTGCCTGAGAGACTCTCATAGGTGCATTTGGTAAGCATCCCATGAAGTGAATGGCCGAACTCATGAAGAAAGGTGGTAAGCTCAATAAATGAGAGGAGAGAAGGTCTGGTTTCTGATGACCTGGTAAAATTGGCAACAATAGAGATCAGAGGTCTTACATCAATTCCGTTCACATTTTTCTGCTCCCTGTAACTGGTCATCCATGCTCCTCCATTCTTCCCGGGCCGTGAATGATAGTCGATATAAAGAATTGCAAGAAATGTACCGTCGACGTCATATACTTCAAAGGTCTTAACTTCAGGATGGTATACCGGAATTGTGTTATTTCTGACAAATTTTATTCCATAAAGTGTAGTGGCCAGATCCAGAATTGAAGTTTCGACTTTTTCAAGACTGAAATATGGTTTAAGCACTTCATCGTCAATATCATAAAGTTTTTTCTTTAGCTTCTCAGAATAAAACGCCCAGTCATAACGCTGCAATTCACCTTCATGCTGGTTATTCTCAGCAAATTCTCTGACTTTATCAAAGTCCCTCGATGCGGCTGGTTTTGATGCGATAAAAAGTTCGTTCAGAAATTTTTCAACTTTTTCCGGAGTATCTGCCATACGGTCACCTAATATCATTTCAGCAAAGTTACTGAAACCCAGTAATCTGGCTAATTCAAGACGCAGGTTGGCAATTTTCAGCGCATTCAGGGTGTTATTAAATTCATTGGCATTGAAGGCCCGGGACGAATATGCCATGAACATCTTTTCACGAAGATCTCTTCTCTCCGAGTATTGCATGAATGGTACATAGCTTGGGAAATGAAGAGTGAATACCCATCCGGTTTTATTTCTCTTTTCGGCTTCAGAGGAGGACATCTCGATTAAGCTTTCAGGAAGTCCGGCCAGATCATCTCTGTTGGTAATATGCAGTTCAAAGGAATTTGTTTCTTCAAGTACATTCTCTTCAAATTTAAGAGATAACGTGGCAAGTTCCTCAGATATCTGCCTGAACCGTTTTCTTTCTTCCTCTTTTAATGATGCTCCGCCAAGAATAAAACTCCTGAATCTCCTCTCTGTCAGCCTCTTTTGTTCTGTGCTGAGTCCGCCAGTTTCCATTGTATCGTATACTGATTTTATCCTTCCGAAGAGTTTTCCATTGAGTGTAATGTCATTTGAAAATCGCGTGATAAGCGGTGATACATCCTGTGCAACTTTCTGAAGATCTTTATTTGTCTCTGCACTGTTTAAATTAAACAGAATAGATGTGATCCTTCCCAGTGTTTCGCTAGTTTCATCGAGTGCAGCGATAGTGTTTATAAAATCAGGAGGTTCAGTATTATCCGTAATAAGTTTTATCTCTTCAGCCGTGGATTCTATTGCTACTTCAATAGCAGGCTTGAAATGAATTGTTTTAATCAGATGGAACGGAGGAGTTCCGAAAGGTGTGGTCCATTCCTGAAGAAGGGGGTTCATTTTTTAAAAAGATTCGAGTGACTAAAGTGACTAAAGTGCCTGTTTCCCTATTTCAATTTATTTCTGTTTATATCTGTTTATTTCAAATTTTCATCTTTTTCATCTTCTGCACCGGAGAACTTTCCAGGGTATGCTGTATCGCCTTTCGCTGCATACCACAGTATTCTGTTAAGCAGATCATCATCACCCGAATCAACTCCGTCATATTCGGGCAACATACTCTTTTTTGCGAAATGCAGGGCTTTTCCTTCAAGAGATGTGAGAGGTGGGTTCATTTCGTCTAACGGGATATTATTTGGCACTGCTTTATAATGGGTTGTGTCAGGTATAGTTCCAAAACAATCAATCATTGGATTTGCAATGGCATCCTGAATATTCATCGGAGTAAGCCCAAGTATCTGCTCAATGGTTCTTACCATAGAAGGCTGAGTATAATATGTATGATTTACATTTCTAAATCTTGAATAAGGACTGATAACCAGGCTGACTGTCCGGTAAGCAGAAACATGATCCCATCCGTTCTGAGAGTCATCTTCAACCACAAAAATGACGGTGTTTCCCCAAAATCTGCTTTTTGAAAAAGCTTCCACAATCCGTCCCAAAGCGGCATCGTTATCAGCTACCATCGCTCTCGGGGTGGGGCTACCGGGCCTGGTTCCTGCCGTATGATCGTTTGGAAGGGCAACAACCATCAGCTCAGGCAACTGATCACCAAGTGAAGCCTCATATTCATTCAATTCCTTTATTAATGCATCTGCCCTCATAGCATCTGAAAACTCGTGATTTCCAAATGAAGGATAGGTCTGGCTGAGTATTTTCTTTACAGGTTCAATTGTTGTGTAGTTCGTAAAATCGACTTTTTCTCCGCTGGTATATTTTTTATAGATATCTGCCCATTTCAGGTTCTTATCCATGACAGGAACTGAGGCTTCTCCATAGATCCTGACTGATTTCCCTTTGCTCATTGCATTATCCCAGATAAACCCAGATGGAGCATAAACGAGTGCATCAGTCTGGACATGAGGATAACTCCTGAACCATGCTCTCATATTTTTTTCAATATAATCAGTCACAATTGAAGCATCTGTCCACTGGTGACCTTCAGCTGAACATTTCCCTGAAACGTGGAAATTATCTAATAACATAAACTCTTCGGATAGCTTGTGTGTATTTGGAGTAATATCAGATCCATAGATGCATAATCCCGGATCTCCATCTCCCTGTTTCATGTCTCCAAGAATCTGATCATAAGTCCGGTTTTCCTTTATTATATACACAACATGTTTAAATACTGAGGGTTCACCTATCCTCTCAGGCACCGGTTTTGACTGAACTGAATCCCTGGGTTTTTCTCTTGCCATTGTTGCCCTGGAAAGGTTATTAACAGCAATTACTGTGTCGGTATAAGCCTTAAGCGCTTTATTCCCGGGAACCCTGATCACCGAAACTGAAGCCAGCATACTATGAGAGTTATAAAGCACGTTCTTTGTATTTTTGTTTGTAAGCGGAACTCTGGCCCCGGATGCTTCAAGATTACAGACATACAAATAACCTGAGTTGAGAACAGAGACTGAGGAAGGATATGCTCCGGTTGGAATAAAACCTTCTACAGCACTGTTTTCATCAGTAGATTTGATTGTTGCCTTTCTGCCAAGTTTCACAACTGCTATTGCATTATCCATTCCGTTTGCCACATATAAAATTTTCCCATCAGGAGAGAGGCACAGGCCATCAGGCGAATCGCCAAAATAAGTATTGATGTCCGGCTCTAATTTTACACTTATTGTCTCAGAAATTTCATCATCAGATGTATTTATAACTGAAACATTGTCGCTGTTCGAATTAGTAACGTAGACAAATTTCCCTGAGAGGTCGGATACTATTTCATTTGGATGCAGACCTACAATCAGCTCTTTGATTATTTTGCCTGTTATGGCATCGATAACGGCGACGCTGCCTTCTCTTGTCGCTCCACCTGCATTTTTGTTGTCTACTCTTGCCAGACCCCATGGAACACCTGCAACATCTTTATCGTCTGCATCAGGTTTTCTTCCGGCCCAGTTTGTCACATATATTTTGCCTGATGCCTTTACAAGGCTATATGGAGCTATTCCAGGATCAGTTGTCCAGACGGTATCTCCGGTCAGAAACTCCTGTTTTATTACCTTGTTGTTCCCGTTAAGAACCACATACAAATATTCCCCGGAAGATTCTTTTTCTATCAGAATTTCATTAGGCAATGCTAATCTGGAAGGCGGTTGTGTTTTATATTCCAGCATTCTTCCGAATTCGGCTTTTGTTCCGTCCCAGCTTGCCGAAACCACGTAAGAACGGTTGTTTTTACCGATTGTACTCCAGAGCACTTCAGTACCTTTATTTCCTCTATGCCATTTAATACCTGAGTAGGTGTTCATTCCACCCTGAAGATCAGCATGAATATTGTTTTTAAGGATGAATTTTATCGTTTTGTCGTCGGTGCTGATAAATACTATACTGTATCTTTCCTCTACTGCGATCCACTTATGATCAGGTGATAATGCTGCATCAAGTGAATGGTTTTCAAGTGACTTATCGCCAAAATATATCTGGAGACCCGCTGGTTGAATCATCCTGTTATAAGGCATAAGTATCCGTCGGGGATTATCGCCTTCCGGGTTTAAGCTGACTTGTGCCTTACTTTTGAATGTGGCACATATAAACAATATTATAATCAGATGTCGTATTTTCATATTCATAAAATTGTAAAAGAAAAAAAGAGACTGAATTTCAAGTTCAGTCTCTATCTTTTTCAGAATGGCAAATCACTGAGTTCATCATTTTCAGGTGGAATATCCTCGAATGTGGTATGCGATGGAATATTTTGCTCCTTTACAACTGAAGATGTTTTTTCAATCTTCCATGCGTCAAGGTTAGTGAAATAATTAATTTTTCCGTCGCGTTCCCATTTATTGCCTTTCAGATTGAACCAGATCTTGATATCTTCGTTCAGAAATGATTCGTTAATGAGGTCGCACTTGTCCTGTATCAGCTGAAATTTAATGTAATCAATAAATACAGCTGCACCGCCTGATTCTTTTTTTTCGATGACAAATTCCCGTTTTTTGAATTTGTCGCTTACCTGGTTTACAGGAGATATGTCTATAACTTTTCCTGTGATTTCAAATGCCATTTCAGTTTATTCTTCGTGAATTATAATTTTTTCGATTTTATCACCCTGTCGGATTTTATCAATAACATCGAGTCCTTCAAACACTTTTCCAAAGCATGTATGCTGCCTGTCGAGGTGTTTTGTATTTGTCCGGCTATGGCAGATAAAAAACTGCGATCCGCCTGTGTTCCTGCCGGCATGCGCCATTGAGAGAACTCCTCTGTCGTGATACTGATTATTGCCAGTCAATTCACAATTTATTTTATATCCAGGCCCGCCTGTTCCGACTCTTGGATCGCTCATATCCTTTGAAAGCGGGCAGCCACCCTGGATAACAAAATCGGGAATAACCCTGTGAAAAGCAAGTCCGTCATAGAACCCTTTTTTCGCAAGTGTTATAAAGTTTTCAACGGTACCGGGAGCATCAGCCTCATAGAAACTGACCCTCATTGTGCCTTTAGGAGTCTGTATCTCTGCAGTAGCCATGTTATTTTACGATTTCCAGCAGTTCAACTTCAAAAATAAGAGTTGAATATGGTTTAATAACTTCGCCTGCACCCGTAGCTCCGTATGCCAGATTAGACGGGAGAAAGAGCTTGAATTTTGAACCAACCGGCATCAGTTGCAAAGCCTCTGTCCAACCAGGTATAACGCCTGATACAGGAAAAGTTACCGGGCCTTTATTTTTAGCCGATGAGTCAAATTCAGTGCCGTCGATAAGAGAACCTGCATAATTGACTTTCACAGTATTCTGTGCGGTCGGTTTTGTACCAGTGCCCATTTTTACCACTTCATACTGCAAGCCACTTGCTGTTGTTGTAATACCTGCTTTTCCCTTGTTGGTAGCCAGGAAGGCCTCATTCTGATCAATATAATCTTTATATTTTACCTTATCTGTTTCTGCTTTCTTTGCTGCTTTAGAGGTCTCACGCTTATTGATAAAAACCATTATATATGACCTGGCGATATCGTCAGCCATCAAAGGTTTTCCAGCTTTCCCATCCATCATTGCCTTAGCAACAACCATCGGATCGAGTATAAGGCTGTCAGTTTTCAAAGCGTTATAATTTACAATACCGAAAGCATAGGATAATGAATCTTGTTTACTTTTAAGGTTCGAGTTTTTGAGAGAATTTTTCCCGCAAGAGCCAAGCATTAAAGCTATTACACCAGTCAATACAATTAATCCCTTAATTTTCATACTATACATTTTTAAATTTTAAAATTTCCGCTAAGATAATACTTTAGAGAAAGCAAAAAAACCATCAAAAAATAATTTTTAAATTTTAACAGCTCTGATCATCTGTCTCTTCCCCGGTGGACCCGGAAGAAGGGTAACATCAAAGCCACATGCCCTAAGGCTTCTTTTCACTTCTCCTTTGGCTGAATAGGTCACGAGGATCCCATTTTTATTTGTTATGGATGATATTTCTGAAAACATTTCCCTTGTCCACATTTCGGGTTGTTTATCAGGTCCGAAAGCATCAAAGTATATAAGATCATAGTTTCCTGATAATTTTCCAACCGTAAAATCAGATTCAATTTTTTTCAGGCTGAAATTTTTAAAGATATTAACATTTACATTCCAGGGTGCAGAATGAATCAGATTAAAGATTTCCTTCCCATTTATGCCAGCGAACTGATGATGATTGAGAATGCTGATCATTTTTCCATCAAGCGGATATTTTTCAATTGAAGTATAATTGACTTCTTTTGTCCCTGTCATGCTCTTTATAGCAGTAAGAAGTGTATTTAATCCTGTCCCGAAGCCAATTTCAAGAATAAAAACGGGATCTGATTTACAAAAATCATAGCCGTTGTTTATAAAAATAAATTCTGATTCCTGCACCGCTCCGTGTATGGAATGATAATGTTCATTCAATTCAGGAACGTAGATAGTGTGCGACCCACCAGCAGTTATGATTAGTTCGTTCATAAAACGCTTCCAATATTTACGGCAAAGAAGGGTATTTTTTTGAACAACTGAACACAGAACAAATGAATTTTAAAGTATGAAGTCATTTTTTCAATAATTCCTTTTATCTTTTTACTTTTGTCTTTTATCTTTCAGATTAATATATTGCATATTCAATAATTTCATTTTTATAAATTTTTATTGTCATTGCCATGAAAACAAAACAGTCAAGAAGGGATTTCCTTAAGCTTTC
>Ga0075520_1000403_pt1 | contig 18589 bp, 10 predicted proteins | sample NGEPerB_FD_75100 | JGI IMG/M metagenome (GOLD analysis project Ga0075520, IMG submission 75100) | Arctic peat soil microbial communities from the Barrow Environmental Observatory site, Barrow, Alaska, USA - NGEE PermafrostAB12-B | ecosystem: Environmental > Terrestrial > Soil > Wetlands > Peat ... | reverse complement strand
GCGGAAGGCAGCGGCGCGCTCAGCTCGCTCGATGCGGCAAGGCGCCGATTATGGCTCGCGGGTTTGTCCGGCGTCGAAAGAGGCGGCGCGACCGATTTAGGGGCATTACTGACAGAAGCTGCCAGTAAGCTGGACCCCAAGCGGCCGAGCGCGGTGGTCTATATTGGCGATGGCCAACCCACCGTTGGAGAGCTCGCACCCAAAGCGTTGCGCGGACGTCTGGCGCGGCTTCCCCAGGCCACGCGAGTCCTGGTGGCCGCACTGGGAAGCAACGCAAACCTGCCGCTGCTCGAGAAATTAGCTCGCGGTGCGGCGGTTGAGTCCATCGGTGACGCGTATGGTGCGGCGCGGGCCGCTCTCAGGCTGCTTGAAGCCGCGGGCCGTCCGATGTGGCTGGGTGCAACGGTGGACCTAGGGTCCCACGTTGAACGCGTGCTACCCCGCGAGTTGCCACCGGTTGGCACAGACGAAATTGCGATCATCGTTGGGCGGGTGACAGGAAGTTCGCCGAAGGAAGTGACGCTGCGTGGCGGCGGCACCGCGCTCACGCGCCACTTATCAGTGATTGAGCTGGCCGATTCAGGCGATCTTCGCATGCGCTGGGGTGAAGCCCGCTTAGCGGAGCTCATCGACGAAGGAGCAGGGCGCTCGGCGCTTGTTGAAATCGGACGTCGATTTGGGCTCGTGTCGCCCTTCACGTCGATCTATGTGCCCACCAAGCGCGAAACCGAGGCTTCCAAAGAGACCGCCGAATCGCGCGCGCAAGACATCGCGGATCGCCGTCGCCGCTGGAAGCCTTGGTTGCGTTCCCCAGCGGAGTACGCGCGGATCGCCGTTGAGGAGTCAGCCGTCGACTCCCAGAAAGTGTCCACGGACGAAAAGGAGGGCGCAACGGGCACAAGGGCCAAGGGTGAAGAAGGCTCGATGGGTAATCCAACTTCCAAGGCCATAAATAGGCGGTACGTTGCGGGGAGTCCGAAGGATAGCCCAGAACCACCAAGGGCGCGCGATCCTGCGCTCCGAGAGGCTCAGGACTTTGGCAGGATTGGGCTTCTCGACACTGGGGCGATTGGAGCGGGCGCCCAAAATTCCAAGCAGCAAGGCGAAGAATCGGCGAAGTCGCTGGCGCCGCCTCACGCGGCAGCCGCAACGTCGCCTGCCGTTGCCACTGAGGATTTGTCCGCCCAAGGTAGCCCCACCGCTCGCACCAAGACCCTGGCGACACTGCGAGGCTTTGGTGGCGCTTCCAAGCCCGACAATTGTCCGGCGGGTGATCCTCTCTGCGGTGAAGTCTCAAGCCGGCCTGGAGCTGCGGGCGGGGGATTGTCCGGTACTTCAACCGCGGGCAGCGGTCGCCTGGGCGGCTCGCACAGGGCCAGGGCTCCAATCGTTCATATGGGTGTCGTCACGGTCGCCGGCCGTTTACCTCCCGAGGTCATCCAACGCGTCGTGCGCCAAAATTATGGCCGTTTCAGACTGTGTTACGAAAAGGGGCTCGATCGGAATCCGAATCTCCAGGGCCGAGTCAGCACACGTTTTCTGATTGGGCAAGATGGCGCCGTATCCAATGTTTCCAACGGCGGTTCGGATTTGCCGGACCCAGCAGTTGTCGATTGCGTCGTGCACGCCTATCAGGTGCTCAGTTTTCCGACCCCGGAAGCGGGTATCGTAACGGTCGTATTCCCGCTCTTGTTTGCACCGGGCGAGGGCGTGCCGTCACAACAAGAACCGAACCCGGATGTGTCGAGTGAACCGCAGAGCTCATCCAGATCGCTTGGTGCCGTAGGCCACAATCCGCGTCCCTGCGGTCCCGGCGCCGATCTGCCTCTCGACGAGCGTCGTCAGTTGTGGGCTGAGCATCTGAGTGCCGTAGGTTCACCGCGGGAGGCAATTGCTGTCTACCACCAGGCGCTCGCGGATTGCGAAGCCCCGGGTTGGCGCGAGCGGCAGATCCTCTTGATCTTCATGGTCGATCGTATGACTTCCGTGCGTTTGCGCGTGGAGCTCTGGCGGGCCCTATTGAGCAGCCCCGGGGCGGCTGACGTCGTTTACCGTTCCCTGATCGTACGCATCCAGTCGGCACAGGAGCTTCGTGAGCTTCACGATGCTCTGGGTCTACCCCGCATTGAGCCCACGCTTCTGTCAGCCATGCTGGGGCATCGTAAATCTGTGTCGGAGAGGCTCGCACTTTTGCACAGTGCGGCGTTGCGCTGGCCGGACGATGCGGACCTGGCATTAAAAGTGCTCGACACGTACGAGGACGCCGGGGACGATGCGGGCGGTCGAGCCTGGGCGCGGCGCTTGCGTCGTCGTGTGGACGCCACGGCGCATGTGCACACCAACATCGGGGAGTACTACTTGCGCCTCTCACAGCATGAGAGCGGTCCCGCCAAAGAGCGGGATGCTAATGAAGCCCGCCGCGCCTTCGGTGAACTCGTGGAGTTTGCCCCCGAGGATCCCGTGGCGCGCCGTCGCCTCGGAGATTTATTGCGCGCCCACGGTTGGTACGACGAGGCGTTTCGCCAATACGAGACCTTGGCCCAGCTGACGCCCGATGACCCTTCCGTTCCGTTGCTCTTAGCCGCTGCCGCGCAGGGAATGGGTAAAGTGGAAGAGGCCGTGCGCTGGGCGGAAAAGCTGCCGCTGTGGGCGCGCCCGACGGTTCAAGCGAACTTTCGCGCTCCGCTCGTGCGCTAGCGAGTGCGTTTTTGGCCTGGGCCCGAGACGACGCGCGACGCGCTGGACGTACAGACGAAACTGAGCGCCTTCTCGGTCGCGCCCGCCGGCTCGCCTCTGCGGACACGTCGAGCAACGCGTCCGTTCGCATTGTGCTCACATGGTCGCACCCCGAGTTGCGTCCCGCGCTCTGGACGTCGGCCTTGGGTGCGCTGACGCCCGCAGCCGACAATTTTGCCCTGTTTGGAGTGGCGCAGGCCTTCATGCCCGCATCGCCAGCGCCGGTTGTCCAGCTCCGATTGGATCCTGAAGACGCGGAGCGCGCAGCCAGGCTCGGAGTACAAGCCTTGGTAACTGCCATTACCGGCGAGGGAACCGCAGATGAGCGCATTGCGCATCTGATGGTAACCTTTGGCGGGGCAGGGCACTCCGTCGATCGAGTAAATGTGAGGCTCGAGAACGGCGCGTTGCATCAGGAGGCGCTATGAAACTCAATCGCCTGCAGCGCTCCGCAGCTATCGCATTTGTAGCGGCGATTGTCGCATCAATCCTGCTGGTCGGACTCGCTGGTAAGTCTGAGAAATCCGACAAAGTCGTCTATACTGTTGGAGACGTGCAAGCGATGCACGCCAAGGTCACATTGGGCGAACGCGAAGTGCGCGGCAAAGCGCGCCTGGCCGACGGCGACCGTTTGCGGACTTCACCGGACGGCCGCGCGAGGCTTCGCCTTGATGACGCGACGCTCGTAGTTGTTGACTCGTCGACCGATTTCACGCTGCACGGCTCTGGCATAACGCTCAATCAGGGTCGACTCTTCGTGCAGGGCGAAGCAGCATCGCGCATTGAAGTGACCCTGGGTGCCGCAACGGCCACGGTTTCGTCGAGCGCGGCGGCATTTGAGGCGAATGCGGGTTCGGATCGCAAGAGGCACGACAAGATCTATTGCGTCCAAGGCGAGTTAGTGGTTCGCGCTGGCGGCCGTCAAGAGCGGATCGCCAGTGGCGAGATGGCTTCCATAGAGAGCAACGGGCCCAAGGTCGCGCCGGAAAAGGCCTTCGACGACTGGACGGGGGGGCTAGCGGTACCTTGGGCTGGGGAAACGGGTCTTCACAGTGCCATCGCTGAGCTTTGGGGGCGTCGTGGCGGCGACGATCCGGGCAAGCCTCTTGCGATACGTTCGGAGGCTATCGAAACCACCATCGACGGCGAACTAGCGGTGACAAGGACGCGCACACGCTACTTCAATGGCACTGAGGGCAGCGTAAGGGCAGAGATTCGCATGGCCGCTCCGCCCGGTGCGATCCTATCGAGGGTAGCCCTGGTTGAAGGCGAGTCCGAATCCAGTGTGCGTGAAGCCCTGCTGCTGCCGGGCAAGCTCGAGGCACAGCCGTCCTATCCAACCGGGCAACTCAGTTGGGCGGGCAATGGGTGGTTGCGCGGCGAGCTGCCCAGTATCGTTTCGGGTGCCACCGTGGAACTCATTGTTGAATACGTCGAGTGGCTTCCGACGCGGGCTGGCGGCGCTACTTATCGTTTCCCGATGGCTCAGACCGGTGAAGCGCCCTTGGTCGGCGATTTGTCGGCTAAGGTTGACGTCAAGCGGACGGACACGGCGTGGATTCGGGCTAGCAATGGCACGAGCGTTCACGATCGAACGGTGGAGCTTCACCGGGCTGATGCGCGACCCAACGGCGATCTAGTCGTCGAGCTTGCCCCGTCGATCGTTATGCCCGGTGCTGCGCGGGCCTACGTTACCTCCGGTGACAAAGGTGAAGATCCGTACGTAATGATTCGAACCGAGGTCCCGGAAAAAACCGAGGTGGGTGTCAGCCTCGCCCTCGTAGTGGATACGTCGATGAGCGCCGGCGCTTCAGCCCTCGAGAGCGAGCGAGCCGTCGTGGATGCCTTGCTCGAAGGGCTCGGTTCGCGTGATTCATTGGTCGTAATGGCCGCGGATCAGACGGTGCGACCCTTGGGTTCCCCCAAGCCGGCACCGGTCACCGCCGCGCTTCGAGCCGATGTGAGAAAATCACTCGCTTCGATTCGCGCTGGTGGATCTTCGAATTTGGCGCTCGCTCTCGAGCATGCGGCGGACGTCCTCGACGCCCAGGCTTCCGGCAATCAATCGGGGTCGGGCATGGTTGTGTACATCGGCGACGGTCGCCCCACGGTCGGTGAGCTTGAGGCACGCGACATCCGGCGTCGCCTGACCCGCCGCGTTGGGGGCATGCCGCGCCTGGGCGCCGTGGCCGTTGGCGAGGGCGCCAATCGATGGCTGTTGGCCCGTTTGGTGGCTGGTTCGGGTCCCGTATACGAGGTTGCCGATCGCTCAGAAGCGGCGAGTGTCGGGGCCTCTTTGGTGGCGGATGCCCTTGAACCGACGCACCGTAATGTGGGTCTCGATTTAGGCCCCAACATCGATCGGATTTACCCGCGCGAAGCCCGTGCAGCGCTTGCGGGTTCGACAGTCACTGTCGTTGGGCGCCTGCGCGGGCGTCTGCCAGCTCGCATTGGGTTTCGCTTTCGCGATAGCGTAAAGCTCGTCGAAGAATCGCGCAAGTTGGTGTCCGTCACGGTTCCCGAAGGCGCCGACGTGCCTCGACGCTGGGCCGCCGCACGTATTGAAGAGATAATGGCACGCGGCGACGGCATCGAAGCCGCCCGCGTGCTCGCCTCTCAGGCCAAGCTGCTCACACCTTGGACCAGTTGGTTCTTTGCTTCCCCTGGGGACACTTCACCGCATGCCTGTGTGCCTTTTGAGCAGCGTTTATTGGGTCTGTCACCCACTTTGGACGCCTCATTTGCACCGTATATCGAACCAGCAGCGGTAAATAGCTCGTTGTTACTCGAGCCGCCGCGCACACTATCCGGTGGCGTCACGCTGATTGAAGGCGCACAGGCTGCGGCGCACCGTACGATTGGCGAAGCCTACGGTGCGCTCAGGGCCTGTCGCGATGCACGAGCGGCGATGCGCACCGACGTCGTTGGAAGTTTGCGCATAAATCTGGTCGTCAATCCCGAGGGTAAAGCGACCGAGGTGCGTGCCACCGCCGCTCAGCCACAGGACGACGATCCTGCGCTTGACCGTTGCGTGAAAGGCATCATCGAAAGCCTGCCTTTCTTCGGAGCGGGTAAACCCATGACTCTTAGCCATGAGCTGACGATTCTGCCGGGGCGGGGGAGTCAGCGGACTCGCTGTTCACCGACGGCAGCCCTGCCATTTCCCGTGCGGCGCGGGATCTGGCGTGCCAGGAGCCTGCACGGGGCGGAGCGTTACGTGCAGGCGGCACGCAGTTGTGAGCTGCCTTCGTGGCGCGATCGACGTGCGCTTCTCGAACTTTCCCTCGACGAAACGTCCAACAGCGAGCAACGTTTACTGCTCGCCAGCGCCCTGGATGCTGCGGGCGAGCCGGACGCGGCCGCGTTTGTTCGGAACGAAGCGTTACGCCGCGTCACGACAGCCGAGGAACTCGCACGGGTGAGTCGAGCCTTGATGATCGGCGAGCCGGTAATCGACGGCGCCTTCGACAAGGCGTATCGCGCCGCGACCAGCGATGAAAAGCGGCTCGACGTGGTACGGCGATTCCTGCGCATCGCACCGCACAGTGCCCTTGCCCGGCGTCGCCTCTTGGCTGTTCTCGAGGTGCTGGGTCGCAAAGAAGCGCTCGTTCTGGCCATTGACCGCGTAAGATCAGATCCCTTCGCGGATGCCGGACTACTCGCTGCCGGCGCCTCGGCCCTGCGTCGCGTCGGGCAAGACGCCGAAGGCCGGCGCGCCTTTGGCGAGCTTGTAGAGCGGGCGCCCGGTGATCCGTGGACGCTGGCATTCGCCGGGGATCGACTGCGGGCCGAAAATCTCTTCGATGAGGCGGTCGCCAACTACGACAGCCTGGCCCGCGCGCTGCCCGACGATCCCGCCGTTTCGCTTCGGCTCGCACTAGCTCATGCGGGTGCAGGTCGCTTGGACGTCGCGACACGGCTGCTCGAGCGGGTGGCTCAAAATGGCGGCCGCGGTGACGATGGTCGCTTGGGTGAGCTCGCATCCATGACTCAGGCAGTATTGCTCGCCAGCGCGCGCAGCGTATCGGCTGGCCCCGATGTGGACGCCCAGCTCATGCGTCGCTTGGTCCAAACACCCCTTCCGGACGTCAAGAGCCTCGTGGTTATTACGATGCCGCCCACGGAGGATGCGATACACGTGAGCGTGGCTCGCGAGCGAGCCGAACATGACGAGCAACCGGCGGATCTTGATGCTCCATCCTTGGGACTCGCGGCCGTTCGCATCGAACGTGGCGAGGGGTTGGCCCTAAACCGCTTGAAGCGACCGGCCAATTCGGACGCGATACGCACGGCTCATGCAACCGTATCTGCGCTCATTCTCGCTGAGGATCGGGCAGCCTCCAAAGTTGTCACGCGCCAGGTCGATGTGGCTCCGAATGGCGTCGCCATTGAACTTCGCTGGGACGGAGAATCATTTCTATGAGCAAACCACACGCCTTGCTGGGGCCAGCAATCTGGATCTTTGGCGCGTTTCTTTGGGCCTATGTCATCCTCGGCGAGTACACGACGGCGGGCGTAATTGGCGAGGGGCTCGCAGTTTTGGCTATTATTCTTGTCACGGGAGTAAGTTGGATAATTGCCGTTCGACGCAGTCTGGTGGTTCCCCTGGGCCACTTGGGGATGTTGGGTCGCATCCTCGCGCCCGGAATCATTGCCCTGGCACTCTCATTCCTCTGCGCGATAGCCGCGACGAGCCTGGGTGAGTCCAGTCACGAGAATCAGGACACCCCGATCACTCTAACGCTCATGCTTCTGAGCGCACTCGCTTTCGTCGGGGGTCGCCGACTGACCGGGCCCAGTGGTATTAGTCTATTGCCCAAGAACTTGGCGCTCTTGTTGACGGGCTGCGGAATTCTGGCGTCCCTCGGCGCTGCCGTACACATGGTGGTCTCCAACTAGGCGTATAGATTCGCGCTTTCTGGCAACGAGCAGCCAACGATCCACACATCGCACGATCGGCGCGCCTCAGGCGACGGGTATACGGACGCAAGTATTCGCGACCCAGAGGGAGTCGGACCGGAGCTCCGCAACGGGATTAACCAGCGATCGGAAACATTTGGTCTGGCGGCCCGCCCAGCCCGTGGCTCGAAGGTTTGCGGGATTGTGCATTGGGAGTGTCAATTTTCCCCGAATGCGGCCATACCAAAGCCTGACATGCAGAATACCTGTGCCCTCAAAGTGGGTCGACTGCTCGAGATTCGCGCCTCAAAAGGCTTTCGGGCTCAGGCAGACGTCAATGCATTTTTCGAGGCCATCGAGGCCAAATTGGCCAAGGTGCCCAACGGCGTGCAGGTCGTCACCGCGGTAGATTGGCGAGAATGCCCGCTCATGTCGAGTTCAGTATCCGAGTGCCTGCTCGCTAAGATGACTGGCATTAACCTGCGCACTGACTTGGGCGCGGCGATTGCTTCCCCTGAATCACCCATTTTGGTTCTGCAATTTCTCAGGCTGGTTCGCGATAGTCACCACTCGCGCCGAAAGTTATTTTTCCACAACTCAGAGTTGACGAATTGGTTGAAGCCGTCGATCACGGGAGAGGAATTTCAGCGGTTGGGCGAATTTCTAGCTGAATATCGGCCGCATTAGCGTCTCGCCTCAAAAGGGTCACCCACACATCGCACAATCAGCGCAACCGGGAGGACGGGCCTGCGGCCGGAGCATTACCGAGCGTTGCTGAAGTTCAAATACCCAAAATACCCAAGGCATAGTGAATTTTCTTGCTGCTTGACCCGGTCCCTAAATCGCAGAGATATCAAAGTACGATCTATCAGGGTCCGCGAACTGAGCCGTATCAGTCTACGCGATCTTGACTGACACAAGACTAAGTGGCCTCCGCACAAAGCGAATAGTACCCATCGTCCTGGCGGCGATAGCGCTAGCACTATTCGCATGTGGGCAGTCCGTTTACTCACGCTCGTTTGGAGGATCGGACGCATTTCTGGTGCCCAAGCTGGTCGCAATCGCACTCGTTGGCACCTTCGGCATTTTGCTAGCGGTAGCGTCGTTCATTGTGTTCCGCTTGCAGCGTCGGGCACGACTTTTGCGAGATCAATACGAATCGGAACGAAAACAGCGCGACGCGCGCCCGATGCTCAAACATAGCGATGATTGCTTCCAATTGATGGTCCAGAACGTATCCGACGTCATTGGGATGGTCAACCGAGAGGGAGTTGTCACTTATATCAGCCCCTCCGTCGAGCGAGTGACGGGCTTTAAGCCACACGAGCTAATGCTGCCGTTTGTGGAAGTTATACACCCCGATGACATTCTAACCGCTCTGGCCGCCTTCAGGGACATTATCCAGCGGCCAGGCCGCAGCGAGTGTATTGCGATCCGCATGAAGTGTAAGGAAGGGGACTTCAAGCATCTGCAAGCAGTGGCATTCAACTGTCTCGATGTGCCAGGCATCGATGGTATTGTCTTTAATGCCTGGGACATCTCCGAGCGAATGCAATCCGAGGCTGCGCTGCAAAAGAGCGAAGGGCTTTATCGGTCTTTGTTCGACAACATGCTGAACGGGCTTGCGCATTGCAAAATGCTTTTTGAAGACGGGCGCGCCAATGACTTCGTCTATCTGGAAGTCAACGATACATTCGAAACTCTGACTGGGTTGAAAAATGTTGTTGGGCGCAAAGTGTCCGAAGTCATTCCTGGCATACAAGAGTCAGATCCTGAATTGCTCGAAATCTACGGTCGAGTTGTATTGACGGGCAAACCAGCTAAGTTTGAAAGATACATTGCAGCTCTGCAAATGTGGTTTTTGATCTCCGTGTACAGTCCAGCCAGGGAATATTTTGTGGCTGTCTTTGACGTCATCACCGAGCGCAAGCGTGCGGAGGAAGTGCTGAGAGAGAGCGAAGAACGGTACAAAGCACTATTCGAGCGCTCTCTCGATATGGTTTACGTCCATGATTGTGAGGGTCGATTCATTGACGCCAATGACACGGCTCTCAAGCTACTTGGCTACCAAAGGGAAGAGCTCCGCTCTATCACTTTTGCCTCGCTGCTGAGCGAGGACCAGTTGCTGCTGGCGTCCAAGACACTCAAGGAAATAGTGGAAACGGGCGGTCAAAAGCAACTGACAGAGTTCAGACTGCGCGGCCGCAATGGCAATACCGTATACGTCGAGACTAAAGGTTCGGCTATTCATTCCATGGGTGCTCTCGTAGCCATACAAGGGATCGCCAGGGACCTAACCGAGAAGATAAAACTGCAGGCTACCGTGGCCCAGGCAGACCGCCTGGCAAGCATGGGCATGCTCGCGGCTGGTGTGGCTCACGAGATTAACAATCCGCTTTCCTATGTGCTCTACAACGTTGAGAGTTTAGCTCAGGATCTACCGATGCTTGTCGGCGCCACTCAGCGTTGCTGCTCAGCATTGAGGGACCGGGTGGGCGACGCCGTCTTTGAGGAAATCGCGGGAGATGGCGCGGAGTTGCTTCAACCAACCCTCCTTGAAGAGACAATTGAGCGCGCCCGCGACGCGCTGTCGGGTGGACAGCGGATCAAGGTGATTGCAAGAGGCCTGGGTACTTTTTCTCGCGTGGAGCGCGACGAGCAATCCAGGGTCGAACTGAAGTATGCCATCGAGTGCGCCATCAACATGTCCTTCAATGAGATCAAGTATCGCGCCAGACTTGTCAAGGACTTCGGCCCCGTACCGACGGTCCTGGCCTCGGAGGGCAAGCTTTCGCAGGTATTCTTGAATCTGCTCATTAATGCCGCGCACTCCATTGATGAAGGCCACGCGGACGATAATCGTATTAGAATACGCACCTGGACCGAGGACAATGACGTATTTGCCGAGATCACCGACACCGGCAAGGGTATATTACCGGAGAATCTAGAGCGAATCTTCGATCCGTTTTTCACGACCAAAGCGGTGGGTGTGGGCTCGGGGCTTGGGCTAGCAATTTGCAAAAACATTATCGCCGAGTTTGGGGGCGACATCCGTGTCGAAAGCGAGGTCGGCCGCGGTACGCGGTTTGTAGTCCGCTTGCCGGTAAGGCAGCAAGTACCGGAGGATCAGGGAGTTGCAGTTGTCGCGGACAATGGGCAGGCTCCCAAGCTCAGGGGGCGGATTTTGGTGGTCGACGATGAGCCGCTAATCCGTTCATCCATGCGCCGAATACTGGGAAACGAGCACGATGTCGTGACTGCGGCGTCGGGTGATGCAGCGCGCACGCTTCTCGAACAGGACGGTTCCTATGATGTCATTCTGTGTGACGTTATGATGCCCAACATGTCCGGGATGGAGCTGCACGAGTGGTTAGCAAACCGCGATTCTGCACTTGCCGGGCGCATGATTTTCCTCACCGGCGGCGCCTACACGCCCTGGGCATCGGAGTACGTAGCCAATGCCGGAAATCTCAGAATTGAAAAGCCAGTGGACACGGCCAATCTCAAGCGGGTCGTAATGGAACGAGTCCTGGAACACAAAAGAACCCGGGAACTTGCCCGTGTAGAGGACCCATGACCGGAACGCATCTAGCACACGTACGCCACACGGTGCTCGTCGTGAAACGGCCCTGCGTGCCGTGCCGGTCGCCCATCAGTAAGATTGACAGCTGGCGGGAAAATGTGCGGAGCGAGCTGCGTAAGCGTACGGATTTCAAGTCATGAACTGACCCCACTTGCCGAGTGGGGGAGCCGTACATAACTCAGCACGTCCAATACAGTCGCCCCTGTCAATCCGTTTGCGCCGCTCGCACGCTTGGGGCGCGAGCAGGGAGATCGAGAATGAAAGTCGCACCAAAGCCCGATCCTTGACTGTTACAAGTGAGAGCTCCACCCATTTCCTTAGCGGCAATAGCACTTGTGTGAAGACCGAAACCATGGCCGCGCTTCTTTGTCGTAAAACCGTGGGTGAACATGCGGCTCATATGCTCGGGTGAGATTCCTGCGCCATTGTCGTCGACACTCAATAGAAGGCGTTCATTGGACGAAAGGCGAGCCCACACCTTAATCTGTTTGGTCGTACTTGGACATTCTGCCAAGGCATGTTTGGCATTGCTCAACAAGTTGACCAGAATCTGCAGTACTTTATGCCGATCCAGGAGCAGTTCTGGCATTTCGCAGAAGTCACAAGTGACTTCAATGCCTAACGGAGCAAGCGAACCTTTCGTCAACCCGATTGCGTCCTCAATGATTCGAGATGGTACGCAGGGTTCAGTGACACCTAGAGTGCTCGCATACGCCTGTTGCTTGCTCACGATTGATTTGATATGGTCAATGTGCTCCTCAAGTGTGTGTAGTTCCTGCGCAATGCTTCCGGTCTCACTGGTAAGATGGGCCGCAAGCTCGGCAAGATAGAGGGGAATCTTCCGACCGCGCTCATCCTGTCCGAGATACGTCACCAAATCCGTGGAGTTTTGCGTCAGCAATTCGGCTACTCTGGCCACACCGCTTATTTTTAGCGTTCTCAACCGACTGGCAGCAAGCTCTGCTGACACGTTCACACTATTGAGCGTATTGCCCACATTGTGCAGGACGCCCGTTGCGATATCGGCCATGCCGGCCCGTCTTGAAACCTCTGCAAGAGTCTGTGTCGATTGAAGCAATTTGGCGTGAGCGTCCTGCAAATTCCGCAGGCTAATGTCAAGCTGGCTGTTGGATGCCGATAGCTCTAGTCGCTCGCCGTCGAGCTCAGCAATTAGTGCGACATTGTCAAGCAGTGCCGCCAAATGGTTTCCGAACAGCACGAAGTGCCCAAAGTCGTAGTCGGTTAGCTGATTGAAGTCGGCCGAGCCCGCGGCAAAACCCACACTTGGCTTGAACTGGTCCATCCTCAGGACCAGCCAGCACTGCGGCTCGATATCTCTTCGCATCTGGAAGGTCAAACCGAACAGATCCGCAACGAACACCGCGTCAAACAAAAGGACGGGACGTACCGCTGGGTGCTTTGCCGCGGAGTTGCCGTTCGAAACGATCAGGGCAAGGCAATGCGCGTGGCAGGTTCACTGACCGACATCACCGACAGAAGAATGGCGGAAGAACAATTGCGCCATATGGCGTCCCACGACGCGCTCACGGGCCTGCCCAATCGAAACCTATTGATGGATCGGATTGGGCGTTGCCTATTACGCACTAAGCGAAATCCGGACTATCTCTTTGCGGTCCTCTTCCTGGATCTGGACCGTTTTAAGAACATTAACGACAGCCTCGGCCATGTCTTGGGTGACGAGCTTCTCGTGGCGATCTCCAAACGCCTTACAGGGCATCTGCGGGCGCTGGACACAGTGACGGTGGTCCAACAAAACACTTTAGCGCGCGTTGGGGGGGATGAGTTCGTCCTCTTGCTGGACGGAATTCGCACTCCCACCGACGCGATCCGTGTCGCCGAACGAATTGTGCAGGCGCTGACCGAGCACTTCGAACTGAGCGGCCATGACATCTTCAGTTCGACCAGCATCGGCATTTGTGTCTCAAAAACGAGCTACACGCGTCCCGAGGAGATCCTTCGCGACGCCGACATTGCCCTGTACCAGGCAAAAATGGAAGGAACGGGACGTTATTCGTTATTTGATACCAAGATGCACGCGGCGGCCACGGCGCGCTGGCGTATGGAGAATGATCTGCGACGAGCAATTGAGCGAGATGAACTTACGTTGCAGTTTCAGCCCATCGTAACCCTAAGAGGAGGCGACGTTGAGGAAGTCGAAGCACTGGCACGCTGGAACCATCTCGAGCTCGGTCCCGTTTCACCAGCCGACTTTATTCCGCTTGCTGAGGAAACCGGCCTCATCGTGCCGCTGGGATATTGGGTGCTGAGGCGCGTATGCCAACAGCTTCAACATTGGCACGAGACCATACCTGGCATGGGCCGAGTATCAGTTGCCGTCAATGTCTCGGGCAAACAATTCGCCGAATCAAACTTTATAGAAACATTGACTCGCATTCTCCAAGAGATGGCTGTGCCCGCGGAATGGATTAAGCTCGAGATCACGGAAACTTCCCGCATGAGCAAGACGGCTGAGACTGTGGCGCTCCTGTCCCGTCTGCACAGTATGGGTATTAGGTTTTATCTTGATGACTTCGGTACAGGTTACTCTTCGTTGAGCTATCTGCGCAAAATGCCAATCCAGGCGCTGAAAATCGATCGTTCATTCGTAGCCACGATGAATACGGATCCAATGAGTCACTCGATTGTACAGGCCATCGTCACATTGGCCCATGCTATGGACATGCACGTCGTTGCCGAAGGTGTTGAGACCGAGGCGCAGCTTGAGCAACTGAAGTCGCTGCGGTGTGAATATGCACAAGGTTTCTACCTGCATCGGCCGATGGACGCCGATCAACTCGCAAAGATCATCGGGTGCCCCGCTGTCGGCCACTCGAGCCGAAGGCCCATGTTTGGACTGCAGTCCGATGTAGCAATGAAGCTTACATGAGCATCGATAAGAATCGCCGCATTGATTACTCTTGGGGATTGCCCGCTCCGACCGCTACCGACGCATCGACCTCAAAATCTTACGCTGGGGAGCCGGAACTAACGAGGTTGTGGCGGCGCTGAAGGCCGTGGACGTCACTCTGCGTGCATTGGTTAGTGCCTGCAAACTGCCCATTTCGCGGTTGTCCTACAGTAACCCACGACAGCCCTGGTGACGCTGGCTGCGAACGATCATATAGTGAATATTGACGATGGATCAGAAGATCGAAGCAAGATTCGAGCACGATCTTGTGGCGCCCTTGCTCCATCGCGTGCTGTTTGCAATAGTAATTGCGTCATCGCTGATCGCAATTACGGCGGCCATTGTCGGTGTAACGCGGATAGCACTTTGGGGAATTGGCAATGCCCTGGTTGCCGGAGTGCTGTTGCGGACAGCTCAGCACGGCTACCTGCGAGCCGCATCGCTGATTGAAAGCTTAGTCCTAGTCGCCACCGCAATTTACACCCTCACGTCCGGTTATGGCCTACTCGATGTGGGTATACTCATTTTCCCAGGCCTGTTCTTGTTGACCAGTGTGCTGCTCAGCGCTCGGTGGATAATCGCAGTCGTTCTCATAACCAATGTCACTGTCGTAGCCGTGGGTCTCGCGCAAAAGTGGGGGTGGTTAGTGACCCCCAATTCGAATATAATAAAGTACGACGATATTATTGACGCTGCAATTATGCTAACGACGACGGCGGTATTCGTTCAATACTTGGTGGCCACTATGCGTCGAGCGATTGTCACGGCACAGCTCGCACACAAAAAGACCCGAGACATTCTAGATGCCACCAGTGATGCCATCTTGATACACGACGCCAAAGACGGGAAAATACTTGAAGTAAACGAAACGACACTTCAAATGTTTGCCTGCAGTCGCGACGAATTCTTGGGGCAAATTCCCATAGACCCGAGCAACCCGGATTCACCCAACTATGTGGACAAGGCCGCCCAATACATTCAACGGGCGGTTACCGACGGACCGCAGTCATTTGAGTGGCTGGCGCGACCGAAAGAAGGCAGTGCCTTCTGGGTCGAAGTGATGCTGCGTAGCGCAGACATCGCTGATGAACCCTGTGTGGTTGCGGTTTTGCGGGACATTACGGCACGACGACGTCTCGAGCAGCGTGTGAGGGAAGCCGAAACGTTTCGGGCCGTGGGACAATTGGCCGGCGGTGTCGCCCATGACTTCAACAATCAATTAGTGGGAATCTTTGGCAACGCAGAATTCTTGCGTGACGCCGTCGTAAATGACGCAGAACTTAGAAATTGTGCCGATTCGATTCTGATGAGTGGTCGCCGCGCCGCCGATTTAACGCAACAACTCCTGGCCTTCGCGCGGCGTGGACGGCGTCGCAGCCTACCAGTGGATCTACACCAGCTCATAGCTGAAGTAATTGCCCTTGGGCGTCGCAGTATCGACAAACGCATTACCATTGAACAGCAAATGTGCGCACATTGTGCCGTAACGATGGGTGACCCATCGGCCTTGCAGAATGCCCTATTGAATTTGCTACTAAATGCCCGTGATGCCATGCCTCTGGGGGGAACGGTGCGATTTATGACACAGAACGTCGATATGGCGTCGAATGCGCTGCGAGACTCAAGTCCCGTTCCAGCACCGGGGCAGTACATCGAGATCAGCGTCACGGACACGGGCTCTGGAATTGCGCCAGACGTCATTGGCAAGGGTTTTTGAGCCGTTCTTTACGACCAAGGATTCCGGCACGGGAATGGGTCTCGCCGCCGTCCAAGGCACGGTACTTGAACATCAAGGTACGGTCGAAGTTACGTCTGAATCAGGCCGGGGCTCAACCTTTCGGTTGTTGCTTCCCGTATCCGATGAGTCAAAGGCAATTGAGCCGGCACGCTCATCCGCACGACCAGCACGCGGCGCTCAAGGTAGAGTTTTGGTAGTGGACGACGAATCGACGGTTGTCTCTGTCATTCAACGTACATTGGAAAGGAGCGGATATGACGTTGACGTGTGTAGCGGAGGGCAACAAGCCCTTGATCGCTACCAGCCCAACCGTTTCGACTTAGTACTTCTGGACGTAATGATGCCGGATCTCGACGGTGTCCAAGTGTTGCAGCGTCTCAGGGCAGCAGATCCACAGGCGCGGGTCATGCTTATGACCGGACATGCCGAGGAAAGTGTACAAGCGCGCCTGCGAGAGTTTCCGGACGTGACGGTCATTTCGAAGCCATTTTTGCCCAAGGAACTGCTGGAAGAAATTCGAAAACTGTCGCTCCCCTAATGTTTGCAAGGTTGATGGGCGGAGCTCTAACCTCGAAAGCTCTACGGCGCCGCGCAGCTTTCGAAATTGACCGGCGCGAAACCTTCTAGCGGTCGTCCGAATAGGTACCCCTGCATCAGGTTGGCTCCCAACGACTCGAGCGTGTTTCGTTCGGCTTCGGTTTCGACGCCCTCGCAGACAACAAAGATGCCGAGCTCTCGGGAACATAAAGCTATGAGCGATCGCACGAGACTCTGCTTGCGCTTGGAGCCTTCGATATTACGAATCAGAGCCATATCGAGTTTCGCGAATTCTGGTTCAAGACTGTTAAAACTTGCTAGGCCTGCATAGCCAGCGCCAAGATTGTCGACCGCTACCCGATAGCCAAGCTTTCGCAGTTGCGCCACCCGTTCGGTGATATCCAGGACGTGATCGAGGGAGCGGCGCTCGGTCAGCTCGAGAACTACCCGATTGGCATGTTGGGCAAGGGCTGCCTGGGTCATAAAGAGATTTGCGTCCTTGAGGTCCTCGGGATGGAGATTGACGAAAATCCAAGCATTCACAGGGGCCTGAAGAATGCGTTCAGCAACCAGTTCGCGGATTTTCCGGCTCAATTCTTGAACGCGTCCGAGGCGCTCCGCCGCATCGAACAGGAGCTCTGGATTGCTGAGTCTGCTATCCGCCGACCGCACGAGCGCTTCGTACGCCAAAAGCTCACGATTCTGCCACCCGACAATGGGTTGAAATGCGATCCACAGTTTCTCGAGGGCCAACTGGAAGTGGACTTCCAGGCTTGCTCGGTCACCCAACTGTTCGCGGTGACATGAGAGTAGCGTGAGTGCTTCGCGCTTGAGCCGTGCCAGCCGATGAAGCTTAATCGCCTCGCGCACGGCCTTGACTAAATCAGGGGGCGTCACCGGCTTTACCAGATAGCGAAAGCCGCCAAATTGCACTGCCGCCATGGCGGTCAGGAGACTGGGATTACCCGTAATAAGTATGACGGGCACATCAAGGTTGTACCTTCGGACTTCGCGCAGCATTGTGATGCCGTCCGTGCCGGGCATGACGATGTCGGACACGATAACATCGAACAAGTCGCCGTTACGCAGGAGCTCCAAGGCCGTCGCAGCACTAGGCACGGCAAGCGTTCCAATGCCTGCTCTTGTGAGCAGCCGGCGGTAACCCTCCCTCAGTTGCTCGTCGTCGTCGACAACCAGCACGGAAGCAGGAGTAAACTCCGAATCAAATTGATGCTCGTCATCCATGGACGGGGGAACCGTGACTTGCAATTTCGAATCTGGTAAATTGTCTTGTGACATATCATGTGCCTTCGTTTGCGTCTTGTGTTTCGCGCTGATTCCCCATATCCCGATAATATGCAGCTCTAGCCCAGGCGGGACGCCGTTACCGTCAACAAGGTGCTCATGTAAGGTCCAGCACTTCCCGGACCTTACGCGTCAGATTTGCAGTGGTAAAAGGCTTACCGATGAAATGTGTCCCCGCGGGGAGCACGCCATGCTGGTCGATAACATTGTCGATGTAGCCCGACATGTAGAGAACTTTGAGCATCGGCCGCGCCTTTGAAAGCTCTTCGGCGAGCGCTTTGCCGCCCATGCGCGGCATGACCACATCGGTTAGGAGTAGATGGAGATCGCCCGCGTGCTGTGCGGAGGTCAGGAGCGCATTCTCACCATTCGCGGCTGTCAGCACCTTGTAGCCGGCCGCGTCAAGTGTCCTCTTGGCGGCATTGCGCAGCGGCTCGTCATCCTCGACTACTAGAATGGTCTCGGCCCCCACGCCCCGCCTTGATGTCGGAGGGGGTACGGTGGACGTCGCCGTACCGGTTGAATGCTCCCGCGGCAGATAGATCTTGAACGTGGTGCCTGTGCCCGGCTCGCTGTAGACCCAGATGTTGCCACCGCTTTGTTTGACGATGCCATACACAGTAGAAAGGCCGAGGCCCGTGCCATTGCTTTTGGTCGTGAAGAAGGGCTCGAAAATCCGAGCCCGCGTTTGCTCATCCATACCATGGCCAATGTCAGTGACCACAAGCTGGACGTAGGATCCGGGCTTTGCCGCCATGTGGTATGCCGCGTACTGCTCGTCGATCTCGACGTTGGAAGTCTCGATGGTGAGCTTGCCGCCCTCGGGCATGGCGTCGCGCGCGTTAACTACAAGGTTCATGAG
>Ga0075520_1000402_pt1 | contig 18607 bp, 19 predicted proteins | sample NGEPerB_FD_75100 | JGI IMG/M metagenome (GOLD analysis project Ga0075520, IMG submission 75100) | Arctic peat soil microbial communities from the Barrow Environmental Observatory site, Barrow, Alaska, USA - NGEE PermafrostAB12-B | ecosystem: Environmental > Terrestrial > Soil > Wetlands > Peat ... | reverse complement strand
GCCTCGCTGAGCGAGCAGATCAGCAGCCTGGCGACCGGCAAGGTCCGGATCGCTCACGGGTCCCGCTATGACGGTCTGACGGTGGGCGCGACCCGGGCCCGAACCCGCACGGGCGCAACGATCGTCGCGCTGATGCGCGACAAGGACGTGATCCCTTCCCCCAACCCGGAGAAGGTGCTGCGCGGCGGCGACACGCTCGTTGTCGTCGGAACACCCGACGGCATCGAGAACCTGCGGCAGATCATCGACGACTAGGTGACGCCCGGCCGGGACAGCTGACCGGCCAGAGAACGGAGCCGGCGGTGGAAACAGGCGTCCTGCTGATCGAACTCGGCACGGTGGTGCTCGCACTCGGCCTGCTGGGCCGGTTGGCGGGCCGCATCGGTCTCTCGCCGATCCCGTTCTACCTGTTGGCGGGGCTGGCTTTTGGTCAGGGCGGGTTGATCCCGCTGGCGGCCAGCGAGGAGTTCATCGGCACCGGCGCGGAGATCGGCGTGGTGCTGCTGTTGTTGCTGCTGGGCCTGGAGTACTCCGCGTCCGAACTGACCACGAACCTGCGCCAGCAGGCGCCGGCCGGCGTGGTCAACATCGTGGTGAACGGGGCCCCCGGTGCCGTCATCGGCCTGATCCTGGGCTGGCCGATTCCGGCGGTGGTCGCGATGGCCGGTGTCACTTACGCGACCAGTTCCGGGATCACCGCCAAGGTGCTGGCCGATCTGGGCCGGCTGGGCAACCGGGAAACGCCCGTGGTGCTGTCGCTGCTGGTGCTCGAGGACCTGTCGATGGCGCTGTACCTGCCGGTGCTGACCGCCATGCTGGCCGGGGTGAGCTTCGCGGTGGGCGCCGTCTCGGTGGCGATCGCGCTGGCCGCGATCACCGTCGCGCTGGTGGTCGCGCTCCGCTTCGGCCGGGCGCTGGGCAGGTTCGTCTTCTCCGAGAACCAGGAAGTGTTGCTGCTCATCGTTTTCGGGCTCGCGCTGCTGGTCGCCGGGATCGCGCAGAGCCTGCAGGTCTCCGAGGCGGTTGGCGCGTTCCTGGTCGGCATCGCGCTGTCGGGAAGGGTCGCGGACAGCGCACGGGCCGTGCTCTCGCCGCTGCGGGACCTGTTCGCCGCGGTGTTCTTCGTCTTCTTCGGCCTGCGCACCGACCCGGCCGACATTCCGACGATGCTGCTGCCCGCGATCGCGCTGGCCGTGGTGACGACACTGACCAAGATCGGCGTCGGCATGTGGGCCGCCCGCCGGGCGAAGATCGGACCGGCCGGTCAGGTCAGGGCCGGCACCGCGATCGTGTCCCGCGGCGAGTTCAACATCGTCATCGCAGGCCTGGCCACCGGCTCGGGCATCGTCGCACCCGGCCTGGCCGCTCTGGCCGCCAGCTACGTGCTGATCCTGGCCGTCGCGGGACCGCTGGTCGCCCGGGCCGGTGACCCGCTGGGCCGGCGGTTCGCCGCCCGGATCAGCCGTCGCAATGAGCGCAGAGCACGACGCATCGCCGAGCGGCAGGTGGCCGTTGATTCGGTGGGCGCGGACGGGTTCGAACCGCCGACCGCCCGGGTGTAAACCGGGTGCTCTCCCGCTGAGCTACGCGCCCGTGTCGCCACCGCTGTGACGACGCCATGCGCGAGTATCGCATCCGGGCCGGGAAATGCAGTCCTGAGCCCGTGACGCTGCTGGGTACCGTCGGCGCAGCGGCGCTGAGGTGGGTGACGACCATCGAGCCGCTCGGCTGGTCTCCGGCACCACTGACCGTTTCGAGGCCGGCCCGCTCGGGCCGGTGAAGGTGTGGTGGCACCGCGAGCGACCAGATCGCCCACACCTCCCGGGGCAGGTTGTCCGCGGAGGTGAGATTCGACGTGAAACCCACGAGGTGCGCGGCACTGCCCGCCGTGGGCGGCAGCCGAGTGGAAGTAGCCGGATGGCTGCACCGTCGGCGGCGGCTGTCGGCCGTCACCTTTCTGATCATCCGGGACCGCAGTGGGCTGGCGCAGGTGGTTGTCACCGACCCGACCGCGCGGTCCGACGTGGATGCGATCGGCGAGGAATCCGTGGTGCGTGTGGAGGGCACCGTCACCGCACACTCGCACGCCCCGGCCGGTACGAGCTGACCGACCCACCGGTGAGCCGCCTCGGCCCTCCGGCCGACACCCCGCCGTTCGAGCTGTGGCAGCCGGCCTTGACCGCGTCGCTGCCGACGCAGCTACGCCAGGCCCCTGCCCAGAGAGCCCTGCCCAGAGCGCCGAGCGGGCAGCGCGGGTGCTGTCAGATCCGCACGTCCGCGGGGTCGTTGCTCAGCGGCAGCCCCGCGGCGATCCACCCTTCGACACCGTCGATCATGTCGGTGGCGCGCCACAACCCGACCGCGCGCAGGCTGGCCGCTGCCAGGCTCGAGCTGTACCCCTGCCGGCAGACCACGATGATCTCCAGGTCGTAGCCGGTCGCCTCCGGGATGCTGGCGCCACTCGACGGATCGAGTCGCCACTCCAGGACCGTCCGATCGATGACGATGGCTCCCGGAAGCTCGCCCTGATCGCGGCGTTGGGACTCGGTGCGGGTGTCGATCAGCAGTGTCGATGGGGAAGCCCCGGACGCCTCCACTGCCTTGACGTGCAGACCTTCTACGACTCGAACGGCGACGGCGTCGGCGATTTCGCCGGCCTGTCCGAACGCCTCGACCACCTGGTCGACCTCGGCGTCACGGTGGTGTGGCTGATGCCGTCCTACCCGACCGCCGATTGCCCGGCACCCCGACATTGTTCTACGGCAAGGAGATCGGCATGGCCGAAAACCTCGACCTGCCGGGACGAATGGCGGTGCGCACGCCGATGCAGTGGCAACCCGGCGCCCTCGGCGGTTTCTCGACCGCGCCCTCCCCTGATCTGTTGTGCCGTCCGTTCCCGGCCGGGCGATTCGGTCCCGATACCGTGAACGTCGTCGGGCAACGCCACGACCCCGAATCGTTGCTGACCTTCGTCCGGCAGCGGATTCGCGGCTACCGGGAATGCCCCGAGCGGGGCTGGGAGTGGTGACGATCCTCGACCACGACGTGCGGTCGGTGCTCACCCATCGTTGCGACTGGAGCGGTAGCACTGTCCTGCTCTGCCACAACCTGGGGTCGGCGGCCGAAACTGTCAAGCCGACGCTGGTCGATCAGCCGAAAGGCATTTGCTGCGCTGAGCTTTTCCACCCCGATCCCCATCAGGCCGCCGAGGACGTGACGGTCGGCGAGGGCGGCGCGATCGAGGTCAAGCTGGAGGCCTACGCGGCGAGGTGGTTCCGCCTGGTCACCGATCAGGACACTGCACTGATCTGATGGCCGGCATTGATCTGACACCGAGGATCTGAAACCGACGATCCGGCACCGAGCTTGTCTGGGACGAAAGAAGAGGTGGGACAGGGAATGTCGGGACCCGGCAGGATCGGCCGCCGCAGGTCGGCGCTTCGCCCTTCCCGGCGTCGCAGCAAACCGACGTCACCGGACGCCGAGCTGGAACTGGGACTGGACGACCAGATCGTTGCGACCGCACGGCAACTGATGAGCCCGGCGCCGTCCGGTGTCGACGAATTCGACAGCCTGGTGCTGGCCGCGCAGCGGATGCGGTCGCAGGGCGTCGGAACGATTCCGGTACGCGGGGTGGGGAACCGTTTCGTGGGCATGCTGTCCGACCGCGACATCATCGAGCGCTGCGTTGCCGACGCCCGCGATCCCCGCGCCGTGCCGGCCTGCGCGGTGGTGGGTCGGATGTGCCAGGTGGTCCGCGCCGACCAGCTCGTCGACCCTACGGTGCTCTCGATGCTGCTCCGCCATCCGACGGCCGAAATCCCTGTCTTGCAGGAAGACCGGCTCGTCGGGATGCTGACGATTTGCGAGGTCGCTTGTAACTTCATCGACGACGGCCATGTGGGCTGAGCAGAGCACGGTGGGACAGGAGCACCTACACCGACTCGCCCCGGGACCGGCACAATTCTCGTCCCTGCTCGATGTCGGTATCGTCCTTGGCGTCGGTCTTGTCGATCACCCTGGTATCCCTGGGCGGCAACTGGATGTCGTGCTCGGCGGCGATGCCGGCCTGCAATTGGCGGCCGCGTTCCATCTCGGCATCCAGTTCGGCACCGAACAGCAACGCCAGATTGGTGATCCACAGCCAGAGCAGGAAGATGATCACGCCGGCCAACGAGCCGTACGTCTTGTTGTAGCTGGCGTGTTCACCATTCGGTGGGGTTGTGGCCCGCGCTGATCGACGACACGACCCATGCAATCGCCTGCCGAGAGGGCACGGAACTGGTGCTGAAGGCGAGAGCCTGGCCGGCGGGCGAGGCGCGGGTGCGGATCACCCTCACCACCGAACGGGCCGATCACACGAGCGTCAGCATGGCCGAGGACGCCACCGGCGGACCCGGTCGGCTGATACCCCGCCCGCTCCGGCAAGCGCTCATCGGCCCACGCAACGTCGAAACCCTGCGCAGGCTGGCGTTGTTGGCCGAGGACCGGTACCGCGATCAGCTCGCGGATCGGTGAATCGGTCGGTCCGGTACGAGCCCGGCTGGCCGGTGGGCTATTTCGCCTTCAGCAGCCGCGACCACGCGGTTCGGTTCATCCTGCGACGCACGGCCCCCGTTCGTCCCTGCGCCCGCAGCGCGGCCAGCGCAGCGTTCCACCCGCAGGCGCCGTGCACGCCGCCGCCCGGATGAGCGGATGCGCTGGCCAGAAACAGTCCGGGGACTGGTGTTTCGGCGCGCCCGGTGCCGGGAGTGGGGCGGAAGAACAATTGCTGATGAATGCGTGCGGTGCCGCCGTTGGTGGCTCCGCCCATCAGGTTCGCGTTTGCCGCCTGCAGGTCGGCCGGGGTCTGCACGTGCCGACCGACGATGCTGTCCGCAAAACCCGGCGCGTGTCGTTCGATGCCCCGTTGCACGCGGTCGACGTGATCGGCCAGCTGGTCGGCGGTCCAGTCGATGCCGTTGGGTACGTGCGTATAGGCCCACACCGACTCGGTTCCGGCCGGTGAGCGCGTCGGGTCGGATGTGGTCATCTGGCCGAAGAGCATGAACGGATTCTCCGGCAGTCTGCGGGCAGCCAGGTCCGCCGCGAATCGGCTGAAACCGTCGGCGTCCACCCCCAGGTGCACCGTGCCGGCGCCGTGGCCTCCGGCCGCGGTCCACGGCACCGGACGATCCAGCGCCCAGTTGACCTTGAGAGTGGCGTGGTCCCACTGGAACCGGTCCAGCCGGCCGGCGAAGACCGGCGGTAGGTGTTCCACGCCGACCAGGTCTCTGTACAACGACGGCGCGCTGACGTCAGCCAGAATGCCGCGACGGGCCCGCGCCACTGTCCCGTCGGCACAGCGCACGCCGACGGCGCGGCCGTGCGAGATCACTACCGACGCCACCCGCGCCCCGGTGCGGATCTGCCCGCCCGCGCCGGTGAATCGCGATGCCAGTGCACCCGACAACTTCCCCGCTCCTCCCTCGGGAACCGGGTAGCCGACGTCCTGGCCGAGCATGGTCAGCAACCAGCCGAACACCGCGCTGCCCGCCGCGTCCGGCGGGATGTCGCTGTGCAGCGCGTTTCCGGTGAGCAGCAGACCTGCACCTGCGCCGCGAAAGTTCTCCCGGCTCAACCGGTTCACCGGCAGTATTGCCAGACGTGCGAGATCCAGCGCACCGGCCGCGTGGGTTCGGCGTAGCAACCTGATCGCGGCCTTCACCGGCGGGAACGGGGTGAACAACGCGTCCAGCAACTGATCCCGGACGTGCTGCCACTGGGCGAACATGTCGGCCCAGGCCTGGCCGTCGCCGGCGGCGAAGCGATCCAGACTCGCGCTCGTCGTGGCCAAGTCGGTGGACAGCACCGCCGCTCGTCCGTCTTCCAGCACGTGTGCGAGCACCTGCGGAGCCCGCACCCAGCGGAGGCCGTGACGGGCCAGGTCGAGGTCCTTGATGACCGGCGACGCCGCCGCCAGCGGGTAGAAGGCGCTGTAGAGGTCTGTGGAATATCCGGGAGCGATGACCTCGGCACTCCGTACCGCCCCGCCGATGGTGTCCTGCGCCTCCAGCAGCAGGACGTCCCAGCCTGCGTCGGCCAGCGCGTTGGCTGCGACCAGGCCGTTGGGTCCCGAGCCGATGACAACGGCGTCGACCACAGCGTCGACCACGTCGGGGCTGGCCACACGAAGTCTCCTGGGTCTCGGTCCGGCGCGTCCTTGGTGAGGGCCGGCGCTACAGATCCCCGCGGGCGGACCCGCGGACGGGACCTACTCCGGCGCTTCCTCGGGTTCGAAGGTATCCGGTTCGTCGTCCGCTCCCGGACGCGATCGCACTCGGCGCCGGTTTCATGGCCCCGCGTCCCGTTTTTGCGGCGACGCGATCGCACTCGGCGCCGGTTTCATGGCCCCGCGTCCCGTTTGCGCGGCGACGCGATCGCACTCGGCGCCGGTTTCATGGTCCCGGCTCCGACATATGTTGGCGCCCAGTCCATAAGACCGACGCTTAGTGGTCAGGACCGGACGTTGTTCGGGGGTGCCGGACGTCGGCAATACCTGTACCACCCGGACTTGGCGGACAAGTTCCTCCGAACTCGACCTGCAGAGCGATGGCGAGCCCATTCTGGCCGACGAGCGACGGCCGATGCCGGAGAAACATTCGCGAGAATTGTTCCGGTCGCCGTTTGGCCCGGAACACAGCGGGTACCGGAGCAGAAGGCCTGCGGCGTCGACGTCGGCAGAGACTCGGCGTCGCGGCCACCACCAATCTGTCGCCTGCAGTCGGGACCGCCAACAGTGACTTGGGGCAGCACTGACTTGGGGCAACACTGACTTGGGGCAACACCGACGTGGGCCCTTCACGGTCGGAGGACAGCATGACGATTCCGCAGCAATCGCAACCGGGAGCTCTGCCCACCTCCAGGCCCACCTCCAGCGGATCCGAGCCACCAGCCCCGCCGGAGCCCCCGCCGACTCGGGTGAACCCTCCGCCGATTCAGCCGGATCGCCCACCTGTGCCGCTCGAGCCACCACCGCCGGCGAATCCGCCACCGGAGACCGCCTCGATCCGCCAGTCCCGGATGTCCTTTCCTCCACCGTCGCCGCCGCTGTCAGCAGGATCCTTCCGATGGGACCGTTACCCAGCAGCGACCGGCAGCGCAGCAACGGCACGCTTCCACGCGGTCTGATCCCGCGCCTCGCCCGGCCCGTTCGCCTCGGAGAACACGATCACCCCTTCGACGTCGACCAGGAAGGTTCCGCGCAGCGCCATGCCCGCCTTCTCGAAGAACACGTCATAGGCCTGCGCGACCGCCCCGTGCGGCCAGAAATCGGACAGCAGCGGGAAACTGTAGCCCTGCATCTCCGCCCAGGCCTTGAGCGACTGGGAGGTGTCGGTGGAGATCGCCAGCACCTGCACGCGTTCGTTCTGAAAGGCGCTCAGGTCGTCCCGCAGCTGGCACAACTCAGCCGTACACCTAACGGAGAACGCGAACGGATAGAACACCAGCAACACGGCCTGCTTCCCGCGGAACGCCGACAGGCTGGTCGGGGTCTTGTTCGCGTCGGGCAGGGTGAAATCGGGCGCCTGCGCGCCGACCGGGAGAGCCATCAGCGGCGCACCTTCCCTGATTTGGGTCGCGCCAGTCGCGCGATCATCCATTGCGGGCCACCAGCCACGCTGGTTGTCTGCGCCAACCCCGCGGTGCGGGTGGCTTCGGCGATCTCGCTCGGCTCCACGTAACCGTCCCTGCCCGTTTTGGGCGTGAGCAACCAGATCACGCCGTCGTCGGCGAGCAGCGGAATCGCGTTGATCAACGCGTCCGTGAGGTCGCCGTCACCCTCGCGCCACCACAGCAGAACGGCGTCCAGCACGTCATCGGCGTCCTCGTCCAGCAGATCGGAGTCGATCAGGTCGGCGATCGCGTCCCGCAGGTCGTGATCGACATCGTCGTCGTATCCGGCCTCCCCTACCGTGTCCCCGGCCTTCAGGCCGAGCCGGGCAGCGGTGCTCACCGACCGCCCTGCGACGTCACTCACCTGTATCGCGTCCCTTCGAGGTGTTCGGCCATGCACGTGGAGAAGTGCGTGTCCCCTGCGGCATTACCTTATGCACGCTCCGGTGGCCCGTGAAGATCGGTACCGGAGTTCGGCACCCGGCGTCATCCCGACGAGCGACGAAGGCGCCGAATGAGAGAGGATGACTCGGAGTCGCAACAGAAGTCAGAACCGAGTCAGAACCGTGTCGATCCCAGGGTTGAAGCAGAAGTCAGAACTGTCGTCGCGCACATCGTCCGACGAAAAGACCCCAGATCATCACGGCGTGCCAGACCCGCGGGCCCACCCGCCGAACGTCACGAGGAGTTGTCTTGACAACGTCAGTGAACGACCATTCCGCACCACGCCTGCGCGTGATCAAGGACGGTATCGCCGCCCAGCTGCCGGACATCGATCCGGAGGAAACCAGCGAGTGGTTGAGTTCCTTCGACGCGATGGTCGATGCCGGTGGCCAGCAGCGCGCCCGGTACCTGATGCTCCGCCTGCTCGAACGTGCCCGCCAGCAACACGTCGCGCTGCCTGCACTTACCACAACGGACTACATCAACACCATCCCGACCGAGTCGGAACCGTTCTTCCCCGGTGACGAGGAGATCGAGCGCCGCTACCGCGGCTGGATCCGGTGGAACGCCGCGATCATGGTGCATCGCGCCCAGCGTCCCGGGATCGGCGTCGGCGGCCACATCTCCACCTACGCATCGTCAGCCAGCCTGTACGAGGTCGGCTTCAACCACTTCTGGCGCGGCAAGGACCACCCGGGCGGCGGCGACCAGGTGTTCTTCCAGGGTCACGCGTCGCCGGGCATGTACGCCCGCGCGTTCCTGGAGGGCCGGCTCTCCGAGCACGACCTGGACGGCTTCCGGCAGGAGAAGTCGCATCCGGGTGGCGGCATCCCGTCCTACCCGCACCCGCGGCTGCTGCCGAACTTCTGGGAGTTCCCCACCGTCTCCATGGGTCTGGGCCCGATGAACGCCATCCAGCAGGCGCGGTTCAACCGCTACCTGCACCACCGCGGCATCAAGGACACCTCGGAGCAGCACGTCTGGGCGTTCCTGGGCGACGGCGAGATGGACGAGGTGGAATCGCGCGGCCTGATCCACGTCGCGGCCATCGACGGCCTGGACAACCTGACCTTCGTCATCAACTGCAACCTGCAGCGCCTCGACGGTCCGGTCCGCGGCAACGGCAAGATCATCCAGGAGCTCGAGTCGTTCTTCCGCGGCGCCGGCTGGAACGTCATCAAGGCGGTCTGGGGCCGGGACTGGGACAAGCTGCTACAGGCCGACCGAGACGGTGCGCTGGTCAACCTGATGAACACCACCGCCGACGGCGACTTCCAGACCTACCGGGCCAACGACGGCGCCTACATCCGGGAGCACTTCTTCGGTCGCGACCCGCGCACCAAGCAGCTCGTCGCGGACATGACCGACGAGGACATCTGGAAGCTGCGGCGCGGCGGTCACGACTATCGCAAGGTGTACGCGGCCTACCAGGCGGCTACCACCCATTCCGGGCAGCCGACGGTCGTGCTGGCCAAGACCATCAAGGGCTTCGGCCTCGGCCCGTCCTTCCAGGGCCGCAACGCCACGCACCAGATGAAGAAGATGACCATGGCCAACCTGAAGGAATTCAGGGACGGGCTGCGGTTGCCGATCCCGGACTCGGCGCTGGAGGCCGATCTGTACCGCCCGCCGTATTACAACCCGGGGCCGGACACCGACGAGATCAAGTACCTGCAGGAACGGCGGGCCCGGCTCGGCGGATACGTCCCGGAGCGGCGGGTCACCGCCAAACCGTTGGTGCTGCCCGGCGACAAGGTCTACGACGTGCTGGTCCGTGGCTCGGGCAAGCAGGAGATCGCCACCACGATGGCCTTCGTCCGGCTGGTCCGCGACCTGTTCAAGGACCCGGAGATCGGCAAGCGGGTGGTGCCGATCATCCCGGACGAGGCCCGCACCTTCGGCATGGACTCGTTCTTCCCGTCGCAGAAGATCTACAACCCGTCCGGCCAGCTGTACACCGCGGTGGACGCGAATCTCATGCTGGCGTACAAGGAATCAGAGCAGGGCGTGATCCTGCACGAGGGCATCGACGAGGCCGGTTCGGTGGCCACTTTCACCGCCGCCTCGACCAGCTACGCCACCCACGGCGAGCCGATGATCCCGATGTACATCTTCTATTCGATGTTCGGGTTCCAGCGCACCGGTGACGGGTTCTGGGCGATCGGTGACCAGATGGGCCGCGGTTTCGTGCTCGGTGCCACCGCGGGCCGCACCACGTTGACCGGTGAGGGTCTGCAGCACGCCGACGGGCACTCGCACCTGCTGGCGGCGTCCATGCCGCACGTGGTGGCCTACGACCCGGCCTACGGCTACGAGATCGCGCACATCGTCAAGGACGGCCTGCGCAGGATGTACGGCGGCAGCGAGAAATGGCCGCACGGCGAGGACATCTTCTACTACATCACGCTGTACAACGAGCCGTACCAGCAGCCGAAGCAACCGGACGACCTTGACGTCGACGGCCTGGTGCGGGGCATCTACAAGCTGTCGCCCGCCGCGGACGCCGACGGCAAGGCCCGCGCCCAGCTGCTCGCCTCCGGGGTGGGTGTGCGCTGGGCTCTGGAGGCGCAGGAGTTGCTCGCGCAGGACTGGGACGTCGCCGCCGATGTGTGGTCGGTGACGAGTTGGACGGAGCTGCGGCGGAACGCGGAAACCATCGAACGGGCCAGGTTGCTCGATCCGGGCTCCGATCCGGGCACGCCGTACATCACCCAGGCGCTCAGCGGCGCCCCCGGCCCGGTGATCGCCACCAGCGATTGGCAACGGGCCGTGCAGAACCAGATCGCGCCGTGGGTGCCGGGCGATTACGTCGCACTGGGTGCCGACGGCTTCGGGTTCTCCGACACTCGGCAGGCGGCCCGCAGGCATTTCCTCATCGACGGACCGTCGATGGTGGTGGCAACCCTTTCCGCTCTGGAGCGCCGCGGCGAATACCGCAAGGGTGCCGCCGCCGAGGCCGCCGCGAAGTACCAGTTGCACGACGTGCGGGCGGGCCGGTCCGGAAATGCCGGCGGTGATTCGTAACTGATGATCGGCACTTCCGTCGGGACAAGAAAGGGGATCGGTCAGCCCGGTGAAAAACGTCCCAAATCCACCGGGCGCCCCGGTAGCAATTCGATCGGGTGAGGCGGTACTGTTCGCCTCGTTGTTGCTCTTCTCCTGATGTCCGCGCGGCATCGCACGGGGGTAAAGCGCATCCCCCCGGTCGGAGAAGGACCCGATCGAGGTGTTCCACCCCGCGGGTTCATCCGCGGACAACGCTCGAGGAGAGCAAGCATGGCGCAGGGAACTGTGAAGTGGTTCAACGCGGAGAAGGGCTACGGCTTCATCTCCCCGGATGACGGCTCTGGCGACGTCTTCGTGCACTACTCCGCGATCAGCGGTACGGGCTACAAGTCGCTCGAAGAGGGCCAGCGGGTCAACTTCGAGGTCGAGCAGTCCCCCAAGGGGCCGCAGGCCACCGGGGTCAGCGCAGCCTGATCCTGCTGGGAAAACCCGCGGCTGAGGCCGGCGCCGTCGATGGTGCCGGCCTCAGCTGTCTATCGGAAGCCCGATGACCAGCACACCCCGGGTGCCGGGGGTCAACGCAGCACGCGCGCCCGGTGTCAGCGCCGCCACCTTCCGGCGCGTGGAGCGGGCCGCCGGCGGCCTGGCCACCCGGTCGGTAGCGCTGATGGACGAACGACTCCCCTGGTTCCGGGTGCTGCCCGCCGAGCAGCGATCCTGGGTGACCCTGGTGGCCCAGGCCGGCATCTCGGGGTACGTGGTGTGGGCGACCACCCCAGGACCGGAATACCGCATCACCGGCGAGGTCTTCGGCACCGCCCCGCGGGACCTGGTGCGTGCGGTATCCCTGCGACGCACGGTGGAACTCGTCAGGATCGCGATCGCCGTCGCCGAGGAGCAGTTACCAGCGCTGGCCGCCGATCAGCCGGAGTCCGTGGCACTGCGGGATTCCCTGTTGCGCTACAGCCGCGAGGTGGCCTTCGCGGCGGCATCGGTCTATGCAGCTGCGGCGGAAACCCGTGGCGCCTGGGATGCGCGGGTGGAGGCCGGCGTGGTGGACGGGGTGGTCCGCGGCGAGGACATCGGTGCGCTGTCCTCCAGGGCCGCCGCGCTGGACTGGGATCCCTCGGCCGACACCATCGTGGTGGCCGGCGCCGCCCCGCCGGGTGACCGGGCGGAGGCTGTCGCCGCCGTTGCCGAATGGGCGGCAGCGGCGGGCCGGGCGGCGATGGCCGGCGTCCAGGGCGACCGACTGGTGCTCGTGCTGTCCGGCTCGGACCCCCCCGGCTGCGGGGTCGAGGCCCTGTTCGGCGACGGCCCGGTGGTGCAAGGCCGGCCGGGCGGTGGGCTGCGCGGCGCCGTCATCTCGGCGGCCGACGCGCTGGCCGGCCTGGACGTCGCGGCCGGCTGGCCCGACGCGCCGCGCCCCGTGGAGGCCGACGACCTGCTGGCCGAGCGGGTGCTCGGCGGGGACGCCAGGGCCGCAGAGCGGCTCCGCACGGTGATCTACGGACCGCTGGCCGCGGCCCCCACCTCACTGCTGCCCACGCTGGACGCCTACCTCGAAGCAGGTGGCGCCTTCGAGCCGGCGGCCAGGCGTCTGTTCGTGCACCCCAACACCGTTCGCTACCGGCTCAGGCGGATCACCGAGTTGACCGGACGCGATCCCACCGAGCCCCGTGACCTGCTGATCCTGCAGACCGCGGTGATCCTCGGGCGCCTCAGTTCCGCCACCTCGACGGCCTGACCGGCAACCGCTCGATCGGCTGTCGACGAAGATCGTTTGGCTATTCCCGATGGGTCATTTGTAGGGTCCCTACAAATCCTTCGTCAGGACTTGGTGTCGTTCAACACGCGCGTCAGTGCCCTGATCGTGTTTGGCTTGTCCGGTGCTGGCCATCGTCGCTCCGGGTCAAGGAGCTCAGAGGCCGGGGATGCTCGCTCCCTGGCTGGAACTGGACGGCGTCCGCGATCAGGCGGCGGCGATGTCCGATCGGGCCCACCTTGAACTGATCGCCCTGGGCACCACCGCCGGCGCCGACGAGATCAAGGACACCGCCGTCACCCAGCCGCTGGTGGTCGCGACCGCACTGCTCGCCGCCGGGCAGCTATCGCTGCCGCCGGGAGCGGCGGTGGGCGGGCACTCCGTCGGCGAGATCGCCGCCGCCGCATTGGCCGGAGTGCTACCGGCGCTCGAGGCGGTCGACCTCGCAGCGGTCCGCGGCCAGGCGATGAGCGCAGCCTGCGCGCTGACCCCGACCGGGATGTCGGCCGTCATGGGCGGCGACGTGGAGACCGTGCTCAGCACGCTGGCCGAGCTGGACCTGGTGGGGGCCAACGTCAACGGCGGCGGGCAGATCGTCGCGGCCGGCAGCGCGAGTGCCCTTGCCGCGTTGGCCGCCGAACCGCCTGCCGGCACCAGGGTGATCGGGTTACCGGTCGCCGGCGCCTTCCACACCTCGTACATGGCCAGCGCCGAAGCCACCGTGGCCGATCACGTCCGGTCGATCAGCCCCGCCGACCCGCAGCGGCCGTTGCTGACCAACTCCGACGGATCGGTGATCGGCGGCCCGGGGTCCGGCGCCACCTTCCTGCGGCTACTGGTCGGCCAGGTCACCCGCCCGGTTCGCTGGGACCAGTGCATGGCCACCCTGGCGCACATGGGCGTCACCGGCGTGCTGGAACTGCCACCCGCCGGCACCCTGGTCGGGCTGATCAAACGCGAGCTGAAGGGCGTGGCGACGTTGGCGCTGAAGAAACCAAACGATCTTGACGCCGTCACCGGATTCTTCGCCGAGCACGCGGGAGTGCACCGGTGAGCGCGACCAGGATCCCGACCAGGATCCACAGACCCGCTGGGCGATTGGGCTCCAGGATCTCCGGTCTCGGTCATTTCCGGCCGGACACGGTCGTCACCAACGACGATCTGGCGCAGATCATGGACACCGACGACGAGTGGATCCGCTCCAGGGTCGGGATCGCCGAGCGCCGCTTCGCCGGCGAGGACGACACGGTGATCTCGATGGGCGCGCGGGCCTCCGCCAAGGCCATCGCGGAGGCCGGCATCTCCCCGACCGACATCGACACCGTGATCGTCGCGACCTGCACCCTGGAGAGCCCGGTCCCACACGCGTCCACCCAGATCGCCGGCGCACTGGGGATCCACGCGCCCGGCTCGTTCGACATCAACGCGGCCTGCGCCGGATTCTGTTACGGCGTCGCCGCCGCCGACCAGGCGATTCGCGCGGGCACCTCCTCGACGGTGCTGGTGGTCGGGTCCGAGCGGCTCACCGCGTGGACCGACCCGAAGGACCGGGCAACGGCGATCATCTTCGCCGACGGAGCAGGAGCGGTCATCGTCACGGGGTCGGAGGAATCCGAGATCGGCCCCGTGGTCTGGGGCAGCGACGAGACGCACATCGACGCGATCCGCATCGACGGGCGGAACGGCACGTTCTTCCAGGAGGGCCAGACCGTCTTCCGCTGGGCCACCACGAAGATCGGCTCGGTCGCGATCCGGGCCGCGCAGGCGGCCGGGGTGGACCTGGCCGACGTCGACGTGCTGGTCACCCACCAGGCGAACCTGCGGATCATCGACGCCATCGCCAAGAAGGTCATCGCGGCGGGCGCCCGGCCCGAGCTGAAGGTGGCCAGGGACATCGTCACCTCGGGCAACACCTCGTCGGCATCGATCCCACTGGCGCTGGACCGGATGCGGGCGGCGGGCGAGGTGTCGTCCGGGGACGTCGTGCTGTCCGTGGCCTTCGGCGCCGGCCTGACGTATGCGGGCCAGGTGTTCCTGTGTCCCTGAACCGCGCGCGCGTCGAGGTTGCCTTGAGCACCCACGCCGTGCCCGTGCGGCAGAATGCGCCGGGAACAACTCCCGCCGCCTCCGATTCCGGAGCGGCATGTCACCCCCGAAAGGAAACATCGTGAGCAACGAGGACATCATCGCCGGCCTCGGCGAGATCGTCGAAGAGGTCGCGGGCGTCGCCGCCGCCGACGTCACCCCCGAGAAGTCGTTCACCGACGACCTCGACATCGATTCGCTCTCGATGGTGGAGATCGCGGTGCAGGCCGAGGACAAGTTCGGTGTGAAGATCCCCGACGACGAGCTGGCCAACCTCAAGACCGTTGGTGACGCCGTCGCATACATCGAGGCCAACCAGGCATGAGCACTCGCCCTGACGTCGTCGTCACCGGAATCGGCGCCACCACTCCCATCGGTGGCACCGCCCCGGAGACATGGCAGGCCATGCTGGACGGCCGGATCGGCGTCGTGGCGAACAACGAACCGTGGGTCGAGGCCAACGACCTCCCGGTCCGGATCTACGCCCCGCTCGCCGTCGATCCCCTCACCGTGCTCACCCGGGTGGAGGCCCGGCGATTGGATCGCTGTCAGCAGGTGGCGCTGGTCGCGGCCCGGGAGGCGTGGGCCGACGCCGGCGAACCCGAGCTCGACCCGGAACGGCTCGGGGTCGTCGTCGGCACCGGCATCGGCGGCGCGCTGACCCTGCTGGGTCAGGACGACGTGCTGGAAACGGTCGGCATCCGCAAGGTCGCGGTGCTGACCATCCCGATGCTGATGCCGAACGGCCCGGCCGCCGCGGTCGGGCTCTGGGCGAAGGCCCGCGGCGGCGTGCATGCGCCGGTCTCGGCCTGCGCCTCCGGCGCCGAGGGCATCGCCTGGGCCTACAAGATGATCCAGGAGGGCGAGATCGACATAGCGATCGCCGGCGGCGCGGAGGCGTGTATCCATCCGCTGCCGATCGCCGGCTTCGCCCAGATGCGGGCGATGAGCACCAGGAACCACGACCCACAGGGCGCGTCCCGGCCGTTCGACGTCGAACGCGACGGTTTCGTGCTCGGCGAGGGTGCCGGGATCATGGTGCTGGAACGCGAGGATCACGCCCGCGCCCGTGGCGCCACGATCTACGGCCGGCTGGCCGGCATCGGGATGTCGAACGACGCTTTCCACATCACCGCACCCGAGCCGGACGGCGAGGGCTCGGCCAGGGCGATCGCCAAGGCCCTGAAGTCCGCCGATCTGACCAGGGCCGACATCGGGCATGTCAACGCCCACGCCACCTCGACCCCGGTCGGCGACCTGGCGGAGTCCAACACCATCCTGCGGGCCATCGGCGATCACCCGGTGGTCACCGCCACCAAGTCGATGACCGGTCACATGCTCGGCGCCGCCGGCGCTGTGGAGGGCATCGCCACATTGCTGGCGATCCGGGACGGGGTTGTCCCGGGCACCCGCAACCTGAACAAGCTCGACCCGGAGATCAAGGTCGATGTGGCGGCCGACAACCGAAAGGTGGAGCTGACCGCCGCCGTCAACGACTCCTTCGGATTCGGTGGACACAACGTCGCACTGGTGTTCAGCAAGGCGTAATCGGTGGCCCGCGCCGCGCTGGGCGTCAGCCACGCGACCGGACCAAGCCGGGTCGGCGTATCCGCTTCGGCGTCTCCGGGACTCATAGGTACTGGACCCTGCCCACTTTCACCCTCGATGCCCATGGCATGTCAGGAGTTCCTGTGAGGTCCGTTGCCCGGCCTTTGACCGCAGTGCCCGATCCGACCCACGCCGACGCCGCCCTCCCACCCGCGGCCGCGCAGAGTCGGCCGAGCGGCCCAGGCCCGCGCACGATCGACCCGCGCGAACCCGAGGTGCGGCTGGCCGAACTGCTCGATCCCGGCACGCTGGTCGGCCTGCACGCCACCGACACCTCCGGCGTCTGGGCGGTGCGCGGCAAGATCAACGGTTCCAAGGCCATCGCCTACTGCACGGACGGCACCCGGATGGGCGGCGCGCTCGGCCACGAGGGCTGCAAGCACATCGTCGACGCCATCGACACCGCCGTGCGCGAGCGGGTGCCGGTGATCGGACTGTGGCACTCCGGCGGTGCCAGGCTGGCCGAGGGGGTGGAGGCGCTCGACGGAGTCGGTCAGGTGTTCGCCGCGATGGTCCGCGCGTCCGGCCGGGTGCCGCAGATCTCGGTGGTACTCGGCGCGGCGGCCGGCGGTGCGGCCTACGGTCCGGCGCTCACCGACATCGTGATCATGTCGCCGGACGCCAGGATTTTCGTCACAGGTCCCGACGTGGTCAAGTCGGTCACCGGCGAGCAGGTGGACTCCGAGGCGCTCGGCGGCCCGGCAGCGCACGGCCGGAAGTCCGGCGTCGTGCACATCATCGCCGACTCCGAGCAGGACGCCATGCGACGAGCGCGCAAGGTGGCGTCGCTGTTCTCCCGTCCCGGGATCGCCGGGGTCTCCGGCATGGATGACGACCCCGAGCTCGAGAAGAAGCTGCCCGAGCAGAAGAACCGGGCGTACAACGTGCGGCCGTTGATCGACGGCATCCTCGACGAGCCGATGGAAGAACTGCAGACCAAGTGGGCGCCGAACATCGTGATCGGCCTCGGCCGGCTGGGCGGGCGCACCGTCGGGGTGGTGGCGAACAACCCGCTGCGGCTGGGCGGCTGCCTGGACTCCACCTCGGCGGAGAAGGCCTCCCGGTTCGTCCGGATGTGTGACGCCTTCGGTGTGCCGCTCTTGGTGATCGTCGACGTGCCCGGCTACCTGCCCGGCGTCGGCCAGGAGTGGGACGGTGTGGTGCGCCGCGGGGCGAAGCTGCTGCATGCGTTTGCGGAAGCCGTTGTTCCGCGAGTCACCCTGGTCACTCGCAAGGCCTACGGCGGGGCCTACGTCGCGATGAACTCCAAGTCGCTGGGCGCCACCGCGGTGTTTGCCTGGCCGGACGCGCAGATCGCCGTGATGGGCGCCAAGGCGGCGGTCGGCATCCTGCACCGGCGCAAGCTCGCAGCGGCGCCGCCCGAGGAACGCGACGCGCTGCACGCGCAGCTGGCCGAGGATCACGAGAAGCTGGCGGGCGGGTTGGAGAAGGCGGTCGCCCTCGGCTTCGTGGACGAGGTGATCACCCCTGCGCAAACCCGGCGCCGGGTGGCGGAGGCGTTGGCCTCAGCGCCCGCGGGGCGTGGGGCGCACGGCAACATCCCGCTCTGAGTCCTGCTGTGCTGATGACCGGGGCGGCCTGGTCAGCAGCACGGTGGTCAGCAGCGCCGCCAGCGCTCCTCCGGCCACCACGAGCGCCATCGGCACCGCGGTGTCGGAGCCACCCAGCGCCAGCAGCGGGGTCACCAGGATCCCGCCGGCGAACATGCACGCGCCGAGCACCGCGGACGCCGCTCCCGAGGCCTGCGGGCGCTGCAGGGCCAGCACGGTCGCGTTCGCCGACACCAGCCCGCGCGTCGCCACCACCACGAACAGCGGCGCCAGCACGGCGATCGTGCCGACCGCACCGATCCGCGCTGTGGTGGTTCCGACGACCACCAGGAGCACGACTGCGGCCAGGGTCGAGGCCACCAGGCCGACGATCAGCAGGCGCCGCACCGCGAACCGGCGGACCAGCCGGGCGTTCAGCAGGCCGAGCACCTCCATGCCGCCGGCGTTCAGCGCGAACACCAGGCTGAACTGC
>Ga0075520_1000401_pt1 | contig 18607 bp, 14 predicted proteins | sample NGEPerB_FD_75100 | JGI IMG/M metagenome (GOLD analysis project Ga0075520, IMG submission 75100) | Arctic peat soil microbial communities from the Barrow Environmental Observatory site, Barrow, Alaska, USA - NGEE PermafrostAB12-B | ecosystem: Environmental > Terrestrial > Soil > Wetlands > Peat ... | reverse complement strand
CTTCAGATCCGGCCACGGTCACATTCAAGAGCGCGTCAGCGCTCGCGAACAAGATGAAGCCGATTTGGAAGCCTGCGCGCGGCAAGGACCGCATCGATTGGGTGCAGGAGAGCGATAAGAAGGCCAAAGACACGACCACCCTCGTGACGTTGCTCGACAATAAGGTCGTCCAGGTGGTCCCCGACAAGTCCACAACTGCCACGACGCGCCCCAAAGAAAGCATTCAGCCATTTTACGACGTCAATTCGACGGACGGCAAAATGCCAACCCTGAGCGTGCAGCCGCTGGTCATCATGGTGCGCATGCTCGGCGAGCACTTCGACCTCGACAAATGCTTCCTCTTGCCGAAAGCCCTCGACGATATCAAAGCCCTCGTCAAATTACGCAAAGAATACGAGCTCACCGACCTTCTGATCGTGGGCCACACAGACACTAGCGCGTCTGACGAGCACAATCTCGTCTTGTCTCTCGAGCGCACGAGCGCCATGCGCGCCTACCTCAAGAACGACGCAGATGCCTGGCTTCCCTGGTACAAAAGCGACAAGCAACAGAGCAAGCGCTGGGGCACGACGGAAGACAATCACATGATGGCCACGGTCATGGCAAGGACCTCTGCCCCCTCCGTCCTTGAATACCAACAATGGCACAATGACAACGAGTCCCAACTCAAAGCTAAGGCTTTTGATTCCAGCAAATACGAAACCCTGAGCGAAAAAGGAAACATCGAGACCACTCGAAAACAACTCATCCTCGACTACATGAATCGTGAGGACACAACCGTCCCGGATGACACCACGATTGAAGTACACGGCTGCGGAGAATACTTCCCGCTCGATGCGACCGAAGAACACCTCGACACCAATGCGCCGGACAACGACCGCGAGCAGAGAAACCGCCGCGTCGAAGTGTTTCTTTTTCCGAAGGAAGTCGGGATTTTACCGCCAGTGCCGGGGGAGAGGGCGAAGAAGGGGGAAAAGGAGTATCCGGAGTGGAGGAGGCGGTCGGTGGAGATTGACTTGCGGGCCCGTACTAGACCCGTTCGCATAAGGGTACTTGATCCATTGATGATGCCCTTCGAAGACGCTCAATGTAATATCTCAACGGGGGGTCAAGTCCTATACAATGGTCCGACTCCAAAAGATGGATCAATGATCGTGGAAGTGCCGCAAATGGCCAACCAACTCGACATTAGTGTCAAGTTTCCAGCGATGGAAGATCAGTATGAATATAAATGGCGCGCAGCTGCCAGGGATTTTCCTGACGTCACGACAGTTGAGGGGTGCCTGGTACGTCTAAGAAACCTTGGATGGTACGTGAGTGACCAATTCTCAGAGATAGACGACAATGCAAAGGATTCAATTTGCAGGTTCCAAGCGCTTTGGCCTGAACTCACAGTCAATGGGGAGCTCGATTCTCCCACGCGCGATCGAATTCGGACCACCCACGACGATCCATAGCAGCGAGATGTACTTGGAGAACTGAAGCGAGATTAGCCATGAAAGGTACTTTTGACGCAGCAACCCAGAAGGCTTACGATGACAAATCGGGCTCTTACTTCACCAGAGCCTCGGTTGTGTATTACTTACGCGGATTCTCTGACCCTCAGGAGGCGTGTCTGCAAAAGGCCTCTTTGCCACAGGTCTGTCTTACCCAGACCTACGCGCCAACGCTGAAATCGAGTGTGCTATACCTTGACTGCGGGCGATGGGGTGGACACGGCGGCGGAGTAACCAATTGGCCTCAATGTCGTGACTTCGGCGTTGTTTTTGGGAGAGCTGCGGCACTTTGCGGTTACGGCAAGCGCCATGGAACGCCCGAAGATACTGCAACTCACGAGACGGCATCCGCAGCCGACATATCCAAGTCTTCAGATTGTCAGACTATTGTAGATTTTGTCGCACAACTGAGTACAACTCAAATGGGCCCTGCTCTCATACGCCAGATGTTGGAGTGTCCAATCAGAAGCAATGAGCAGAAATCGTTTCAAGGGGAGCCCCTCCGAGATCGGATATACGTTTTTTTGGGAGATTTGCATCTCCCCGCAACGGATGACGGCAATCATGGCGATCTGCTCGAGAAGTCAGCAAGTTATGGCAGGCTGGTAGGAGCCATAAGTAGCGACCTCCTGCTTGCGCCGACAACGTTGAATGAACGCATCGACTGGTATGGAAATTACCACGGCGTCCCGGGGGATATAGGTGCCGATGTGTTCCAAGACGCGCGAGCCGACCTTGAAGTTTGGTTGACAACGTTGGGTCGATATCAATCATCTGCTCAAGGAATTCAGAGGCCAATTCATTTGATTCAGACCGGCGACATGTTCGACTTTTGGATTGGGCTCCATCGATACTTTCGAGATGATGCTGGCGGCCAGGTCGTATTGGAACCAGACGCAGCAGCCTTTGTCACTTTCTGGCTTGAGCAGACCATCAATCACACTCAGCAAGGACAAGTTGCCCGAGCCCTGCAAGCCGTGAAGAGTACTCTCAATGTGACATTTCTGTACGGTAATCACGATAACTATCTTGCTGTTCTCCCTGTCGCTCCACATCCGAGCGGAATCGAAAAGCGCGCGAAGACATTCACCGATCGTAATTCAAATAACCATACTGGAGCGGTCTACTCCGAACACGGCCACAGGATGGACAGCGCAAATCGGGACGGCTCAACGAGGGGGCATGGGTTCACTCAAGCGGCGTTCTTCTACCCGACTGTTCGTAACTACGAGGATCAAGGAAGAAAGGCAGTTGATCTCTTCACTGGCGATCCGCCTGAAAGAATCGCATACTTTGGGGAAGCGGCTGACTTGTGTCTCGCGAATGGTTGTTCAGTATTCGTCATGGGACACACTCATCACGGATTGTTGAAACGGATTGAAATCGTTGGGCCCCCTGGTTAGCCATGTCGGTGAAGAACGGCCATAAAGGGCTGGGCTTTGGCCTCGGGTGCCCCGCCAGAGCGCATCACCTACCCGGGCGAAGTAGCGGACTTCTGCCTCAACTCAGGCTGCTTCGCGTTCGTGATGGGTCATAATCACCATACGCTCTTCAAACGAATCGAAATTGCATCGTCACTTCCACTCTGTCCCTCGCCTTTTGGAATGCAGTAATGGGTACAACTGAATGGACCACAGCAGGCCAAATGCCGACCGTTCGTACGTCTTGGATACTAGCCATCGCGGCCGCAGTTCCCGTAGTTTGCGGCACCGTGGGCATCGTGGCTTTTTTTTCGCCCCATCCAGCCGATTGGGCCGTTCGTTTTCTCACGGGACTGCTTTTTTGCCCCATTTCAATCGTCGTCGTTGAAGTGCGAGCGTGCCGTGTCTTAGTCGCTGGGTACTTAAAGACTCCGTTTCGCAGAATCGTCCTTGCGATCGCGATCTTTCTGCTGACGTGGCCACCCGCCGCGCTACTTACCGTCATGTTGTTGCGTATTGTCACGACGCTGCGCTCTTCTGAGTCCGAGGGAGGAACGCAAGCGTGGGGCTTTCTTCTCATTGTCGCGTCCTGGGCGCTGATGGTAGGCGGGTATGTAGTCGCGTGCGTGTCGCTCGCTATTGCCCATCGATTGCAGCGCGCCAACGTGACAAGAAGTCGGGATGCGCGGCGCGGGTAGGGGGATGGGTGCTCGCGCCGCGTCGAATTTCTTGTTGAAAACCAGCCGGCGACAACCGAACGGCTGACGCGCAACCACGTTAGGGCTCGATATAGGCGCCGGGAATGACGAATGTGTCGTCACGACCTGCGATTGTGAACACACCCCAACAGGGTAGCTTGAGCTTCGCTGCAAATCGCAGATCGTCCTCCGCCGAACCGATGGGACCCAGCACCGCGAGATTGGCGCGGTGGAGCCCCCAGGAACCTTCGCCGTGTTGGAGGATTCCTTCGTGCAATTCGCGACCTGCCTCCTCTCGACTCTTGAGAATGGCGACTCGGAACCGTATGGGGTTCTTGGTGCCTACACCCGTTACGTTGAGGTACACGAGATCGGTACGCTGTCGTTCGACTCGAACATCGACGCCCTGCTTCTGGAGAAACGCAATAATGTGATTTTCGTCCAGTTGGTTTCGTTCGGGGATCAAGGCCGGGGCATCGCAGAGGCCATCTCGGAACCTGAGCGATGACAGTTCGCTGGCGGAGGGTGAGCCGCCATCACGATTGGAGACGTAAGCTTTCCAGTCCGAGCCGTCGGTGACATTAAGGAGCACCTCCGGGCCACAACCGGCTGCCAGGAGGCCGAGAACTATTGAAGTTCGCAGGTGACGCTGCATCTTGCCCTCTTCCTATCAAACTGTGGCAGTCCGTGGAAGTCAGGTACGCCAACGATTGACGCTGTGGTCCAAAATCTCGCGAATACCGCCGACGGTCCTCTGGTCGGGATGGGGTGCAACCCGAGCCTGGAGGGACTCAGGCGAGTCAACCTCGGGGAAGAACAACCTGACGAAGCTCCTGAGGAATCGGCACTCAACGTCGATGGCGCATGCGTCTGCCAGTTGCGGTATGGCGTGGGCGTTGGTAGCCTGGCGTCCGTGAGGAACGGTATCTGGCTCGGCGTCCTTAGCGCTGTTCACCTCTGCGCATGCAGCGGAGCGCCCGAGATAGCGCAAAAAAACCGCACATTTTACGATTGGGCAACCGCTGTCTCGTCGACGACCGGAGAATTTGAGGAGGCTTATCCGCCACTGGATTTGTCCGCTGCCGCCCCGCGGGTTCGCTACAAGGGCGTGACCGTGCTTCGTCGGGGCATTCACTTGTCCCGGCCACACGATTGGGTCTTGCGTGACGGTAGTAACACACCGGGCCAGTCGTTCGTGCAGTACATTTCACCGAATGCTTATGCTTTCGCCATTCACGAGCGCCCGGAGTCTGTCCAGGAGTTGTGGCGTGACGTGATGCGCCGCTTCGAAGACGATACTCGCTCGCTTGGCGCGAAGATCGTTGGCGCCGCAGTGCCGATTGCCACTCAAATTGGGCAGGGGCGTGCCTACACCATTGAGCGGGAGGTCGAGGCTCCGAAAAAGCCGTTGATCAGCCGCAGCCGCGAATACCTTTTGAGGGGTCATACGCGGATTGTGCTCGTTCAGATCGTGCATGAGGGCGAGGACCTATCCGCCGCCGACCAGGAGTTGTTGCGTGTCATCAATACGCTTGAGGTCCTCTAATCAGGGTCATTTCCGTGCCGTCGTGCGCGGCGTACCTGCCATCCTTCTGGGCTCGTTTTTGTTGGGGGGGGCACTTCTCTTTGGGGCTGGGTGCGCAGGCGCCGTGGAATCCTCGCGAATCGAGGATCGCGCGCGCCGGACGGTTCCTGTCCCGATCTGCTTGAAGGTGTTGGAACGTCGTAGTGCGGGCGTCGCATCGACGTTGAAGCCGGAGGACTACTGGTCGCTGGTGCTGCCCTCGTTTGACACGGCGGCCCATACGGTGGATCGCAGCGCTCCCGACTGCAGCGGTCGCGCGGTGTTCGACAAGCCAGAGCTGGCGGAGGCCGAAGGCGTTCGTTCGGGGTCCCTCACTGTGAAGCCAGAAACGGCGGTCATTGTGCCCGCCCCCGACGGTTTGCGCATCGTGTGGCTACCCACGCATCGATTCGCGAATGAAGAGGCTGCGGGACCCTTGGCGCTGGTTCGACCCCGGGAGGGCTTCGCAGAAGTCTACGCAATGGGTTTCTATCGCGGGCATGAGAAGAACTCGCGATTCGCTCTAGAACGAATGGGGACGCGTTTCGTCGTTACGGCCGGGAACGAAGGGTGCGCCACGGCGAAAGGCAAGCGATGCGAGAGCTCATTCAAGGTGTATGTCATGCGCTCTGGAATGCTCGTTGCTTCGGCAAATTTGGCGATAGAAAAGGTCGACTATCGCTCGATGGCGGGTGTGCCTGGTGCAGTTCAATACCGACTCACAGTGACACCAATCTTCGAGGATAAGGTGCTGCGGGTCGTGGAGCAGCTGATCGTCCGTGGCGAGAATCAGAGCGTGCTGCGCAAGTCGGACATGGAGCGAGTCTACCAGCTTCAGGCTGATGGCCAACTGACGTGCAAGCAGCAATCGCTGTGGGACGCAGAGGGCGTCAACTCTGCGCCCGCGGTTGCGCCGCCGCCTGAGCCGCCCGGCAGTCCTGCAGACAGTGGCGACAAGGTCAAGAAACGCAAATAGGAGACTTTACGCGAGCTCGGGAGCCTCAAGTCGGATTGGTGTTTCTACGGCGCGCGCGGCAATAAACGCCCGCTGAAACGAAGCGTGTGGGCGGGTCAGGGGCCTACCAGCAGATCAGGTTGCCGCTATAGCCACATTCTGGACGCTGGGCTATTGCATAGAGAGCGCCCAGACCAAAGCCCGTGAGGAGCCCGATCCCTGCGGAGCCCCAGGCCTGTCCAGCGGTTTCCCAGTTGCCAGCACCTCGTCCAGCCGTGGTGATGATGGCCAGGATCCCGGGGATCGCCGTGTTTCCGGCGAAGGCGCCGAAGTTAAATTGCCCGCCGCTCCATTTAAGGGTGTCCACGAGCAAGGTCCCGACACCTTGTCCAAACGCAGCGGAAGCCGCGAAACTTTGCGTCGACAGCATGCCGTAGGAAGTGCAGCCCGGCCCGCCTTGCGTGGCCTCTCCGCAACCAGGACGGTGCCCGCCGATTTCATTCTTGAGCACCTGCTCATTGAAAAGAGCCAGTGTAGCAATCGTCATCGTGGGTGCCAAAACGGAGACGTGCCAGCGAGCCTTCCACCCAACGACAACTTCCGGATCCGAGTAAAATACTCGAGGAAAGATTAGCTGCACGCCGAGCGCCGAAAGCGCCATCACATTCGTTGCTGTACGCCAGCCCTCACTTCGCTCTGGTGTCGATTGCGCTGCGGCCGAAGCCGAAACCAGCGCAGCACATAACCCAAATGCCAGACCAACGACCCGAGTCCCAAACCATCGCATCAGAGCAACCTTTCGTGTGAAAGCCGTGGCGCCATTATCCTGGAGGACGCTCGGTTCGCGAGCCTCCATCCTCAGTGCTTGACTTGCGACGCCAATAATGCCGATAGACTTCGGCAAAGTCTTGGCCAAACACGAATGAGAAGGACTGCTGTCCTTCAGACAGTTTTTCGAACCGCTGGCAGAATTCCTCCCAGCGCGCTTTGTACTTCGCTCCCAGGAGGCCTGCCGCTCCGCCGCTTCCGACCACTTGCTCAATAGACTGAGGAGACAGCTCATCGAGCAGCGAACGGACTCCCACCATCACCCCGTCCAATAAGGCCACCTGATGGATCATCAGGTCGGCGAGGATACCCTCAACCGCGCTTGGCCCGTCATAAGAACGATCCTGAGGATCTAGCAGTGCCATGGCGATTGCTTCGGGCGTCCTCGCTTGCTCGAGTGCCACGGTCGAGGGAGACTTGTGGACACTGCGTCCGCTTGCTGCTCTCTGTAAATCGAGCGAAGCGACGAATTCGGAGTATCCCTGCCGCAACGGGATGAACGTGCGGCAGAAGACATCCATCGCGTCATGCAACTTCGTGATAAAGCGCCCGATATCGCCGGACGTTTCCAGCTGCCGCTGCGGAATCAGTGAGCCTGCCAGTTCGCGCAGGCCAATCAGGGCGAGGGTCTGCAGATCCAGTTGGAACGCTTGAGTCGACGGCGCGGGTCGGGGGCCAGGGGGCCAGCCTTGGTCTGGCGATGGCTGCGTGGGCGGAGGAAACGGCCCCTGGCCCGCTGGCGGCGGTTGCGGATCGTAGGACCAATGGCCAGCACCCTCGGCGCGGTCGGGCCAAGCGCTTGGGCTCGGCGGTGCAGACGAAGACATCCCCTGCGGTTGGCTGCTTGCACCATGCGGGATCGCGATCCGCTGTCGCAGCAAGTCGCGACCTGCCTGCGCGTCGGAGGCATTGGCCAAGTCCGGTTGGGAGGGGTGGGAACCGGGCAAGGAGATTATCGAGAGGTTTCCTAGGACGGTCCCGCAAGCCAACGCGTCGCGCACGGGCGCCTGCTGCGCGACGACCTCGACCTTCACCTGAATATGTTCCGAGAGAATGAACTGGTTGGTGGGGCCGAGAGCAACGCTCGTGTTGGGTTGGATCCGGACGGGATTTCCGCCACTTGGTGAGGGGAGAAAGCACCCGTTCTTGCTGCCAAGGTCACGAACGCACAGACTGCCGTTGTTGTCCTCGATGCACGCATGAAAGTTCGAGATGATTGTGAACTCAAGCGCGAAGTCGTTGAGTGGGTTCCGCCCGATCCGAATCGGTAGGTGCTGAAACTGGCACTTTGTCGCAGGAATTGGGTTCCCGTCAAGTCCAAATGCCCTCAGAACGAACATTGGCCGAACATTAGCTTATCGCCGCCTACCGAGCCAAGTACTTACTTGCGCGCACGCAGCTCTCGTTCTGGCGCGAACGAAAAGGGAACGCCCGACGCGGTTTCTCGAGGACTGGCGGAACGGCAGAGGTTGCGCTCCCTCGGTTCAAACGTCAATTGTGTGGGCGGCGTGCAGAAGTTCCGCTACTGAGTGGTTCTCGACGAGCGGCCCAAGGGCAAGGGCAACCGGATCGGTGGGACTCAACGACTCCAATTGCCATGGCGCCTTGGCGACGTCGCAGATCTGATCGCGGGAACCGGTAGTGGTCCAGAGCTCCGCCAATGTGCAGGCAGGGGGGCTGCCGAGGGCGATCACTGCGGCGCCCTCCTGTCCGTTGTGGGACCAGAAGAAGCTCGGGATGGTAGCCTTCCAGCGGGCTATGCGGCACACCCAGTCCAACCAAAAGCACAGCGCTGCACCGCCCGCTGCGCCCAGGGGTAGTCTCAGTGCCAGAGAAGACGTGGGCCGCTCGGTCCCGCGGCACGTGGCAACGGTGTTGCTGACGAGGCTGAGCACTCGCGCTGGATCGACGGGTCGTTCCGCGCCGAAGATCAATGTCCACAATTCGCGAGATGGCAGTGAACGCGTCCAAGAAGCGTAGCTGTCGAAAGTGTCGTCGAGTGCGACCTGCACCGCGCCGAGTGGCGCCTGACCCACCTCGACTTGAGTATTGGGATTCGACGTGAAAGATAGAAGTCGCTCACTGGTAGATTGCCAGGTGGATTCCAGTGCCAGTGGCAGGACTTCCGGTGCGGCGAGCAGTGATTGGGGGGCAAACAAGGGCACCGCAACCGTCAGCGGAAATCTTCGGCCTGCCCGATCCCAGCTCGGTGCAAATGCACCGACCAACGCGGAGGCGCGGCTGGGCGACGACGGACGGTAGACGAATGCTTGCAGGCTACCGGCACCGTACGCGTCGACCCACTCCGACCCCACTTTCTCCTCCGCCCACTCAATGTTGTGAGTGAGAAAGGCATCGAAACTCGTAAACTCTGGGTCGCGGTTCCCCGCAGCGAGGAAATCGCCTCGCGTTGGGTGCTTGCCAAGCACTCCGGGAAGTCCGAGCGTCGCGTCCCTCATGGTGTCCCTGCTGTTGTGGCGCCAACAGTAACTTCGGGTGGGCAATTGAGTCTCGAGAAGAAGTTTGGGACGAAGGGGTGCACGCTCTTGGACGGCTTGACGGTGATCTTGACTGGTGGTTCGTTGCTTCGGCTGAGGTTCCAGCTGGCCACAAGTTCCTGGACATCGCCTGCCATGTTCCCAGTCGTGTCGAGGCCGCCGGCTGAGAAGAGTCGGAACAGACCGAAATCTCCCATGCGAGGGATTTCGTCGGTGAACCCCGCACCCTTCACGCGTAGCGTTCCCCCTCGTGGCGTCTCGGTCCCAGGCCATATGACAGGAAGCCATCGTTCCGGCTCGTTTCGGTACGTCGCAGCCTTTCCATCGACGACCAGCGACACTTCCGAAACGTTTGGACTCACAGACTCAATCTTGACCGAGAACGGAACGGAAGGTTCTTGACCGGAACCGAAAATCGCGTCGGTGATTTGTTGCGATACGTTCAGGCAGTTCAAGAAATCCGACCGATAGGGCAAAGCTTCACCGGACGGCTTGGGGACGAAGTTCTTACCCGAACGCTCGAGTCGCGAGGCGAAGTTCTTCTCCACGAACGACCAAAGAATCCCAGTTTTGGGCCGAAAGAATTCGGTAAACTCAGGGAGCGACACCTCAATCTGGGCGGGACTGAACGGATATCGTGGCTTAATCTTGGTACGGAAGAGTTCCCAGACTTCGCTCTTCCAGTCCCCGCTTAGCTGCGCGTAGTCGGCTTTCGCGACACCGGCCTTGCTGCCGCGGATGGGGTTCATGAGCAACGGTTCAAGGATCATTCGAGTTCGTGGATCGGTCCCGCCGAGTAAGCGCTGTACCGCCGCCGCCGTGCGTAAGAGCTCTGCGCCGAATTCCGCGCCGGACGCTTGCTGAGACTCGGCCAACTGGGTCACTGAGACTTCGAGCGTGCCGAGGTGTGTCAGGTATTGGTTGAGTCCCGAGGGGGTACCACCGCCCTCGGCTTTGTCATTCTCCCCGGAAGCGAAGCGAAGCAGTGGGGCGAAGTGTCGCTCGACGCTAGAAATCTCTCGAGGGCGCGGAGCTCCTGCATCCACTCCGAGTGCTGCGGCGAGCGCCGCCTTAGCCTTTTCTTTGGCCTTCCCAAGCAACGAGCTGTCACCGATATCGAGCTGGACGTTTTCGCGGATAACCCGGAAGAGCCGTACGTAGGGGCCGTCAGCTTCCGTCAACACTTTCAGTTCTTCAAGAGCACTCTCGACATTTTGTGGGGGAACGACGTCAAGTCCGACGAGAAAGTCGGACCAGGCTGCGACATAGCGCTGAAAGTAGATCTCTCTTAGCCGCGCGGCGGCAGACAGTTTCGAATCCTGGCCTTCTCCAGTCGCGCGCCCCAACACCCAGGCCTCGAATTCCAGTCTGTTGTCGGGCGACTCCAACACTTTGCGCACCTTCTGCCAACCCAGAGCCGTGTACATTCCAGGTACTTCGACATTTCCTTTGGCTGTCCAGTACTGTGCTGAGGCTCCGAAGAAGATCTTGTCAGGGCGGATGGGCGGAACTCCTTCAGCTGCTTCAGTGAGCCATCCGTACTGCAGTTCCTCAACGGGCAAGGAACCCAGACGCCCCTGTGCGATAGCCACTCCAGCGTCATCTGCCTTCCAGGCCCAGCTCTTGTCGTCTTTGAAGATCGCCAGGTAGCGTCCTGCGTGCAGAGCTAGCTTGCGCTGGTCATTCTCGGAGCTGGAGTGATAGGCACGAGCCCAAGTCTCGGCCAGTTTGGGCTTGGCGTAGTCGACGTCCAGGTATTGGGGCCGAGTGAGCATCAAGTAAAGCTTGAGATCATCGTAAGCCCTTTGGAAATTGCGACTGTCGGTCCTGACGAGATCGCCAATGGCACGAACATCTCCGGTGAGTTGGTTGTGCACCGGCCCGTCCACCATGGCGCGCAATCGCTCGCGATAAACTTGCTCCGTTGCGGCAATCAGGCGAGGTGCGGTGTAGGGGCCCAATAACCCGCGGATCGAAAATTTCTCGCGCTCCTTCTCGAGCTGGACCACGCGCTCAAGAAGCAAATCCAGTCCATTAGAAGCGGCGGCGGCATCTCCAGTACGCTCCAGTTTTCGTGCTTCACGGAGGTCTCGATCCGTTTGCCGAACCAAACGATTGTTCGTAATGTAGCTGGTTGCAGCCGGGGTGAGTAAGAACAACGCGGCGAGCACGGCTCCTCCCGCTCCAATGAGTTGGTTGCGGGTGCTTCGCCTCATTTGGGACAGGGACCGCACTGCCAAGTGTCGATCTGGAAATATGACCTTGGTGAATAGCTCAGTGACGAAGTAGCTTTTGGGCTCCTTGGGGCGAGCATCGGTGTGGGCCATCCTTCCGAGCGAAAAGCCCTGGGCCATGTTGTTCAAGACGCGATCGATGCTCCGACCCGTCTGGGTCCCGCTGGAAAAGTAAAAGCCTCGAACGAACGGTGTCTCACTGTACGGGTTGGGGCGACCCAATTCCTCGATCAGTCGTGCCACCGGGGCTCGGAGTGGCTTGAATTCCAGAGGAAACTGGATAATCTTTGCTCGCACTTCGGGTTGTGGCTCACGAGCGAGCCTATCGAGCATGCGGGTGTGCAGGGACTGTGTCAGTAGCTTGAACTCGGCCTCAACTGCCGCTTTGGGCTCTTGCATCCTTGGGTCGTCGAGGCTAAAGCTCGCGCCCCAGGCTTGGGCCCGCTGCTGGTTGCTCAGATCGCCAAAGAATTCCAGGAAGCCTGGCAGTAGGTCGATCTTCGTGAAAAGGACATAGAGCGGTAAGACCATCTCCAGTCGGGACATCAGTTCGTCGGCTCGGGCACGAAGCTGACTCACCGTCTCCAGTTGCTGTTCTTCCGTTTGGGTCAGGAGATCCTCGACGCTTACTGCGACGACTAGGCCGTCGAGGGGGCGCCCCGGTCGAAAACGCCGGACGGTGTCAAGGAAGGTTAGCCACTCCTCGCGGTCGTCCTGTTCGGTTGCCAAGCGTCCAGCCGTATCGAGGAGGATGGCGTGCTTGGAGAACCACCAGTCGCAGTTTCGCGTCCCAGCCGTACCGCGGAATTTGTGCCCGGATGCTCCTGCCGGTGTGATAAAGCCCAGTCCGGACTGGCCGAGTGCAGTTGTCTTGCCCGCCGCGGGGGGGCCTACAATCACGTACCATGGCAGCGCATAGAGTGCGGCCTTCCCGCCGCCCGCAAGTTTGCTACTCTTGAGACTGTAGAGGGCGTCCTTCATCTGCTTCTGCAGAGCCAGGATTTCCGGTCTGCGGTCGGGGCGCACTTTCTGCGCCTGCTGTTCCGCTTGGCGCATAAGCTCACGTTCGAGCGCAGCGGCACGCATGCGCCCGCGTACAAGGCGCATGACGAAGACCGTTGAGAGGGTCAGCACTACCAGTGCCGTAACTAAAATGGCGACCCACAGCGGACCGCCGAGGAGGATGACTAGAGGCCAGACCGCTGCGATCAGGATCGCTCCGACGATTATCAACCACAACATCGCAAGTCTCTCAATCCGAGTTGGACTCGGTCTGAATGGGTCTGGTCTTCATTCCGTCAAGGAGATTCTCGACGTCAGAGTTTAGCAGGCGTTCGAGTCCGAATATCACGCCAAGAACGATCACGAGCGAGCCCACGACGATCGCAATTAGGGGGGCATGACTCGTTCGACGTGCCGACAGCCGATCCGGGGGCTCGGCTCGAGGAGCAAGCTTTGTCGACAAGGGCCACGCCTGGTCCACACGCTGGCGAGCACTCTCGGAAAATCCGCTAAGGGTTCGGGTGTCGCCGCTTGCGCCGAAGGCGCCACGAAACCCGAGCAGCAAGCAGAGGTAGTAGACCTCGAGCGCCGGGGAAAACTGTCCTTGTTGGATGAGGACCCGCATGCGTTTGAAGAAGTTCTCGCCGGCTGTGTACTCGCGGTAGAGCTCCAGCTGTAGTGGGTGCCCCATCCACTCACTGCGGCCCGGCCAATTCGACTTGTTGATCTGCTCATCCAGGAACGCCACCAAAGCGTAGCGAGCTTCTGCCAATTCGCTGTCCGGAAATCCGCGCGCTCGACCTCGACCTACCATCGTGTCGAGTCCGGTCAGGATCCGTTGCCGCAGTTCATGCGGTGGAGCAAGGTCGCTCGATTGGGGGATTCGGACTCCCAGGGCAAGCAGTTCTGCACAGGTCCAGTAAAGTGGTTCAGTCATGGCTAATCAGTGGGTATGCGATTGGGGCACGGCATACATCGCCAAAGATGAACCTGCCCATTCCCCGTCTTTGGGAAGGTAGAGTGCGACAGTTCCCGAGGTGGAGACGTCGTCCCAATAGGTTCCTGACTTGTCCACACGGAAGAAGCAGACGCCAGGCTTCACAGGCAGGGCGGAAGTGGGTTGCCATTCTACGTTGACACTGACGCCGCGCCGAGCCTGCTTGACGACTTCGTAGATCTGATTCCAGCTTGCCATCTTCAGCAGGGCGGGCACTCGGTCGCGCAGCGTTGCGTCTGGCATGCTTGAGGTGAGCCCCAAATAGAGATCGTGGTCGAGCAGGGTTCGGTCGGTGAACTTGCCGATGAACATGCCATCTTGCCGATGCTCAAGTCCGATCTCCAGGTAGGTCTTCTGGATCTCTCCAGGCAGCAGGCGCAGCACAATAGCAAAGAGCTGCTCAAACACGCTTCCTAATCCCAGGTAGTCGAATTTCGGAACCGAGGTAGGGTCGACGGTTGAGGAGAAGCTGCAGAGTTGACCCGCCAGGCTGCCCAGTGCGAGGTACACTTCCTCGGGGCGGCACGACGGGGTTTCCAGCAAGTGGTTCAATCGAGGAATGGCACCGTTCAGGGTGTGAAGCAACCAGAACTTGCGAGCTTCCGTGGCATGGAAGTCAACGGAACCCTCTTGATGCTGGCGCCGCTCACCGGCAAGCTGCTTCTGTCGAGCGACGATGCTTGCCAGAAGCCGCCGCAGGCCGTTCTCAAGAAATGGCGCTGCTTGGAAGTCCAGCACGGGTGGCACGTGGGTGTCTTGGATGTGGAACGTGCCGTTCTCTTGACGAAGCACCACGGCAACACAGAAAGCTGCAAATCCGTTCCGCCGCTCTTCTCCAAAGAGCACTTGGATGTCGGGTTGTGCCCACTCGAGCTCCTGCGGTGAACCGCCGCTATTGATATCGACGACTTGGTGTGTCGCTCGGGTATACTTTCGGACGGTTGATTGATCCGAAGTGCCAACCAGGGACGTGCCATCGATGCCATGCGCTAGGCCAACATAGACCTCGGTGCGCAAAGCGTTTGCGGGGAGCTTTCGGGGGGCTGGAGCGGGGACGTCCGTACCTTCGCCACAATGGATGACCGTGCCGTCAGGCCAAATCGCCTTGAACTGCAGGAGCCTGAATTCGCCAGCGGCGAAGCCCTGCTCGTCGATCTTGAGGCTGATGATGCCCCAGGGATAGTGTGCGAGAGCACTAAGTCGCCGGCTTAGATGGTCTTCGTGGTAGGCGTCCTGCTGCTGCAGGTGATGCTGACTGAGCAGGAGCCCTTCGGTCCAAATTGGCTTGCGTGCCACTCAGTTGCCCCCTTCCTTTGCCTTTGGAGCTCCGGTTGCAGTTGAGGAGGCGCTTACCGAGCTTCCCATCGAATCGCCGCGGCCTTCACCGTCCTGGATCTGCATTCTGTCTAAGTAGACCGGAATGATCATGGCCTTGGCACAAGGCGGAGATTGGGGGGGCGACGTCAGCTCGTAGGTGACGTACCAGTCAGTGCCTTTCGGTTCGCGAAATAACGCAACGAGCCCAAGGAAATTGGCGTCTGGGTTGCGCGCGACGGGGATGTCCTGTGACTTGCCGGGAAAGACTGTGTACTCGGCAGCAGACTTCAGATCTGCCGCCAAGACCTCTTTATCCTTCTGCCAGATTTCTTCGAACGTGGCTCCACGCAGTTTCGTATCGGTGTGCAGTTGATAAACCCGCACCTGCACGGGCCGTCCATTTCCATCTGGTGTGGCATTCGAGCGGTCTGAGGCGCTGAGCTCAATTCTGGTCGCCACGGGTGGGCACGTTTCTTTCTTCGCGACCTTCGGCTCGGGTGCAGGGGCTGAACACGCTGCGATCCCCAAAAGCGTGAGCAGTATTGCGGTTCTCATCGCCGGTGGTATACAACGAGCAGGCGGCGCCTGGCCATCGACAATCTGGCGAGTCTCCGCGACCAGGCGTTCTCCCTCAGGGTGGCCCGAATTGAGAGTCGAGCGGGGGTGTCCGTCAGTGGCTGGGTGTTACCCGGTCCGCCTCTTCCTTCTCACTCGACCAGACCGGGGTCGGGGCAGGCATCGTAGTATTTGCAGGCAAATGGCACGCTTCTCTTGACGTTGAGCCATCTTGCGAATAGTGAATTTGACGTGCTGTGGGAGAAACGGGGAACTGGACCGACCCATGGAAAGGTCGACGGTTCGCCTTCCGGCATGACAGCGCGGCGGCAATGCTAAAAGGAGTTTGAAAAATGGCACAAGACATCACGCTTAAGCTCACGAATATCGACGGAGAGAGTAAGAAGAGCGACACTGAGATCGACGTATACGACTTCAAATTTGGGGTTTCACAATCCGCGTCGAGTTCCGAGGGTCAGGGCGGCGGAAGCGCTAAGTCGGACTGCAGGGATCTCGTCGTGACGAAGCTCATCGACAAGGCCACGCCCATCATCTTCCTCTACAGTGCACTCGGCACGCCGATCACTCAAGCGGTCATGACCGTTCGCAAGGCGGGTGGCCAAGCGCTTGACTATCTAGTCATCACTCTCACTGACGTCATTGTGACCAACGTCTCGACCGGTGGAAAGTCGGATGACGAGCGGATCCGTGAGGAAATCTCGCTAAGCTACGCGACTATCTCGATTCAGTACAAGGTTCAGAACGCCGACGGCACTGGCGGCGCCGTGACTCATAAGAAATACGATGTTGAACACAATAAAGAAGTCTGAGCATTCGGTGGCCTCCGGGGTAGTGCAGCCCAGGGCAGCCATCGGCTGCTAGCGCTTATTAGGTTAAGCGGTTCGTCGGCTGGGGCAGTTTGAACACCGTTCGGCTGTACCCAGCACGCTCCAGTGGGCTGCAGTTTGAGCCGTTGTGTGGTTGGTGTTTGGCGTCCGGCCCAGCGGGCGCGATTCGGGTGCATTTAGAACGCACGACCGATACCGGCGCATTGGGAAGGTTCACTCGGTCTAGCCGGCCTAACGGCTCTTGGCGCCTAATTTTCGCAGGCACGCGGCTGTCGACTCCTTCGTGAAACGTTCCCGACCCCAGTCGAAGGTTGGTGGGACGCACAGGTCCATTTGGTCTTGGCTCGCCATCAGGTCCTTGAGGGTATCCCGAGCCTGCCACACAACATCTTTGGGAACTTGTATGGCAAGGTTGGGAATGTCCGGGGTGGATTCGCCGCTGATGTCGAGATTCATCGAGCGTAGGTCGCGGGTGCACATAGACGCGGCTCGAGCCACTAAGCTAAGGCGCGTTCCTGGCGGAACCTCGAGGTCGGAGGTGAGCTGAGGGGTCCGCATCTGGACCGTGGAGAACTTGTACCGCTGAAGATTATTCAAAATCAGGGCCACCGCTTGGATCGCCGGGGCGTACATGGCCGTTTCGTCCGGGAGCATTTTGGCATCGACAAGATCCCAGAAGCCAATTCCGGTGCCCCCGACACGCTCGAGACGCGCAATCATGCCAAATGGCCCGAGATTGTAGGAACCGAAAACTAGATCCCAAACGCCGGCTTCATTGTAGACCAACAGCTTTTCACGGATATCACGCAGGTAGCGTACGGCGGCCTCCGTGGATTTTGGAGGGCTGCGCCGTTCATCGATCACCTCTTCCTGGATGCGAAGGTGGTAGGCCCGCCCAGTGGCCGGCATGAACTGCCACAGGCCAGCTGCGCCCACGGGCGATGTTGCCTGGGGTGTGCAGCCACTCTCGACGAAGACAATGGCCCAAAGATCGGCGGGCAATTCATACCTGACTAGCGTCGATTGGATCAGGTCGCGATAAGCGCCGCATCGGAAGAGCATCGACTGGAAGGTTTCGCGACCGACCGGGTTTTCAGTGTAGAATTGCAGGCTACGTTCTACTCGCGGATCATCCTCGACGGGGATTTCCGGAAGCTTGAGACCCACCAGCCATCGTGACCGCACACGGTCCGTAGAGCCCGAAGCCCGTCGTTGGCTAATGCGCGTGGTTCCTTCGGCGCCGAGGACGGATGCATGCATCTTGGCCATAGCTTGGCAAGCTGCAGGTGAGCCTTTGCATTTCTCCTGCGACAGACTGCTTGCGATGAGAGCGGCTTCCTCGTCCACGAGCGCGCCAAGTTCCGCGGATTCTTTGCCGCGTCCATGCATTTGGCTTAGCAGCGTGCGGAGGGATTCGTTTTCGGTAAGGAGGCGGGCTTGAGGCAACGCAGCAGATGTGGCTGCAACAGGCCTCGCTCCCTGCGAAGCATGTGATTCTGCAACGTCGACTCTCCCCCCAGGAGGGTTGCGGGTAAGTACGATGATCAAGGTAGCCAAGCCACCCAGCACAAGCGCGAATACTGCAATAGCGAGTGCACCAATTCGCCAAGTGCTGCTCGGGCGCTCCCGGTTGCGAAGTAGTGCCGGGGATGGCGTCGATCCCCCACCCCGTCGATCCCGACTTCGGAGGCGAACAATGTCTCCGAGCACATCCAGGCGCGACATTTTGCCTATGCTTTGGCTGAGCCTGGGGGACGAAAGTTTGCCATCGATTCCAGGCGGGTTCACCGTGGGTGGGAGCGAGGGAAGTCCCGCCAACGAGTGATTCAAGAGGCGGGGCGCCTCGGGCGATCCGGAGGCGCCGACGGAAGCGGGAGGTTGGGACGAATGTCGGCTTCCCCGTTTCAGACCCAGCAAAGAACTCGACCCCTGAGCGCTCTTGTCCGGGATCTGAGCGGCGGGCTGCGGCGGCATTGCGCCCGCGTTGGGGTCACCCTTTCGCTCCCCGAAAGCGCGCAGCCCGAACATGGTACGGACCCGTAGGTTGGGACTCTTACCGGGCGCGTTACTCGGGAGGCTAGCTGCGCCATCTGGACCAAGGGCACGAGGTGGGGCAACGGCCTGGTGTGTCGGTACCGGCTCGGCAGAGTGTTGATGAATCAACCGACCCGGTATGGGAGAGTGAGACTCCGGG
>Ga0075520_1000399_pt1 | contig 18637 bp, 16 predicted proteins | sample NGEPerB_FD_75100 | JGI IMG/M metagenome (GOLD analysis project Ga0075520, IMG submission 75100) | Arctic peat soil microbial communities from the Barrow Environmental Observatory site, Barrow, Alaska, USA - NGEE PermafrostAB12-B | ecosystem: Environmental > Terrestrial > Soil > Wetlands > Peat ... | reverse complement strand
GGCGGGCCCCGCGGCTTGCGGCATGGCCGCTGACCCGGGCTCGCCGGTCATCACTTCCGGCGCTCGGCCGACGGCGTCTGGCGGCTCAGCTTCCGTCGCCGGCCCCCTCGCGGGCGCCGGCGGACGCCAGTGCCGCGAGTCGCGCGGCGATGGCCGCGCGCAGGTCGCTGGCGAGGGCGCGCCGCTGCTCGGGGTCGTGCGTCCACACGCGCGCCCGCAGCACGACCTCGCGACCGCGGATGTCGTCGACGTCGACGTGGTTCGCCGTGCCCTCGGGCGGCGGGGCGAGTTCGTCGGCGACGGTCAGAGCGGCGATCCTGGCGGCCTCCACGTCGTCGCCTTGCGGCACGGTGAACGCCAATGTGAGGATGCTCCCCGGCGCGCCCATCGTGTAGTTGTGCACGACGCGGTTGGCGAACGCCTCGTTGGGGATGACAACGCGGTCGTCGTCCGGCGTCCGGATGAAGGTGTAGGTGAGCGAGATCCGCTCGACCGTGCCGTAGACGTCGTCGACGCTGATGTAGTCGTTGAGGCGCACGGGTTGCGAGAAGGCGAGCATGATGCCGCTCACCAGGTTCGCGAGTGGCGCGCGCGCGGCGATGCCGATGACGGCACCGAAGATGGCGGCCGAGGCGAGGAGGGTCTTTGCCAGCGCCGAGACGGCTTGGAACTGCCAGAGGGCCAGCGCCACCCCGAAGAAGAGGATGGCGGCGACGATGAGCCGGCGGATCATCACGTAGCGCGTGAGGTCCGCCGGGTCCGGCTCACGCCCCCTGAGCCTGGACTGGAGCCTGTCGCGGCGCTTGAGCAACGCGTCGGCGATGCGCGCCACCGCCATCGCGATGAGCACGTAGAGGATCGCCTTGAACCAGGACGTGTCGTACACGGCGGTGGCGATAAGTCTCATGCTGCCCGCGAGGTCAGGGGGTGTCGGACGGCGCCGGCGACGCCGCAGGCGTGAGCTCTGTCTGCGGCGACCCCGACGGGTGTGGCGTGGCCGTGGGCTCCCGCACGAGGTCGGACGGCCGCAGGTCGTCGCGCACGTCGTAGAGGACAGCGCCGGTCGCGTAGTCGAGCAACGCCACGACCGTGTCGGAACGGCTGGAGACGGTGTCCACGACGCCCTGGACCTGCCAGATGAAGCGGTAGCGGGGCACGACGGTGTTGGTGACCGTGCGCCCGCCGATGGCGTTGGTGAAGGTGTAGGGCTTGCCCTTGGGCACGTAGAGCAACTGCACCTCGCGCGGGTCGACGGCCGTGCCCTTGAAGAGCCAGTCGGCCTTGCGCAGCGCCATGCCAGACGTCTTGAGCTCGGCGTTGCCGGGCACGGCGAGCGCGGCCCAGGCGAACGCCCAGCCGCGCCACGGGTGCGTGACGAACTGACCTCGCTGAAGCGGGGCGGTGTAGCGGTACGCCACGAAGGCGGGCACCAGGAACACGATCAGCGCGACGACGACGATGGCGGCCACGAGTGACTTCTTGTTGGCGAAGCGGATCAAACGGGCACCTCGGCGCGATTATTCTCAGGGCGCGAGAGAGGTGTCAAACAGCCGCACCCGTGTTCAGGACGGCTCCGTCCGGGTGCAGCTCGGTCCGCGCGAACGCGGCCCGCGCGGCGGATGCCAGGCGCTGGTGATAGGCGTCGTCGTGCAGCGGGTTGAGGTGCATGAGGACGAGCCGGCCGACGCCTGCGTCGGCGGCGACCCGGGCGACGGCGGTCGCCTCGCTGTGGGCGGCGTAGCCGGGCCGCAGTCCGAGTGCCGACGCCTCCGTCAGCGGGTCGGCGTCGTTGTACCACGCTTCGTGCAGCAGCACGTTCGCGCCCGCGGCGAACTCGGCGGTGCCCGGGTCGGCGCACGTATCTGTGGCGAGCACCAGTTCGTCGTCGAACCGGTAGGCGACGCTGACGTCCGAGTGCTGCTGCGCGCGCACGCCGACGATGTGCCCGGCGACCTCGTTGGTCCCGGCGACGAGCGGCTCCACGCGGATGTCCTCCAGGTCTTGCCAATCGCGCGGGTTGTAGGGCTTGCGCAGGAGGCCGGCGACGGCGCGCTCAGGGTCGACGCCGGTGACTGACTCCGCGGCGGCGTGGATCACGAGCCGACGCCCGGGCAGCACTCCGGGCAGGTAGGCCAGCCCGCAGACGTGGTCGAGGTGGTAGTGGGTGAGGAAGAGGTGCACTTCGTCGTGACCCTCGAGCAGCGCCGCCTGAGGAGCTTCGAGCAGGCGGCGCAGGCCCGTGCCGGCGTCGAGGATGAAGAGCGAACGCTCGTCGTGGCACAGGAAGCTCGTCGTCTCGCGCCGGTCGCTCGGCATCCAGCCCATCGTCCCGAGCAGAGTCACGTGCATGCCGCCCTCCTTGGTCACTGCGAACCGTAGCACAGCGGTACCTCCAACGGGTTGCCCTTCTCGGAGCGGCGGTACACTGACAGCAGGCGTCGAGGGTGCCCCGACGCCTTGGGCCGGGAGGTATGGCCGTGAGCGATCTCGTAAGTCCACTGTTTCGCGAGGCCGACCTCGACGAAGTGGGTCGCAGCCTGTGGGAGGCGATGCTGCCCCTGCTGGAGCGTGCCGTCGCGGGCGGCGACCAGGAGCCGTTCCTCGGCGCGGTGGAAGCCGCGTCTCGCGGTGCCGGCATCAGCCAGAGCATGCCCGTCGCGGGGATGCTCTCGGCGTATGCGCAGATGAACGGCGTCCTCCTCGCCGGCCTGGGGTCCTGCGACGACGATCGTGCGCCGGAGGCCGCCCGGCGCCTGCGCACGCTCGAGCGCGTCGCGCTGATGCGTATCGCCTCCGGTTACTCCGCCGGCCTCGAGGAGACGATCTCCAGTCTGCGGGCTCGGGCGGCGGATGCCTCGCCCGTCGACAGCGCCTCCGGCGCCGTCAAGTCGGGCGAACTCTTCGCGCGCTTGGACCTCGAGGTGAACCGTTGTCAGCGCATGAACCTGTCGCTCGGCCTCCTGGCGCTGGAGTCTCAGGAGGGCGGCGAAGCTGCGGACAGTCACGGCGTTGGTCCGCTCCATCAGGTGGGGGACTGCCTGCGCGGGAACCTGCGCCGCTACGACAGCATCGGGCTCACGCGGCAGGGCGGATTCCTGCTGGTGCTGCCGGACATCAGCCGCCGGGGGCTCTCCGGCGCGGCGGAGCGGCTGCGGCGCGAGCTCGACGTGTGCGTCGCGCCGGGAGGCGCGGGCGACTACGTGTTCGCGCTCGCGCACTACGACTTCGTGGACGCCGACCCGACGGAGATGCTCGCGGCGCTCGAGACCAGCGTGCGCGAGGCACGCTCGATGCACGAGCCGCTCACCTGGTGCTGAGCTTCAGTCGACCGTCTCGCCGAGGCTCTCGGCGGCGCGGCGGACCATCTCCCGCTCGTTGGGGTAGGTCATGAGGTGCAGGGCGTCGCGGATCCTCACCCAGCGCGCCTCGCTCACCTCGTGATCGTGGTCGGCGGTGTCGCCGCCGGTCGCGTGCATGAGGTAGTAGTGGACAGTCTTGTGGATGCGGCTGCCCTCTTCGCGCGAGTAGAAGGAGTAGTCGATGGTGCCGAGCGCGTCTTCTACGACGCCGGCGAGCCCGGTCTCCTCCGCGACCTCGCGCACGGCGGTCTGAGCCAGAGTCTCGCCGGCCTCCACGCCGCCCTTGGGCAGGCCCCACACGCGGCGTCCCGCCGGCCGGATGAGGCACACTTCCGCGATGCCGTCCCGGCGAACGACGACCCCTCCGGCAGATGTCTTCTCGTGCGCTTGCGTCATAGTGTGCGAGCCCTCCAGGGGGCACCGGGTTTGCGCCGTTAGTATATCGTTCAGGCGTCCCCAAGGAGGTCTGCCCGCTTGTTCGCCACTATCGGGCGGTTCGCCTACAGGCGCCGCAGGATCATCGTGCTGGCGTGGGTCGTGGCCTTCGCCGCAGGCCTCGTGGCGACGGCGCACGTGCCGCCGCGCCTCAAGGGCGGCGGCTTCACGAATCCCACGACGCCGTCCCAGCAAGCCCAGCAGGCGATGCAGGACAGGCTCGGGTTCGGGCCGGCCCAGCTCACGATCGTCTTCACGAGCGCGACGCTCGACGCCCGCAGCCCCGCCTTCCAGGCGCAGGTGAAGTCGGCGCTGTCCGGCATCGACAAGGCGAGGTTCCCCAAGCTCCTCGGGGTCCAGACCGCAGCCTCGACGGGCGAGAGCGGCTTCGTCTCCAGCGACGGGCACGCGACGTTCGCGGTGCTCTCGTTCGACGCCGTGACCGAACAGGTCCAGCGCATGATCCCGGCCATCCGCTCCACCTTGAAGCCGACGTCTCTGAGGACGTACCTCACCGGCGACCCCGCGGTCTACGCGGACATCGAGAGCACGTCGGCCAAAGACCTGCGCCTCGCTGAGAGCTACACCATCCCCGTCGCCGTCATCGTCCTGGTGCTCATCTTCGGCACGCTTGCGGCCGCCGCTCTGCCGGTCATCGGCGGCGGCATGGCGGTCACGGTCACACTGGGCTGCTTCTGGGTGCTGTCCCACTACCTGAACATCTCCGTGTTCGCGATGAACGTGGCGACGCTGCTCGGCCTCGCGGTCGGGATCGACTACTCGCTGTTCATGGTCGGCCGGTTCCGGGAGGAGCTGCGTGCCGGCCGCGGCGTCGAAGAGGCGGTGGTCACGACGGTAGAGTTCGCCGGCCGCTCCATCTTCTTCAGCGGCCTCACCGTGGTGGTCGGCCTCCTCGGACTCGTGAGCATCCCGTTCATGTCGATGCGCTCGATGGGGCTGGGCGGCGCGCTCGTCGTCGGCTTCTCCGTGCTCGCCGCACTGACGCTCTTGCCGGCGCTCCTGGCCATCCTCGGCACGCGGGTGAATGCTCTGCGTATCATCGGCCGGTCGGGCGAGGAGGGAGCCTTCTGGGGCCGCTGGTCTGACGGGGTCATGCGGCACCCTGTCATCGTGCTCGTGGGCACGTTGGCGATCGTCATCGTCTTCGCTTGGCCGGTCCTGCACATCGAGCGTGAGATCCCGGGGGCGACGGCGCTCCCGCAGAGCTCGGAGTCGCGCCAGGGCTACGACATCCTGCAGTCGCGCTTCGACGTCTCGGCGCTGGCGCCGATCTACGCTCTGGTGACCTGGCAGGGGCCGCAGGACCCGCTGGCGCCGGCCAACCTGCGGCGCCTGACCGCCTACGGCCAGAAGCTGCAGGCCATGCCCGGCGTGGAACGGGTGGTCAGCATCGTGAACCTGCCGGGGACGCAGACGCCGGCAGCCGCCGCCACCTTCTGGCGCGCCGTGCAGCGACCGCCAGGCGCCGCTGCCGCGCCAGGGACTTCCGCTGCGGTCGCGCAAGCCGCGGGCGCCAGCCTTCCCGGCTTGCTCCAGGGCCTGCTCGGCGCGCAGCAGCGCGCCGCGGCCCTGCGCCTCAAGGCGCTCACCACCTCACCGGGCACGGTGCTCTTCGAGGTCGTGCCCAAGGCCCCGCCGTCTTCGGTGGCGGCGCAGGACCTCGCCGTGCGCGTCTACGACCAGGGGCCGCCGGCGGGCACGAAGCTCTCCGTCGGCGGCACCTCGATGACGGTTCACGACTTCGTCCACGTCCTGTACCAGAAGTTCCCCTGGATCATCCTGTTCGTCATCTGTGTGACCGCCGTCGTGCTGCTGCTCCTGCTGCGCAGCGTCATCCTGCCGGTCAAGGCCGTGATCATGAACGTCTTGTCGCTGCTGGCCGGCTACGGGGCCGTCGTGTGGATCTTCCAGGACGGCCACCTCGAGTGGATCTTCCACTTCCGGAGCAGCGGCGCGATCGACGCCGAGCTGCCGGTGATCCTCTTCTGCACGGTCTTCGGCGTCTCGATGGACTACGAGGTCTTCCTGCTCACGCGCATGCGCGAGGCCTGGATTGTGACCGGCGACAACGTCCAGGCCGTACGCTTCGGCCTGGCGCGCACCGGCCGCATCATCACCAGCGCCGCCCTGATCATCGTGGTCGTCGGGATGTCGTTCGCCTTCACCTCGATCCTCGTGACCAAGGCGATCGGCGTGGGCCTCGCCGTCGCCGTCGCGCTCGACGCGAGCGTGATCCGGATCCTGATGGTCCCCGCATTCATGCGTCTGCTCGGACGCTGGAACTGGTGGCTGCCGCCGTGGCTCGACCGCATCCTGCCACGCCTCGAGTAGCGGCCGGGCGGAGCAGAGTGGCCCGGCGGCGCAGATGAGCAAGCTCGGCGACAGCTTCGCTTCGCTCGGCGAGCGGCAGTTCCGCCTTCTGTTCACCGGCCAGGCGGTCTCGGTGGTCGGGTCGATGTTCCGCGTGGTCGCCCTCCCGTTCGCCGTGCTCGCCATCGGGGGCACGGCCACCGACATCGGCATCGTCGAAGCCGCCGGCCTCGTGCCCTTGGCTCTGCTCGTCCTCGTCGGCGGCGTGTGGGCCGACCGGCTGCCGCGGCGCTGGGTCATGCTGGACGCCGACCTGGCGCGCACCGTGCTGCAGCTCGCCGCCGCGGGGCTCCTCATCGGCGGCGTGGCGCACGTGTGGCATCTCGCCGTCCTGCAGGTCGGGATGGGCATCGCGGAGGCGTTCTTCGGCCCGGCATATACGGGCCTGGTGCCCGAAGTCGTCAGCCCGCCGCGTCTGCAGCAGGCCAATGCGCTCCAGGGACTGGTGTCGAGCGGGGCCATCACCCTGGGAGCCTTTCTCGCCGGGATGCTCGTCGCGGCTCTGGGCGCCGGATGGGCGATCGGCATCGACGGTCTGAGCTATCTGGCCAGCGCCTGGTTCCTCCTGCGGCTGCGGCCGGCGGCGTTCCTGGGCCGGCCGTCGGGCAGGACGGATGTCACCGCCATGGGTCCGGCCCTGGCCGGCGAGGAGGCGGCCGTCGACGCGGCGCCCGCGGCCGGCGGCCGAAGCTTCTTTCGCGATCTCGCCGCCGGCTGGCGCGAGTTCACGAGCCATACGTGGATCTGGGTCATGGTCGTTGGCGCGGCGGCGTTCCTGTTCGCCATCGACGGCCCCATCCAGGTGCTGGGTCCGATCGTCGCGCGCGACGCCTACGACGGCGCGCGTACCTGGGGGCTCACGTCGGCCGCGATGGGCATCGGCCAGATCGCCGGGGGCCTGCTGAGCCTGCGCTGGCGGCCGCGGCGGCCGATGCTGGTGATCGCGGCCGGGATGAGCCTGACCGCGCTCCCAGTGGTGTTCCTCGCGCTGGAGGCTCCGGTGTGGACGCTCTACCTGTCCCTCGCGGCCGTGGGCGTGGAGTGGGGTCTCTACGATCCCTTCTGGCTGACCTGCATGCAGAGGGAGGTCGCCCCCCACATGATCTCGCGCGTGTCGGCCTACGACTACCTCGGGGTGCTCGCCTTCTACCCGGCAGGCCTGGCGCTCGCCGGCCCGCTGGCAGACTCCTTCGGCAGGGCGACGATCCTCTGGTTCAGCGCCGGCGTGGCGATTCTGGTGAGCGTCTTCCAGCTTGCCTGGCGTGACGTGCGCGCGCCGCACGACATGGGGCCGGCCGGCGCGCCGACGGCGCCCGCCGACGGACCGGCCTGACCCGACGCCCCGAGCCGCCGGTCTGGTCCGCCGATCCGATCGCCGCTCCGCCGTCCTGACCCGCGCCGCGTGGTTGACACCGGCGGCGCCTGCTGCCACGCTCCATGACGCTAAGTCTGCACTTAGGGTCAGGGGAACGTCGTGGAAGAGATCAGCCACATCGATGCCGTCGACAGCGTGCGCGTGCTCGCCAACCACGAGCGCCTGCACCTGTTGCGCCTGCTCATGCGCGGCCCCGCGACGCTCACGCAGCTCGGGGCCGTGATGGGGCATCACCCCGCGTGGGTGCGCCACCATCTCCTGTCGCTGGAGCACGCCGAGCTCGTCGAACTGGTGGAGACGCGGCACACGAAGAACTTCACGGAGAAGTTCTACTGCGCCACGGCGCGCGCCTACGCGGTTAACTTCATGGTGCTCCCGGAAGTCGGCGAGGACGGTCTGCTCGTGCTGCTCGGCAGCGACGATCTCGCCCTCGATCTGCTCGCCCAGCGCCTGCGCGAGAGCGAGGGGGCGCCGGACGTGGTGACCATCGCCATGGGTAGCCTCGAGGGCCTCATCGCCCTGCGGCAGGGGCTCGGTCACGTCGCCGGCTGCCATCTGCTCGACCCCGAGACCGGCGACTTCAACCGCTCGTACGCCCGTGCGCTCTTCCCGGGGCGAGAGCTGCAGCTGATTACGCTCGCCCACCGCGAGCAGGGGCTGATCGTCCCGCCCGGCAATCCGCGCGGCTTTCGAAGGCTCGACGAAGCGGTCGCGGGCGGCGCGCGTATCGTGAACCGCAATCGCGGTTCCGGGACGCGCGTGTGGCTCGATCGTTTGCTCGCGGGCGCCGGCGTCGACCCCGCTGAAGTCGCCGGCTACGAACGCGAAGTGGCGACGCACGAGAAAGCCGCGCGTGCAGTGGCGGACGGTACGGCCGACGTGGCCCTGGGAATCTTCGCGGCGGCGCGCGCCCAGGGCCTCGACTTTGTGCCACTGATGGAGGAGCGCTACGACCTCGTGACGCCGACACCCGTGTACGAAAGCGAACTCATGGCGCCGTTGCTGGCGCTGTTGCACGACGAAGGATTCAAGCGGTCCGTGGACCGCCTTGGAGGGTACGCGACGCGCGAGACCGGGGCCGTCACGGCGCTGGCGGTCTGACCGCTCCCATTCCGGGTCACGTTCCTCCTCCACGGGATGTCTACGGTGGGGACCGCAGCCCATCCAATCGGTTGACTTCACGCTAGGGAGTCACTTAGCCTCTCATAGCTCTTCGAGCGCTCGCGATCCTACGGGCCAAGCCTAGGGAGCCCGCGCCGACAGGGTGCCAGGGGAAACCGTGGTGCCTCCCGCATCGGAAGTAAGGGTCCCGCCGGCAGGCCGCTCGCGGCGCGGCCGGCACGCTCCCCGATGTGCGCTGACGGCGCTGCAGCGAACGCGCTGCGAAGCACGAAGAGCACCGGCAATCGTCGTTGGGAGGTACCATGTTTGGCATTTCAAGAAGATCGCTGGCGAAGCGCGGCCTGCTGGTGCTGGCGCTCGCGGCCATCGCCGTGATCGCGCTGGTCGGCACGAGCTTGGCGGGCACCACGGCCGCGCCTGGCGCGAAGGCGGCAGTCAACACCAACAAGCTGGTGCTCTACAGTACGACCAGCGTCCGTGATTCCGGCCTCATGGCCAACGTCGTGCTGCCGGCCTTCGCCGCTGCGCATCCCGAGATCACGGTGCAGCCCATCTATGTGGGCTCTGGCGCGGCCATCCAGGCCGCCCGCGACGGCAACGCCGACGTCATCATCGTGCACTCTCCGGCCGACGAGAAGCAGCTGCTCATCGACGGCGTCGCCACAATGCGCCTCCCGTTCGCCTACAATTACTTCACGATCGTCGGCCCCAAAGGCGACCCGGCCAAGATAGCCACTGCCACGACGGCCGCGCAGGCGTTCAAGCGCATCGCCCGCTGGGGAAAGAAGCTCCCGGCAGGGCGGGTCGCGTTCGTGTCGCGCGGCGACGCTTCCGGCACCAACAAGAAGGAGCTCCAGCTCTGGGTCGCCGCCGGCGTCACCACGGCCCCGGCCGACCCCAAGGCTCCGCTGCCCGCTCCGACCGGCGCATGGTACATCACCGCTGCCGGCGGCATGCTGCCCTGTTTGCAGGTCACGGCCCAGAAGAACGCCTACACGCTCACTGACACCGCGACGTGGCTCGCCAACAAGGCGAACCTCAAGCCGCTGCAGGTGAAGCTCACCAAGAAAGCCGACCTTCTGAACCAGTACTCAGTGATCCTGCTCAACCAGGCGATGCACCCAAACGTGAATGCCAGCGGCGCCGAGTTTCTGGCGCGGTGGATCGTGAGCAACACGGGCCAGAGGGCCATCGGCAAGTACGGCAAGAGCCAATTCGGCCAGGCTCTGTTCTTCCCGAACGCTTTCACGATCTCCAACTCATTCTGAGTCTGCCCAGGGTCCCCGCCGACATGACGTGGGCCCTTTGGTAAGCTGATGCGGTACTGAACGACAGGGCGGCGGGCGCCCTCCAGGAGCCCGCCGCCCTCGGCGTTCCGTTCGCGCCCAGCTACCGACCTCTTGGGGGCAGGCCATGCAGTTCATACTCCAGGGCCTCTATCAGGCCTTCCGCCTTCTCTTCACCGGAGACAGCGCCACCTACGAGATCGCCCTGCGGTCGCTTGAGGTCTCGGTGGCCGCGTTGGCCGTCTCGCTCGTGGTCGGCGTGCCGGCGGCCGCTGTCATCGCCCTGACCCGCTTTCCTGGGCGACGACGTGCTGTGGCCATCGTCAACACCGGCATGGGCGTCCCGCCGGTCGTAGTCGGGCTCGTGGTCGCCTTGTTTCTCTGGCGTTCGGGGCCGCTCGGCTCTCTCAACCTCATGTACACCCTGCAGGCGATGATCATCGCTCAGGTGCTGATCGCGCTGCCGATCGTCGTGGGGCTCTCTCTGGCCGCGCTGCAACAGGTCGGCCGGGGCTTCCGGCTCCAGATGATGGCGCTCGGCGCCGGACGCTGGAAGATGTTCCTCATGCTGCTTCGCGAGATCAAGGTCCCCCTCATGGCAGCGGTGATGGCCGCTTTCGGCGGCGTCATCTCCGAAGTCGGCGCGGTGCTGATGGTGGGCGGCAACATCGTCGGTCAGACGCAGGTGCTCACGACCGGCATCGTGACCTACACCAGCATGGGGCTCTTCGCCTCCGCAGTCGCGCTGGCTGTGGTCCTCATGATCCTCTCGTTCTCGACCAACTACGCAATGACGCTGATCCAACAGTACGGGACGAAGTCGGCCTGATGGTGCCGGAGCCTCTGCTCGAGGGTCGAGAGCTCCGGGTCGTCCGGGACGGCGCGACCCTGGTCCACGTCGAGCGCTTCGCGCTGGCGGCCGGCGAGGTGCATGTGCTGCTCGGACCGAACGGCGCCGGCAAGACGACGCTCATGCGCGCCCTCAACGGCCTCGAGTCGGCGGAGGGCGAGCTGCTCTTCGAGGGGCGCCCCGTGCGCAGCAACCGGGACCGTCTTCGCCTCCGGCGGCACACTGCCGCGGTCTTCCAGCAGGCGTACCTGCTGGCGACGACCGTGCGCGCAAACGTCGAGAGCGGGCTGCGTCTGCGAGGCGTGCGCGGGCAGGAACTCAAGCGCCGCACAGACCAGGCGCTGGAGATGCTCTCGATCTCCCACCTTGCCGCTCGCCGTCGCAAGGGCCTGTCGGGGGGCGAGTCGCAGCGCGTCAGCATCGCGCGGGCCTTCGCCGTCGACCCCGCGGTCGTCTTTCTGGACGAGCCCATGGCATCTCTCGATCCGCCGACTAGGCGAGCTCTCCTCGCCGACCTCGAGCTCATCTTCCGGAGGCTTTCTACAGCGGTACTCTGGGTCACGCACGACACGGAGGAGGCACTCGCCGTCGCCGATCGCGTCACGTTCCTGGCCGATGGCCGCGTCGTGCAGGAAGGCTCGACTACCGAGGTATTCAATCACCCCGCGTCTGCAGTGGTGGCCGAGTACCTCGGTGCGGACGTGTGGCTCGAGGGTGACGTGGTCTTCGGCGCCGACGGGGACACTCGCCTCGTGCTCGCCGGAGGGCAAGTACTGGTGTGTGCGGAGGCTGAGGCCGGCCCTGCCGTGGCGTGCATCCATCCCGGGGATGTCTTGCTCTTTCTGGCGCCCCCGCAGACGCTCGGCGCGAGCGTTCGCAACGTCTTGGAGGTGACCGTACGCTCGCTGCGACCCTCGGGCCAGGCGGTCATCGTCACGCTCGACTGGGGCGAGCATCGCCTTGAGGCGCTCCTGACCCGGGCGGCCTGCGAGGAGTTGAGCCTCGAGCCCGGCCACGCCGTGTATGCTGCCGTCAAGGCCACCGCCGTGCAGGTCCTCCCGCGCGGCGCCGGAAGGCGGCCGTGAAACGGCGCTGGAGGATGACGTGGGACTGACACGCCCTAGGTGCACGGCACTGCCGGGCCTGATGCTTCTCGCCGGTGCGTGCGTATTGGTATTGCTGACGTCGGCCTGCAGCGCGACGCAGTCCCCGGACACTAGCGGCGGCCCCCCCGGGAAGCTTGAGCCCAACGGACCGATCAGCTGGAGTGAGGCCTCGGCACGTCTGGGAGAGGTGCTCACGGTGGAGGGGCCCGTGCAGAGCGCTGGCCCCTCCAGAGTCGGCGACGGCGCGATCGTGCTCAACGTCGGTCTCGACGCTCCCGACTCCAGCCGGTTCATCGTTGTGATCCCCAAGCACGCGCTCAAGTCGTTCCCGGCGTCGCCGGCAGATCACTATGCCGGGGCGCTCATCAGGGCGACGGGGCGTATCACGACCTACGACGGGGTGGCGGCTATCGTCGTGCGCTCACCCAGCAAGCTCACCACGAGTCCCTGACGTCACGCGGCGCCCGCCCGGCGAGCGGCCCGAACGGTCCGTAGAACCGCGCACGGCGGGAGTCGTAGCCGGTGATCCTACGCAGCCGCGCCGCCATCACGAGCCAGGGCGTGAAGAGGATGAACGCCAGCAGCAGCACTCCGACGGCGATGCCGGCATACGGGATATCACGGTGTGATGCCCCCGTGCCGGGGAGCCGCGCCGTGCTGGCACCGGTGCCGCCACTCAGCGGACGCATCAGCGTGCCGGTGATCGTCTGCTCGCCGTCCACGGCCACCCCGGTCACCGTCTGCAATGGACCGCTCACCGTGGATTGCACCGGAGGGGTAGGGACGCCGGAGGCAGTCTGGACGGTCGTGCCGGTCGCGCTGCCCGCGCCCGACCCAGCGCCCGAACTGGAGCCGGCGCCTGAACCCGACCCGGCGCCCGCGCTGGACCCGCCGCCCGCCGCCGAGGCTCCCCCCGCGGATGCCGCGCCGGACGCATCGGGGAAGCGGTAGGTTCCACTCGCCGCCGCATACGTAGGGCCGGGGTGAGGCTTGTGGCTGGTGCCGTCGCCAGCGCCGCCCGGATTCGTGGGCTTGCCGGTCCAGCGCGTGTACTCGATGCCGATGTCGTCGAGCGATGGGGTGGCCGCGGAGTCGGCGCTGATGAACGTGACCCGATAAGCGATCGTCAGCCCGTGCGTCGCCCCCGGCAGGTCGAACCCGCCGGTGTTGCGGCCGATCGCGGGCAGCCACGCGCCACGATTGACGCTGTAGCTGATGAGCATGCTGGTGCCACGCGGGACGGTGGCGGTCCAGGCAAGGCTCAGGAATTCCTTGTCCACGCTCGGCTGGCCGAGGTCCAGCGGCAGCGACTGCGCCGACACGGTCACCGGAAGTGCGCCAGTGATGGGAGTGACGAGGGCCAGGGCTTGGTCGCCCGGGTCCCCGGCGGTCAGCGCCGGATCCAGCGAGAGCACCGAGAAGGGAATTCCCGGCACACCCTCCGTGTAGGTGCTGATCTGGGCCGCCGCCCACGCAGGCATCGCCGCCGCCCCTAGGGCCCCCAGCGCGACAGCGACCAGGACGAGAGCGAGACGCCCTTCGCGAACCGTCTTCCGGGAACGGGATCTCATGGCTGGGTAGGTGCTCTCCTGGGAGGAAGGGGGAGGCGCAACGGCTTCCCTTGGCATCCAGGGACTTTGGGGAGCCCTCCTTATACTAGGGGCTCCCTTAGGCTCCGGCAACGCCGCCTCTTGAGTGGCGACAGCCGCAGCGGCCCGGACTCGCCTCCCCGGGCCGCGAAAGCCCTAGACCGCCTCGCCGGTCGCCTCCCACTCGGCGTAGAGGCCGGCGTACCGGCCGCCGGCGGACACGAGCTCGTCGTGCGTGCCTCGCTCGACGATCCGGCCGTCGTCCACCACGACGATGTCGTCGGCGTAGCGCACGGTGCTCAGGCGGTGCGCCACGATCACGCTGGTGCGGCCGCTGAACAGCACCTCCATGGCGCGGTCGATGCGGCGCTCGCTCTCGGCGTCCACGCTCGAGGTAGCCTCGTCGAGGATCAGGATGCGCGGGTCGGCGAGCAGCGCCCGTGCGAAGCTGATCAGCTGGCGCTGGCCGGTACTCAGGGCCGAGCCGCCCTCCTGCACGTCGGTCTCGTACCCGTCCGGCAGCGACGTGACGAAATCGTGCACGCCGACGATGCGCGCCACGCGCTTGACCTCTTCCGCGTCGGCGGTCGGCCGCGCGAAGCGGATGTTGTCCATCACCGAGCCGCTGAACAGGAAGGCCTCCTGCGGCACCACGGCGAGCTGCTCGCGTAGCGAAGCCATGGTCACCTCTCGCAGGTCGTGCCCGTCGACGAGCACGGCGCCCTCGGTGGGGTCATAGAAGCGCGCCAGGAGCTTGATGACCGTCGACTTGCCGGCGCCGGTGGCGCCGACGAGCGCCACGGTCTTGCCGGCGGCGAGCGTGAGGTCGATATCGTGCAGCACGGGATGCTCGGCGTCGTAGCCGAAAGTCACGTGGTCGAGCCGCACCTCGCCGCGCACGTCCGGCAGGGCGACGGCGTCGGGCGCGTCCTGCAGGTCCGGGTCGGTATCGAGGACGGTGTAGATCTTCTGGACCGCGGCCATCGATGCCTGGAAGGTGTTGTACAGCTGGCTGAGCTGCTGCAGCGGGTCGAAGAAGCTGTTGAGGTAGCCGATGAAGCCGACGAGCACGCCGATCTGCAGCGCCTTGCCGCTGACCAGCGAGCCGCCGTACCAGAGGACGATCACGATCGCGGCGGCCGAGACGAACTCCACGAACGGGAAGTAGAGGCCGCTCTGCACCACGGTGCGGTAGTTGACGTCGCGATAGGCGGCGTTGGCCACCGCGAGCTGCGCGTAGTCGCTGTCCTCGCGGCGGAACGCCTTGATCACGCGCATGCCGCTGAGCGACTCCTGCAGGTGCGCGCTCACGTCGCCGATCTTGTTGCGCACCTGGGCGTAGGCGACGGCGGACTTGGCGCGGAAGATCAGCGTGGCGACGACGAGGAACGGCACGATGCTCAGCGTCGCCAGGGCGAGGCGCCAGTCGAGGATGAAGAGGAACACGATGGCGCCCACGAACGTCAGGGAGTTGGTCACCAGCGAGGTGACGCCGTCGGTCACGAGCTGGTCGAGCGCGTCGATGTCGTTGGTGAGCCGGCTCACGATCCAGCCCGTCTTCTGGCGGCTGAAGAAGTCGAGCGTGAGCTTCTGCAGGTGCGCGAAGAGGTTGCGTCGCAGGTCGTAGATGATGTGCTCGCCGACCCAGCTGGTGAGGTAAGTCTGCAGGTAGCTGGCGCCGAGGTTGAGCAGGCTCACGCCGATGAAGGCGACGATCACCCAAGTGAGCACCGTCGTATCCTTCTTGCCGATGCCGTCGTCGATGGCGATCGAGATGAGATAGGGCACCGCCAGCGTGCTCAGCGTGACGACGACCATGGCCACGAGGCTGAAGATCGCGCGCAGACGGTACGGGTAGGCGAGGCGCGCGAGCCGGGCGAGCTTGAGCTCGCGCGCGAGGTGCACGAAGGCGCGCCAGCCCTTGAGCTCCTCGAGGCTGGCGCCGGACCCGTGCGGGCCGGAGGCGTGGCGGGAGGCGGTGGCCATCAGGCCGCGCCTCCCGTGGGGCCGCCGGGCGGCCCGGCGAGTCGGCCGGCCTCCAAAGCGCCCGCGCCGGCCGCCTCCGGCTCGTCGACCTCGACGCGGTCGAAGTCGCAGTGCTGCTCCTCGGCGCCGCCGAACATCCGCGAGTACAGGCCGTCCGCGGCCATCAGCTCCTCGTGCGTGCCACGTTCGGCGATCCGACCCTTGTCCATTACCACGATCTCGTCGGCGAGCGAGATGGTGCTCGGCCGGTGGGCGATGATGAAGGTCGTGCGCCCGTGGGTGACCTCCTGGAGGGCGCGGCGGATCTTGAACTCCGTCTCGACGTCGACGCTCGACGTGGCGTCGTCGAGGATGAGGATGCGCGGGTCCATCACCAGCGCCCGCGCGATGGCGATGCGCTGGCGCTGTCCGCCACTGAGTGTGAAGCCGCGTTCGCCGATGACCGTGGCGTAGCCCTCGGGGAGGGCTTCGATGAACTCATCGGCCTGCGCGGCCTTGGCTGCCTCGCGGACCTGCTCCTCAGTCGCATCCGGCCGGCCCAGGCGGATGTTCTCCGCGATCGACGTGCTGAACAGGAACGGATCCTGGTTCACGATGCCGATGTGGCTGCGCAGGCTGGTGACTTGCAATTCACTCACGTCCTGGCCGTCGATGAGCACGCGGCCGGCGCCGGGGTCGTAGAAGCGCGGGATCAGGTTGGTCAGCGTCGTCTTGCCGCAGCCCGTATGGCCAACGAGAGCGACGGTGCGCCCGGCCGGGACCTCGAGGCTGACCGCCTCGAGCACCGGCCGGTCGACGTAGCTGAAATACACGTCGTCGAAGGTCACGGCGCCGGCGGGGGCTCCGCCTCCGGCGCCGGTCGCCGCCGGCGCGACCAGCGGCCGCGCGTCCGGCCGCTCCGTCATCTCGAGCGGCGCGTCGAGGATCTCGTACACGCGGTTGCCGCTGGCGATGGCGCGCTGGGCGAGCCCGGTGAGCCAGCCGATGATCTGCGCCGGGTAGACGAACATCATCAGGTAGCCGTAGAAGGCCACCAGCGCTCCGAGGGTCATCTGGCCGTTGATCACCTGGCGCCCGCCGTAGTACAGCAGGAACGCCACGGCCAGGTTGGGGATGAAGGCGATCAGCGGGATGTACACGGCGCGCACGCGCGCCGCCGCAACGCTCGCCTCGAACACGCGGTAGCTGCGCTCGCTGAACTTCACCAGCTCGTCGTCCTCGCGCGCGAAGATGCGCACGATGCGCGAGCCCACCACGTTCTCCTCCGCCGCCTCCGTCACGTCGGCGATCTTCTGCTGCACGTCCTGCAGGATCGGGCGCAGCTTGGCGCTGAAGCGCAGGGTCACGAAGAGCAGCGCCGGCAGGAACGCCATGGACATGAGCGCCAGCTGCCAGTCCAGCACGAACAGCAGGATCACGACGGCGACCATCATCACGGCGTTGGTGCTGAAGAAGACGAGCCCGTAGCCGAGGAACATGCGCACGTTCTGCACGTCGCTCATGGCGCGGCTCATGAGCTGGCCGGTGGGCCAGCGGTCGAAGTAGCTGGCCGGCTGGCTGAGCAGCCGCGCCCACAGCCGGTTGCGCAGGTCGTACTCGATGCCGAGGCTCGCCTTGCCGGTCGCGAGCCGTCTCGCGATGGAGACAGCGAGGCGCACGAGGGCGATGCCGAGCAGGGACAGGCCGTACACGGCGAGCTTGCTCGTCTGCCCCCCGAGCAGCGCGTTGTTGATCGTGAGCTGCGTGATGCGCGGCACCAGGAGGCTGAGGCCCATCTGGGCGAATGCCAGCACGAAACCCACGATCGTGAGCCATTTGTAGTCGCCGAGCAGCTTGGTGATGCGCCAGAAGGTCTTCATCTGACGGCTAGCTTACCCGGCCGGTGGCTGCGCGAAGAACGCGGTCTGGGTGAACGGACGCCGGCGCCCTCAGTACTCCGCCGGCATCCCGAAGAAGAGCGCGACTGCGGGAGCGTCGTCGTCCGGGTTCCCCCAGGAGTGCGGCTCGGCGGGCGAGTAAGCGATCGTGTCGCCGGCCCGCAGCACCGTCGAGCGGTCGTCGAAACGGAACTCGACGGCGCCCTCGAGCACGGTCGCGATGACGAGGTCGCCGGAATGGGACCAGGCCTCTGGACCCGGCGACCCGCCCGGGGCGATGTGCGTCTCGATCACTTGGGCGCGGCGCTCGCCGCGGGGGGAGAGGACGTAGTTGTCGACCCCCTCTCCGCCGAACGAGACGGCGCGCACGTCGCGATGGCGCACGACGTTGGCAGCGGGCGCGGCCTCAGTCTCGAAGAGCGCCGACATGCTGATGCCGAGCACCTCGCAGATGCGGTAGAGCGAACCGATCGACGGCGACGTCTCGCCACGTTCGACCGCGCTCATGAACGACTTCGTCAGCCCGGCTGCGCCGGCGACGTCGTCAAGGGTCATGGCGCGCGCGGCGCGGACGGCGCGAAGCCGCCCGCCGACGAGCCTGGCGGGCCAGCGCTCGCCGGCGCTCGTCTGGTCGCGTTCGTCTGAGGCGGTGGGTCCGGGCATCGCTCCGCACTGTAGCCGAGCTGTTCAGGGGCGTCAAAGCACTTCGTTTGCAGCAGTATCCACTATTACTTGACTTGTGTCCACTATTGATGGAAAGTGCTGAGGACCCGGGAGGATCAAGATGACACACTACGCACTCAAGACCACCGCTCTCGATGCAGAGGGCTGCCACGCTGTGCACGCGGCGACCGTCGAGGTCCTCGAGCGCACTGGAGTCGAGGTCCAGCACGAAGCGGCTCTCGACCTCCTGGCCGCCGCCGGCGCGAGGGTGGACGGCACGCGCGTGCGTGTCCCGGCGGCGCTGGTCGACGAGGCCCTGAGCGCCGCGCCGCGCACCGTGGCGCTTTCGTCGCGCGGCGCGTCGGCCGGCCTTACGCTCGAGTCCGGCCGGGTGTACTACGGCAGCGGGTCCGACTGCATCTACGTGCTGGGCCCCGGCGCCCGCGACAGGCGCAGCGGCACCCTTGCTGATGTCGAGGAGATGGCGGCGCTCCAGGAGAAGCTCGTCAACATCGACTTCGTCCTCTCGATGGTCCATCCGCACGAGTTGCCGGCCGACCTTGCCCCGCTCGCCCAGTTCGCCGCCATGCTGCGCGGC
>Ga0075520_1000398_pt1 | contig 18662 bp, 17 predicted proteins | sample NGEPerB_FD_75100 | JGI IMG/M metagenome (GOLD analysis project Ga0075520, IMG submission 75100) | Arctic peat soil microbial communities from the Barrow Environmental Observatory site, Barrow, Alaska, USA - NGEE PermafrostAB12-B | ecosystem: Environmental > Terrestrial > Soil > Wetlands > Peat ... | reverse complement strand
GTCCTTGTAGTAGATTTGCGTTCCGTCTTTCGTCGTTATCTTGCTCATTATTTTTCCTTCAAGGCGCCCCTGCATAGATCCACACGGCGCGAATTCGATTCCCTATTCTGTCGTTTTGCCGTCGAAGTGCTCGTTGTCGGCGTCAGCCTCGGCACGGGTATGGTGGACAACGCCGTCTCGATGATTCGGGGGCGCGTACAGGGTATAGAGCTTCATTGGAACACTGCCGGTATTGATGATGTTGTGATTCGTCCCAGCCGGAACGAGTACCGCGAAGCCCGCTCGGATCGCCGTTCGAACGCCACCAATAACCGTCTCACCAGTACCTTCCTCCACGCGAAAGAACTGGTCGAGTTTGTGTACTTCCGCGCCGATTTCCTCCTTGGGCTTTAGCGCCATGACAACGAGTGCCGTAACCGGACTCGCTACGTGGCCTGCTCAAGAGCATCTCAAAACCGCACCAGCAGACTTTCGGCGCAGAAACCGGGCCCGAGGGCTGAGATGAGCCCATATTTGCCAGAACCGAGTGAGAATTGCTTGAGATGTTCTGCGAGAACAAACAGTACAGACACGGACGACATATTTCCGAAGTCGCGCAGTGCCTGTCGGCAGTAGGCGAGCGTGCCTTTGACGAGTCCGAGTGCAGACTCGTAGGCTTCGATCACTTTCGCGCCGCCTGGATGCAGAATAAAGTGGGCGATATCACCCAAGGTCAATTTGTGATCGCCGAGAAATCCTTCAAGGTTATCTTTGGCGCGTTCCTTGACAATTTGCGGTATGCTTTGGCTAAATACCACTTGAAGGCCAGTATTCATCACGTTCCAGCCCATGACATCCAATGAGTCGGGCCAGAAAGTGCTGCGCGTGTCCAGCACCGCCACTCCTTCTGTCTCGACCTCATCTCCGGTCATCAGGACTGCTGCTGCTCCTTCGCCAAAAAGCGCTGTGGCAATGAAGTTGCTCTTTGAGAAGTCATTTTGTTGAAACGTCAATCCGCACAGCTCGATGGCGACGATGAGTACGCGCTCTTTGGGGTGACCCAACAAGTAGTGGTAGGCGTGCGACAGGCCTGCCGCGCCTCCGGCGCAACCGAGGCCCCAAATGGGCGTGCGGCGAATGTTCGAACGCATCCCAAGCAGGTTGATTAGCCTGGCGTCGATAGATGGAGTCGAGATTCCGGTGGTAGACACAAATATGATGTAGTCGACTTGATCCGCGGTCAAATGCAGCCGTTTCAAGCAATCATTTGCTGCAGCTACGCCCAGCGTATCGCAACTGCGGACATACTCAGCGGTCTTTTCAATGAAGGTATGCGGCGTGCGATACCAGTCCGCCGGCACCGAAAAATAGCGCTCGCTGATTTCCGCATTTTTGAATACGTCCAGCAGCCGCTCCCATCCGGATTCGGCACGACTGAATTGAATTCGAGCGAATTCCCGTATGTCATCTTGGCTCAGCTTATATGGCGGAAGCGCCCGACCCACAGACGCGATTTTAGGCATCCTTACTGGCTACGCCGATCGATTGAATACGCAAGTCCATTTGCGATTCTTGCCAATGGCCATAGGCGGAACAATGCACTCATTGGTTGTGTGCATAAACGGGTTGCTGCCGCAGTCGAGTGAAACGTGCCAACGATTTGCAAATTGCAAGGCATCGCCTGAGCAAATTTGCAATTTGCTAATCCGGTGGGCGCGAAGTCTCTCTGCCCAAATTTTCCTTAAATCCTGGCAAAGCGTGTTTCCGTGCCGATGCGGCATCAATCAAACAATTTGAACAGTGAGCTTTCTTCGCCAATTCAATCTTCAATGCAGACAAGAGTTCATGCCAACGTTCGGACCGACGCTTCGCGTTCCTATTGGGTTCAGGTACTCCAAAACGGTACGTCATTGCGCCGCCCACCCGAGAGACGCAGCAGTGGACATAACGTCCAGTCATCCGTGATCGGTTAGTGAGTCAGCACACCGAGTTGTGCACGTGCTTTGAGCAGCAATCTATGTCGATTTGGGTCTTTGCCTTCGTAGCGTAGTAACAGGGCAAGGCGGCGACTCAGCGTGTGGCTCTGGGAAGCGGGCGCGAGTAACAGGTGCAGTAGGTCGTTGGCGACTTGGCGCAGAATTGCTGACCAGCGTTCGAAAGGGAACCGATCGACCAGGCCCTTGCCTCGACACTGAAGGGCGCGGTGAAGTTTACGTCCGATCGCGAGGGCCAGGAGTGCTGCGTAGATAAGGGCATCTGCAGCTGCCTTGTTGCCACTTGGAATCTGGTCAATGCTGAGTTGCGATTCCAATTCTCTGAAGAGCAGCTCAATTTCCCAACGCATGGAGTAGACGGCTGGCATGTCTGCTGCTGCCAATTGGCCCGCGGAAACATTGCTCAGATACTGCTGGTTACATTTTCTTTGGCGATTCCAGATGGCCACTAGCCTCAAACGCCCGAAGCGCGAGGCACATGCGCGTACTGCCGACGCTGAGCTTCTCGAAAGCACGTTCAGCGAGCTGTTGCATCAACTTGGCAAGCGCCGGGGTGAAACGATCCTGAAAAGCCGATGACGCCAACGTGGTCCCGGTTGCCAGCGTGTACGCCCGCCGAAGCCCTGCCAAGCTGCGGCGGCGACTAGTCGCAAATCCCAAGATCAAGGTGTAGACGAACGCTACGATGTCGACTTTGCGCTGCCGTTGCACGACCCCAAGGTCACGACCCCGACGGCGAATCAGTTGAGGCGAAAGTAGACTGGTGATCTTGCGACGAATGTGGCTTTCTCGCTGGCGGGCCATTACTCCTCCTATGGTCTTAGAACACCCGCAGGAGATCAGAGTAGTGGCCCGTTTCAAAGCCCTCAGTTGCGAAGCGCGGTTAACTGATCGAAATGATCCAATTTTTTTCTAACGAACGGCGCGCTTATCCGGTCACCAATGAACGCCCAGTATGCGCACAAGTGCGTGTGCTGAAAGTGGAATTGGGAGCAGCCTTGAAGGCTTAGGAGCGGCTGCATCGTAAGTTCACCAAGATGACCTACCAAAGTAAGCAGCCTGGGAAAGTGCTGACCGCCGTGGCCCGTGAGCTCGTGGGATTCATCTGGGCGATAGGCTCCAAAGTGGAGCGGGAGGCACTCGCAAAAGCGGCGTAAGCAAAGCAATCACACACAGCAGCACCAACGATGAAACAGAGAGTGAGCGACCGAGAGTGGCACGGAAAGGAGAATCCTCGAAGCCGTTGTGCGGTAACCAACCCGCGGTGCCTAGTTCGAGGCAGCTCCCGACGCATGAAAGACAATGAGGTACGTCTTCGGACCAACCCTCGAATATCAGCTTGATGACCGTCGACTAAGCTCACTTTCGGTCGTTCACTCTCTGTTTCATCCCCTGCCAAGAAGAAGAAAACTATCGAACGAAGAAGAAAGTGAAATTGACGTCGCGCCAAGACTTGACTGGTCGTTCCATATCAGCGGCTGAGTGAGTGACGGTGAACTTGTGCGTTGATTGCGACCCAATTCGCCAAGTTGACCCCATTAGGCTTTTCTAGGCCCCGAGCAACTGGTGGTTCGGCAAAAGGGTATTGGTCGCTCCACAATGAGCGAACCAGGCAGCGACTTGCGCTGATATCCGGCTCCGCGCATCGCGTGCACCACGAACACGACCGCTCGATTGGCAAACTGCAAATCGCACTGCGACTTTCGCAAACGACAACATGAACCTATCGTAGCGCCGATTGGTAAGCGGTTCCACTTCTGAATTAACTTGGGTCACCGCCGAGAAGACCGCCACGTTGGGCGGGCCGTCGTCGATTAGAGGTGCCGCCAACGACGAGGGCATTGGCTGTGGCATGTTCGTTGCTCTCTCTACTTCCATGCGAACCCTTTCGACCAGTTATGCAGGACCCAGACCTGTTCTTCTCGCGTCGCTCATGGCGGCAGCGCTCTTCACTTGCTTGGCTGGCAGCGCCGAAGCAGAAGAAGACCAAGCTGAGGAAAAATCTGACGACAAATCCAAGACCGTGCTGGCGTTCGATCTGGACTTTGTAGCCACCCTACGCGAGCCCGGGGCCGATATCGGCGGCGGTGGCGCAGTGCGCCTCGGTCGTAAGCTGGATCTTGTGCTGGTATCGCTTACGCCGGAAATAGGCGGGAGCTACGACCGCTTGAACGGTGACAATAACGCCAGGATTTATCGAGGCTGCATCGGCGGGCGACTGGGCATCGGCAAGCTCATCGAGCCCTCGGTGTTTGCGCACATCGGCGTCGGTAAGCTCGATGCCAATCTCGGCAGTCATACAGCAGTGGCGTTCGACGCAGGCATCGCACTCGATCTCACCTTCTTGCCGCTGATCAACGTGGGCGCGCACGCCAGCTACAACACGCTCTGGCCTCAGGGTGACTACTCGTCTTTCAATTGGCTCGCGCTCGGGCTCCACGCCGCCCTAGTGTTTTGACGCGCTCTCGGCACCTTGCCTCGTCTTGGTTGCATCTTCTTTTTGATGCGACACTCCCGATGCTTGGCGTGCTCGCCCTTGTGAGTCACGCATGCCGGCGCGTCGTGGACCGCACCGCACACTCGGAGCGCACGGCCTGGACGAAGTTGAGCGTCGCCGCCGGTCACGACGCGGTCCCTTCTGGACGGTCCCCGGAACGACCAAACACGGATGCCGGCGACTCCCTGCAAGCCCAACTGTCGGAGCCACGGTTGGACGGCGGGACGCTCAAGGAAGCCAGCACGCCCGACGCGCCCGGCGGCCCGCTGCCGCTCCACTTCGGTCAGCGGAGACCCGCAGTCTACTACACGCCCCGCACGAAGTCGCACGCACAACCCGTCGTCGTCATGCTGCATGGCATGTGCGCCTTACCGGAATACGAGTGCCCCGTATTTCGGCGTGGAGCCACATCGGGAAATTGGCTGCTCTGTCCGCCCGGGCCCACGCCTTGCCAGGGCGGCGGAGCCATGTGGACGGGTTCCACCGAGCAGCTCACCGCCGCGGTGACGAACTCGCTTCAGGCTCTTGCGCAAGAGCATCCAACGGTCGATCTCGAGCGCAAGGTGTTGGTCGGGTATTCTCTCGGGGCGGCGGCTGCACTACGCATTGCGTCCGCCAGCAAGGGTGATTGGAGTGGGCTGATGCTGCTCAATGCGGGACTCGAGCCAAACCCCGCGGCGCTTGCGGCAGCCGGTCTTCGACGGGTAGCGCTGGTGGCGGGTGAGCGTGATGGTTCACGAGCCAAGCTCCGCCGCGCTGCCAACCGTTTGGTCCGTGCCGGTCTGGACGCACGGTTCTTCAGCCTGGCATCGACTGGGCACTTCTTCGATGGGACGAGCGAGGCTCGCTTGGTCGAGCCCCTCGAATGGCTGATGGAACGCTGACTAGGCAAACCGCTCTAGAGTAACCCACTGGCGAGAAGCGTAGCGACATTTTCTTGCTGCCAGGGGAGACTTGTGATCGGCGACGTGACGGTAGACCTGGGACGTGCTTGATCTTTGCCGATGGCAACTTGGGTTACCGACGTGCAACATCTGGTTCCGGAGTCTGACAAGTTGGCGCTAGCGCCAGCCAAGCGGCGAGCTGCGTTCACACGTGAGGTCGTGGAAGCGGCGACTGCTCGGGTCGCGAAGGAACCCTGGTTTTCTGCAGTGCACTGTGTCGCTCGTGTCAATCGTAGGCTGTGTCGTGGTCGCATCCGGATATTGAGTGCGACACTCGAATCGATCGAATGGTGCTGCGCGGAATGTCCCGAGAATGGTGTCATCACTGGATATGTAGGGACGCCCTCGGACCTGTCGGCGTATGCAGCGCAAGGCAAGCGGGTGTTTTGGGGCATTGACGATGAGGAGCGCAGTTTCTTGCTTGCGGAAACAACCTGCATTTTTGATGTTCGCGCAATCATTTGCCGCGCTCGGCCCCACGCGGATGTGCCATGGCTGCTGCTGATAGACGCCACGGTCGAAGAGCTGGACGAGATGTATACCCTTGTCGAGGAACTGACCGATATGATGACTGGTTGGCGTCAGCGCGACTTACTCGACGGGCTGCGTGCGAGTTTGTGCAATTCGATGGACGGATTCTAATCCAGCGTCGAATGTCCTGGGGTACGAGGCTACTGCGATGTCGCAGCCAGTGCGGCTCGGTTCAACTCCGGCAGCGACGGATTCTTTTTCACAGCTGGCGGCAGTCGCAACTCAGGATGAATCAAGGCAATTCGATCAGGGAGCAACTCACGGAGTTGTTTTTGGGGCCAGCCCTCGATCAGAAGCTTCGTTACGACGTGCAGATACGCCCGTGGATTGATGTCGTGCGAAACGCAAGTGCCTACGATGGTTAGAATGTTGGCGGTGCGCTCGCCGCCGAGATCTTCCCATGTGAAGAGCCAGTTCTTTTTTCCAAGAACTAGTTTTCTGAGTTCTCTTTCTCGACGATTATTCGTCAACTCGATATTGCCGTCTTCGAGAAATAGGGTCAAACGACGCCATTGACGATGCACATAGCCCAGTGCTTGCTCGTACTGGGTCTTTGGAGCGATGAACTCTCTTTGCTTGTCAACCCAGTTGCGCAGCTCATTGAGTGCGGGCGTCGAGTATTCGACGCGTCGAGCCCTTTTCTGTTCGACGGCATCGCCACAGAGAGTCGACCATCGCTCAACAGCGAACAATCGTCGAATCAGGTGCAGCCCCTCGAGCGCCACGGTCTCGCCCGAGCGTGTGGCTTCGACTAGACCGCGCCGTGCGTGACTCCAACATCCCGGACGTTTTCCACCGGCACGCTCAATGAAAGTCATGATGTTGGTCCCATCGCATTGCACGGTGCGGCACAGGTCGTCGCCGAGAAAACGACGCACGCTGTCCGAATCACCGACAGGCGAGTAGAAAAAAGTCACCCAGCGCGCATTGGTCCAGCACCAGACGGTGCCCAAGCGAATCCCCTCGGGTGCGTCGCGATCTAAAATGGGAATCCCCGTGGCATCGGTCCCCAAAAGCCCGGGGCTGCGAGTCTTTTCGGCAATGGCTTTGGCGATCGGCTCAAGCCAATCAATGTGTGCCGCAACGCTATGACCCAGCGTCTGAGGAGCCACGTCGACTCCGGCGCGCCGAAATCGATTGCATTGCCGCTCGATGGGTTGGTGTTCCAAGTACTTATCGGCGGTCGCTTCAACAATCAGTGTTGTGCCGAGGACTCCGCGCTCAACGAGTTGATTGGGGGTCGGAGCCGAGACGATGGCATTGTCGTGGGGGCAGGCCACTCGCTCATCACGGCGCTCAATGACAACGATGCGAGTAGGAATCACGTCCAGAATCTCACACACCGAATGTCCGACAGTCGTCATCTCGACGCCACACAATGGGCAACGTCGCAGCTCGGGCGGTACCGGATTGTCTACCGTTATGCGCTCGAGGTGCGCAGGCAACGCACGTCGCCCAGGATGCCGACCCTTGCGGCTGACTTTGGGCTTGTCCAGCGTGGAGTTAGCCGAACTCTGGTCGGTTTTTGCCTCTTCAGACTGCATAAATGGCAACAGCAACTGTCGCTCGACCCGCTCAAGCGTTTCCGAGCGCGGGCGCTTTCGAGTGAGTTGGGCCAGGCGCTTGTTGAGCTCGGTATTGATATCTCGCATCCGTGTGATGAGGCCAATGATGGCCGCAATTAACTGGACAAACTTCATCGAAGTGACCATCTTTTGCAGCCAGGCACGTACCTGTTCCAGGTCAGGAACATGGGCGGAGGTGATCGGCTGCAACGTGGGCATCTAAAGTATAGACACGCCGCCGCACTCATTAATTCCGAGTTGTCTTACGATTTTTCAAAAAAAATCGACTTGGCTAAGGCTACGCTGCTTGATGTGGCTCCCAGCGTGGTCGGCGTCGAGCTCCCCGCAGATCGATCCCCTCTAGGATAAGATTCAATTCGGCCGCTTCAATCGCATGGGCTTGCATCGGGACGTCTTCGGAAAGCCGTGCATGAAAACGGCCGCGTTCAAGACGTTTGGACCACATTGCAAAGCCGTTACGGTCCCAGTATACGACGCGGACACGATCGCACCGCTTCGAGAAGAAGACTTAGAGGAAGCCTTGGAATGGATCTTGGGAAAAAGAGTTGCGTACCAGCGCGATCAAGCTATCGGCACCTTTGCGCCCGTCCACGGGTTGCGTGGCCACGAACACGCGAACACTCGGAGGAAGACCCAGCACTGCCAGCCCTACTCAAGTACCTGTAGGAGACGACGCAAAGCCGACGCGCCGACCGACTCCGCAAAAAACAGTCGATGACCCGAACGGAGCACAAGCTCAATTTGCCCATTTCGCTGAGACTCTTCAGGGGCCCTGACTTCGACAAACGTCGGTACTGCCACCGAATCCGCTGCCAAGATTCGTTTCCAACGGTAAAAGCGCTCGGCCTCAAGACCCTCACGCTCGGCAAACTTCTTCACGGACAGTCCCGAAGCAAGCTGGGCCGCAATTGCCTGCCGAGCATCCTCCGCCGACCACCGGCGACGCCTCTTTTTCGGGGTTGATGGAACTCGGGCCAGGGACTTCGGCATGGTGTATCTCTGCCGATTGCTTTCCCACAAATTTGCCGACCGCTCTATACGCGCTTCGCGGACGGGTTACGCTCTAGAGGATTCGCGCGAACGGATTCAGGGGTGAATAGACGAGCGTAGCTGGGCGTAAAACCACTGGTCGATCTGCGCTTTTCGCCTGTCATTCGTCGGACGTAGCTGGGGGCGGCACCTTGAAGTCGCGCTGGTATATTCGCAACAACGACAGGAACAGAGCCACTACCAACGGACCCAGTAACAGCCCGACGCCCCCAAACGCGCTCAAGCCTCCGATCAGAGAGAAAAACACGACAGCCGCGTTCATATGCATTCCCGCCCTAATCAGTAATGGCTTGATCAGGTTGTCCACCGTTCCCACTATGATCAATCCCCACAGCGCCAGAAACAGCGCGGCGTAAGGATGACCCGTCGCGAAAAGCAACAAGGCCGCAACCAGACATACTGCGCCGGCGCCGATCGCTGGTATGAATGCGATGAAGAAGGTCACCCCGGCGAAGAATATGGCGTGGGGCACACGGGCGATGAAGTAGCCGACCAATGCGACGACCGCCTGTACGCCCGACGTGATGACAGTTGACAAGACTACGGAGAACGAGACTTTCTTGAATTCCGCAAGGAGTTCCCGGGTCTGACCGCGCTTCAGCGGCGACAACTCGTCTAACCAGCGGACCAAGGTGTCGCCTTGCAGCAGGAGGAAGTAGAAAGCAATCAGCATCATCGCCGTCTGAAAGACGAAGGCGCCCGTTGCCGAAAGGGTGGCACCGACCGCTTTCGCCGCGTTGGCACCCTGGGCGCTAAGTTGCTTCTGAATGCTTCTGGCGAGTTCGGCTTCATCTTGAACAGGGAGTCGATCGAGCGCCTGGCGCGCCAAGCGACTCAGCGGCGTTGGCAAATGCTCGACCAGCCCAGCCACGCCCTCGCTGCGCACTGTATTGGAGATGAACGTCAAGCCTTCGCTACCTTCGGTGATTGCGAAGGCCGAAAATGCCACCACGGGACCCAGCAGCAAGATGACCACGCCAGCCACAAATGCGGCCGCGGAAAGACCGCGCCGGCCAGACAATAGCTTGCTCAATCGCTGGTGCAGCGGCCACAAAACGCCCGCCAAGACGGCCGCCAGGAAGAGAGCGCTGGCGATCGGTCGAACGACGAATGCGAGCAGCACCGTCGCCGCTATCAGCAAAATGAAAAAGAAACGCCGCGCCAGCGGACTTTCGCACCGACGGGCCCCGTCAACGGCGTTCTTCATGAGACCGCTCGATTCCGTATCGTCGTCGAGTTGCCGCCCGCGAGGTGTGTGTGTGCCCAGCGCCTGCTCAGCTTGAGCAGGTCGAACCAAAGCGTGCACGCGAGCCCGGCCGAGATGCTGAGCACGAGATCGCCAACGTGGATCGGAGCGAAGTGGAATATCCGCTGCGCGAATGGGAGCAGTAAGACGAGCGGCAAGAGCACGACTGTTCCGCCAAACACGCACCAAAGCGCGATATTCGCAGCATGCAGACCCCCGACGATCGTGCGGGTCGACGAGCGGTTGGCAAGGAGCACGACCACGACAGCTGCGACGAGCGCGCCAAACGTGAGCGCACGAGCCGCTTCGGGCGTGTGGCTCTGGCGTGAGAAAAGGAATATCCCTAGACAAACCGCGAGGACGCTGAGACCCTGCATCACGGCAGGCCCCACTATGTCGAGCGAGAACAGGCGGTCCTTCGGACCACGTGGCGGGCGCTTCATCACGTTCGCCTCGGCGACTTCCGCCTCGAAAACCAGAGAACATGACGGGTCGATAATCAATTGGAGAAAGACGATGTGTGTCGGGAGCAGCAGCAGCGGCCAGCCCGCGAAGAAGACGGGCAGCATCGAAAGCCCCGCGATGGGCACGTGAACAGCGAAGATGAAGGCGATGGCCTTACGGATATTGTCGTAGATGCGTCGTCCGAGCCGGATGGCTGCGACGATGGACGAGAAGTCGTCGTCGAGCAGGACCAGGTCAGCCGCCTCGCGGGCTACGTCGGTGCCGCGACCGCCCATGGCAATACCGATGTGTGCGGACTTGAGCGCAGGGGCGTCGTTAACGCCATCGCCCGTCATGGCAACGACCTCTAGATTCGCTTTGAGCGCGTTGACGATTCGTAGCTTCTGCTCGGGCAAGACGCGTGCGAATACCCCGACTTCTTTCGCCCGCGTCGCGAGCTCCTCGTCGGAGAGTTTCTCGAGATCGGGTCCTGTGATGACATTTTCGAAGTTGGCGAGACCGGCTTGCCGAGCGATGCTCTGGGCGGTCGCCGGGTAGTCGCCTGTGATCATGATCACGCGGATACCAGCCGTCTGGCATTCGGCGACGGCGGCCGACACGTTGGGCCGCAGCGGATCTTCGAAGCCGAGTAGTCCTATGAGCTGGAGCGAGAGGTCACCGTGCGTGTCGGGGAGCTTGTTGTCGTTCGAGGTTCCGCGCGCAACGCCGAGCACCCGGAGCCCCTCGGACGCCAATGCGACGACTTGCCGTGCCATCTCTTCGCGTTGCTGCACGGACATGTGGCACAGTTCGGCGATCGCCTCCGGTGCCCCCTTCGAAGCGATGATGTACTCGCCATTCTGACCGCGCTGCCATACCTGACTCACCGCGGCGAGCCCGGGGCTGAGCGGATACGCGCGGATGAGCGACCAGTCTGGGTGAAGATGGTCGGTCTGCCCGAGTACCCGACTGCCAGCCAAATGAAGTGCACGCTCCATGGGGTCAAAAGGATCGCTCGCGCTCGCTAGTATGGCGTGCTCGAGCAGTGCATGGAGCTCCTCCGGAAGTTGCGTGGCCTCGGGTGTGACAAGCATCGAGCCACTGCCCGCGACAATACGCTTGAGCGTCATTTGATTCAGGGTAAGCGTCCCCGTCTTGTCGACGCACAGTACCGTTGTCTTACCCAGCGTCTCGACCGCGGGCATCCGGCGAGTCAGCACGCGGTTGCGTGAGAGACGCCAGGCCCCGAGCGCGAGGAAGATCGTCAACACGACTGGAATTTCCTCCGGCAGAATTGACATGGCCAGCGTGATGCCGGCTAGAAGCCCTTGCTTCCAGACCATCGCGCCCCCTCCGCGGGTGAATGCGTAAGCAACGATCACTAGGACGCTCGCCGCGATCCCGATCAGGGCGAACATGCGGACCATTCGCCCGGTGTCTTTCTGAAGCAACGTCGCCTCGGGCTCGATTTGCTGCAAAGCCTTACCGATTCTCCCGAGCTCGGAGCGAACGCCCGTGCTCACGACCTCTGCGACGCCCTGACCGGCAGCCGCCAGCGTGCCCGAAAAGAGCGAAGAGAGATCTTCGCCACCTGGACGTTCAAGTTCGGCTGCGTTGTCCGACGCAGCTTTGCGAACCGGTGCCGACTCTCCGGTAAGAAGTGACTCGTCCACCGAAAGATTTATCCCACGCCGCAGTATGGCATCGGCTGGTACACGGTCGCCCTCGGCGAGAACCAGAATGTCGCCACGGACCACTTCTCGACCCGGGATGCGGCAGTGAACTCCTCCACGGACTACGAGCGCGCGCGGGCTGGACAGATCTCGAAGCGCCTCCAGTGATCGCTCCGTGCGCCGCTCCTGGATGATGGTGATGGCCATGACCACAAAAACGAAGCCGAGCAGCATCAGGGCATCGGCGGTGTCACCCATGAAAAGATACAAACTTCCCGCCGCAACGAGCATGAGGAACATGGGCTCTCGAGCAACCTCGAGCACGATGGTGAACAGGCTGCGCTTTTTCTGCACGGGAAGCTCGTTCGGCCCCTCTTGCTGCAACCGAGCGTGAGCGTCGTTATCACTGAGTCCGAGAAGCCCGCCGAGATCCAATACGGTGTCAGTGGCCGGCGGCCTCTTGGTGGGCAATTCGGCAGTATTTATGTTTGATCCGCTCACGATACCTCTCATGTCTGACTGGGGCCCGCTTGCGTGGGTTCGAAGTCGAACTTCTCGCTCTTCTTGCGGACCAACCCATTTCACAATATGCAAGAGACGGACTAGACGGAAAATCCTTGTGCTTCTGGCACCTAGAACTCGACAATAGCCTGGTTGTTCATCTCGAGTTCGAGCCAATCCAATGGACCCAATACTCGCATCACCTCAATGTCCGACGCAAATTGCAAGTCCCTGTGGCATTCTGCGAATCGATTCGCGTCACCGAGAACGGCTTGACATGAGAGAATCTTTTAGAGCCTGTGCTGGTTCACCGATGTTCGGCAGTCAAAATGTCCTAGAATATTGCGAGGCGGCTCGAGTGGGATGCGAGCGCTGATCGTGCCGCAGCGAACGCCAACCCGCGTCTCACTCACGGCGTTGTGCTGGCAATTCGAACAGGTTGAAACTTGCTGATTGCTGTCGCTCCTGCTTCTGCCCTCTGTCTGTTGCTGACATCGCTGGCACATTGTAACCAACCGCGATCCATGCGCTAACAGGTGGCGCATAAGGGGGTCACTCCAAAGCAAAAGGTGACCCTTGAGTGTCGTGCGACTCGATCGGAATAGTGGGCGAGGGTACTTTGCCTGCCGAAGTCACAGCCGTGTCGAATGCACTGAAGAGCTGCAAATGGCAAATCTTTGTCTGGGCTCATTTGCAATTTGCGAGTGCCCAATTGTCATTGGCTAGCATCGCCCATGTGGCGAGCGCGTCGTTCGAAAAAGGGATCCAAATGTGTTCGTGGGGACCTTGGGAACAAGGCCCACTATTCGCCAAATCTACGAATGAACCAGGACTTTACTACTTGCGTTAGAACCGCATAACACAGCATCATTATGGCCAGATACAGCCAATACAGCGGCGGAAGCGCGACGAAGCCGAGCGTGCTCGCCAAGGGCGAGACCGTCAGCCAAGCGCCAGCCGCGACGATGACAAGCGAAGTGAGGATAAGCGGCCAACTGGCGCGACTTTGTATAAATGGGATCTTGTTCGTGCGAATGACATGGATAATCAACGTCTGAGTAAAGAGGGACTCTACAAACCAGCCCGTGTGAAACAGGGCTGGGTTGTGCCAGCAGTTGAAAACGTAAAGCATCAGGAAGAATGTGAGGTAGTCGAAGATCGAGCTGATCGGACCAATGAACAGGATAAAACGCAGGAGTTTACTAATCGTCCATTGGCGTGGCTTGGTCAACCATTCTGCGTCCACCTCATCGGTGGGGATAGTGGTCTGCGAGAAGTCATACAGCAGGTTATTGGTGAGCACTTGTATCGGCAGCATGGGTAGGAAAGGCAAGAACGCGCTGGCACCCACAACACTGAACATGTTGCCGAAATTCGAGCTGGCCGCCATCTTGATGTATTTGACAATATTGCCGAACACCCTCCGACCTTCCAACACGCCCTGCTCCAGCACAAGTAGGCTGTCTTCCAGCAGAATAATGTCGGATGACTCCTTGGCGATGTCCACCGCACCGTCCACCGAGATGCCCACATCGGCGGCTTTCAAGGCTGGTGCGTCGTTTATGCCGTCGCCCAAGAACCCTAACACGTGGCCCTGACTTTGGAGTGCACGGATGATGCGTTCCTTGTGAGCTGGGGCTAACCTAGCAAATACGCTGGTGGTGCTGGCGGCGGCGGCCAGTTGCGTCTCGCTCATTGCCTCGATTTGCGAGCCGAGCAAGAGATTCTCCACCGGCATGCCCACTTCCTTGCAGATGAAGGCAGTGATGATCTCGTTGTCGCCGGTCAGAACTTTGACCTTCACGTCCAGGGCGTTAAGGCGTTTCAAGGCCTCTGTGGCGGTATCCTTGGGCGGGTCAAGGAAAGCCAAGAACCCAATCAAGATCAGGTCCGACTCGTCCTTGACAGAGTAAACCGGTTCATTTGAAGCCCCGGGCATTTCCTTATAAGCGAGAGCGATTACCCGAAAGCCCTGACCATTCAGACTATCCGCCAACTCTCGGCGTTTGGCGTCGTGTTCAGGCTGAACAGGCATCAGCTCGCCGTTGAGTTCCACCCGGGTGCACTGGCTCAATACTTCATCCACTGCGCCTTTGCAGATCAACGTGTTCAACCCGGTCTCATCTTCCACCACCACCGACATCCGGCGCCGCACGAAGTCGAAAGGGATCTCATCGATCTTGCGATACTTGTCCTTCGCTTTCAGGCGTTCTTCCAGTTCTTCATGGTCGAGAATCGCTTCGTCGAGCAGGTTCTTCAAGCCAGTATGGTGGTAGCTATTCAAGTAGCCGTAGTGCAGTACCTTCTCACTCGTATCGCCGTGCACATCCACGTGCTTTTCGAGCACGATCTTGCCTTGGGTAAGGGTGCCCGTCTTATCGGTGCACAGCACGTCCATCCCTCCAAAGTTCTGGATGGCGTTCAGGCGTTTGACGATTACTTTCTTGCGGGCCATTGCCAGGGCACCCTTGGACAAGTTAACCGTCACGATCATTGGCAGCATCTCCGGAGTTAGTCCGACAGCCACTGCCATGGCAAACAGGAAAGCCTCTAGCCAGCTGTGCCTGCTCAGTCCGTTGATGAGAAACACAGCGGGAACCATCACAGCGATAAAACGGATCATCAGCCAGGTGAACTTGTTGACTCCCTTGTCGAAGCTGGTCGACTCGCGCTGCCCGACGATGCTCGCGGCGAGCGATCCAAAGTAGGTCCGGTCCCCGGTGTCGATGACCATGGCGGTCGCAGATCCACTCTCCACGTTGGAGCCCAAAAAGCAGATGTTGGGAAGTTCCAGTGGGTTCTGAACGTCTGCCGACGCCGGAGCAGCTTTCTTCTCCATGGGCATGGCTTCGCCAGTGAGGGCCACTTGATTCAAGAACAAGTCCTTGGCCGAAAGCACCCGGACATCAGCTGGAACCATGTCACCGGCGGCTAAACGGATGATATCACCGGGCACTAACATCTTGAGCGAGACTTCTCGTTCTTTGCCGCCGCGCACCAATGTCGCGGTGTTGCTGACCATCGCTTGGAGCTTCTCAGCCGCGTTATCAGCGCGCATCTCCTGGAAGAAACGCAACACGACGCCGAGAACCACCATCACGAAAATGACCACCATTGCCCGCCGGTCACCGGTTAGAAAGGAAAGTACAGCCAGCGCTAGCAGCAGTAGGACCAATGGATTTTTGAGGTTACGCAAAAGGCGCGTCAGGGCTGATTGACGCTTATCTCGAGCGATCTCGTTCATTCCGATCTGCTTCAAGCGAGTGTCGGCGTCTGCCTCGCTCAGGCCGTCGAGTTGCGACCCAAGCTCCTTCAGGACAGCGTCAGTATCGGAACGCGCCTTCTCAACGAGTTGAACAGAAGCATGCGCCTCGCGTCCACTAACGACATTACTCGACTGCTGAGATCTGTTCAGCGGCTTGTGTGAAGCTTCCATGCGTGTCTCTGCTGTGCAGTGAATCGTCCTCCACTCTTCAGTGAGTCCGAACTAAACGTTGAGGTGCACTTACCTTGCCTTTGGAAGGCTCGGAGAACAGCAATATCTGGACCACTTTGCTGAGTATCGAGTATCAGTTCGTGATGTCGCCTCACGCGGGTCGCATAACCGTTATTACCAGCGAGCACAAGCACAGTTTCCGGAGGTGATGGTCCCATTGCCGCCCCCATCAGCGCCGCTCTGCAAAGCCTGTGTACCCGAGCAGCGTTGAATTCGTAACCTTGAAGCGGAAATCTGGCGGAACGACTCGGGTGGCAAGCATGCGGAAGAATGCTTTGGACCATACGACCGGTGCTGAGCCGTGAATCTCGACCACACTGAGGCCGTTGTTCGTGCACATCGCGCGAAGCTCCGCGGGTTTTACGAAGAGCCGGAGCAGGTGCATGTGGGGTGGCGTATTTTTCACGAACCACTCGACACCTTTAATCACGACAAGCCATGCCAGTAGATTGCGATTGAACGTATGAAAGAAGAACGTGCCTCCAGGACGGAGCACGCGCGCGGCTTCCGCTACGACCGCCGCGGGATCTTCGACGTGCTCCAAGAAATCCATGGCAGAAACCGCGTCGAAGGCCGCTGCCGGATAGGGCAATGCCAGCGCATCACCGACATCATAGCGAACCCTATCCGTTTCATCGTGACGGCGCGCTACGGTCAGGCTCGCGTCGGATGCGTCGACTCCAACCACGTCGAAGCCTTCGCGAGCCAGTGCATTGGAAAGAAACCCAGCGCCGCAGCCGATGTCGAGCAGGCGTGATGGATTGCCATGGCGCTCGCGCAGGTGAGACGATACCCATGGATTTCGTAGCCTGGACTCGGCGCGCAGCAGTGCCACCGGATCGTCATCGGCGCCGTACCAGCGTTCGCCGAGCTGATCGTAAAGCTGGTTGTTTATGGGGCTCAAGGCGACCTTATCCATGTCGTATTCCAATAGAGTGTTTGGTACAGTCCAAAGGCCAAGGTGAAAGCCCCCTGCACGAGCATCAGGGTCCGAGCATCCCTGAGCCACAAGAAACCCATGCTCGCGAGCACAATCGGGTGCAGCACGAAGAGTAGCGCATGGATCCAGTGTTCGAAAGGCTCACAATACTTCGCGTGCACGAACTCGTCTTTTGTCACGAAGAGGCATGAGAACGCAGCCAACGCCACGTATGTGTGCAGCGACGCTGCTGTGAGCGGGAGCGCGAGAGCGACTGCGTAGCAGCCAAGCACCGTCAGAGTGTTGAGGGGGTGACCAATACGCTCCCATCGCGGAAGCCCTCGTCGTCTGTGAAAGTAAAACTCGTCGGCCACAGTGACCATCCCCTGCATGCCGAAGGGAACAGCGGCCAAGAGCACCGTCATGCCATGGACTTTCGCATCACGGCGCCACACAGCGTTAGCCCTGGTCCGAACGCCGCGCTGATGACAATCTGCCCATCGGCCACGTTCTCATCTGCCATCATTTTCATCCACACATGAGGCAACGTGGCCGAAGACATATTGCCGCGGGAAAGGAGAACCTCGCGACTGTGCTCGATTTGCTCTTCTCGTAGGCCGAGCAGCGATTGTACGCCGTCGAGAATCTTCGGCCCACCCGGATGGACGGCGAACCGCGCCTGGGCGCGCTCTGCCAACGTCAGGCTCGCGCGATCGCACAACCCGTCCATGAAGGGACCGAGCACCGCGATGAGGCGTTCAGGTACGTCGCGTGCCAACGTCATCTGCATGCCCCAGTCCGAGCAGATCCATTGCATGGCTTCGCTCGAGTCGGGAATGATGTCCTCGGCTAGAACGAGCAGCTGAAGAGCTGGCGCGCCGTTGCGGGCGGACGAGTCGCAAACTGAATAGGCAATGAACCCGTCGGCAAACAGCGTTTGCACGACGAGCTGCTCGGGCGTGTGAATGAGCGGATTCAAGTGCAGAGTACAAAGCTCGGTGTGAACCACGTCGACTCGACGTGGACCGTCAGGGCGCAGCGCCGCCGGGGCGGAAGCGAAGCCTTGCGCGATGCGGAGCGCAGGTAGCGAGGCGTAGCAACCCATGTGATACGCGTGGGTGACGCGGGTGTGGCGTCCCCAGCCCCTTTTCGACACAAGACGTTGTGCGGCGCTCGGCGAGGTGTAGCCGGTACATGTGACGTGCAATAGGTCCGAGGGCGGTTGATCTTCCCCTGCGTACAAGCGATCGAAGGCCCCGGTCGCAACATCCCCATAGAGTCGCATGCGGGTCAACATGCCCTCGCCCTCCGGCTTCTCGTCGAGACGGAAGATCCGCATGTCAGACCAAGCAGTATGAGTTCCGTCGGAGAGCTCCACCCCGCGCGTCGCGATCTTGTCCGCACTGCAGCCAAAACGCGCCAAAGCATGCGCGATTCGCAGTCGAAACTGGTCTTCCTCGAATTGCGTCCCATTGCGCATGGCCAACGTCCTTTCCGCGCGCGTGTGCGCTTCGACGAGCCAGGCCAGCGTTTGTTGTTGGGTCAGCGTGTGCGCCGGGCTCAGCGCACGTAAATGGGTGACGAACGTTTGGGTCGGCATTAGTTCTCAGTGAGATTTACATCGCCGCGCATCTAGGCCTCTTTACCGGTACAGACTAGCGCGAACGAACGCTCAGTACGGTCCCCCGCACTGTCGCTGCTAGCCAAGCGGCGACAAGGCGACCTCAGGTCTTAAGGAATTCAAGCAGGTCAGTGTTGAGCTGGTCTTTGTGCGTGTCCGCGAGTCCGTGCGGTGCACCCGC
>Ga0075520_1000397_pt1 | contig 18733 bp, 18 predicted proteins | sample NGEPerB_FD_75100 | JGI IMG/M metagenome (GOLD analysis project Ga0075520, IMG submission 75100) | Arctic peat soil microbial communities from the Barrow Environmental Observatory site, Barrow, Alaska, USA - NGEE PermafrostAB12-B | ecosystem: Environmental > Terrestrial > Soil > Wetlands > Peat ... | reverse complement strand
GGCGCAACGTCGGTGTCCAGTTTCATCCCGAAGTCGACCATTTGCAATTGGAGGAGTGGTTCGCCGCCGACGACGAAGATGACGCCCGCGAATTCGGTGCAATGCACGCCGCGCTCGTGGCGCAGACCAAACTCGAGACACCCGCCGCGCGCCTTCGTGCCGTTGAGCTGGTGGACATCGTGTTGGACCATTTCTCCACTTGGGCCCAAACGACCGCGTAGTGCAGTCGTCGGCGACCTCGAGCGCCAGCGTACGGAGCACGCTCGATGCCGGAGAAAGCCTGGTTTCAGTAGGCTGCAACGGTGAGTAGCGAGCCACTGGGCGATTCGACGACACCGGTGCGCATTGAGCGTCCCGCCACCGGCGGCGGTGTTGGTCGCTTGGGCGACGGGCGCGTCGTTTTCGTTCGCCACAGTCTGCCCGGCGAGTTGGTAAAGGTCGAGATAACCGAGACGACCGCGAAGTTCTCGCGAGCCGACGCGATTGAGGTGCTCGAAGCCAGTCCCGATCGCGTCGTCGCGCCCTGCCTCTACGCCCATCCGGGAGGTTGCGGCGGCTGTGATCTCCAGCACGCGTCGCCGAAGGGACAGGCCGCGTGGAAGGCGGCGCTCGTCGAGGAGCACCTGCGCCGTATCGCCGGCGTCGAACGTGAGGTCACCGTGACGCCGTCGGGCGTCGACGCCAAGGGATCGCGCACGAGACTGCGCTGCGGCGTGAACGAAGACGGCCAGTTGGGACTGCGCGGTGCTCGTTCGCACGACCTGACGGCCATTGATTCGTGCTGGATCGCCAGCAGTGCGCTGGCTCCGGCGTTCTCGACGTCCTGGGTCGGTGCGGACGAAGTTGAACTGCGGGCCATCGGCGACGGGGACCCCTTCGCGTTGGTGCGCAGAATGACCGATCGCGGCACGATGTACGAACTCTGCTCGCTCCGCGGTGAACCGCTCGAGCCTTCGACGCAGTCGCGTGTCGCGGTCCACGGTCACTACTTCTCGGTCTCTCCGCGTTCGTTCTGGCAATCGCACCGGGCCGCGCCGCAACTGCTGCTCGACACCGTCATCTCCTTCGCCCAGGTGCAAGCCGACGATCACGTCGTCGACCTCTTCAGCGGCGTGGGTCTCTTCTCGATTCCGCTCGCGAAGGTGGTGGGTCCGGGTGGGCGAGTGACCGCCGTCGAGTCGTCGCCGTACGCGGTACGCGACGCGCGACAGAACGGTGACCGACTTCGTCACCTGCGCGTGCGCGAGTGGTCCGTGAGCGCTCGCGCGATCAATGACGCGGTGGGCCCCGGCGACATCGTCGTTTGCGACCCGCCACGCAGCGGTCTCGCCAAGGGCGTCGTCGACGCTCTGGCCCGACGCGCCCCTCGACGGCTCGTCTACGTCTCGTGCGACGCGGCCACGTTCGCTCGGGACCTCAAGGCGCTGCTCCTTAGAGGATTCTTACTATCCGAACTCGCGGTGTTTGACCTGTTTCCAATGACCGAGCACGTGGAATTAGTCGCGGTCCTTGACAACGCGCTCTAGAGGGTGGAGAGTTCTTTTGAGGGAAGAAGACCTCGGCCCTCATTAAGGGGTTGAGAATGCCGACCAAGTTGGACCACCACCACCGCCTTACATTGCAAAAGGTTTTCGGCCACCCGTTGAATCACAATATTCAGTGGCACGATGTCTGCTCGTTGCTCGGTCGCTTCGGCGAAGTGCACGAGACGCATCGCGGTAATTGGGCGATCACCGTGGAGGGGGAGACGGTCTCGTTCGGCTCGTCGCGTTGTCGCGATCTCACAGAGGACCAAGTGGTCAGGGTGCGTCACTTTCTTCGTTCGCTAGGTCTCGCTCCAGGGAAGTTGAACGCGGCCTAACACCTCGCGGGCGATAACTTGAGTGGGTGCCGAACGCCCTGGTCGTCTTCTTGCCGCCCTCGGAGGCAAAGGTATTCGGTGGCGATCGAGTTCGAACCGAAGGAGTGTTTGATTCGGCGCTTCGCCGTCCCCGGCGTGTCGTCGCCAAAGCCCTCGAGGACTTCGTGCGGCGTGCGCCGCTCGAGACGCTCGAAAGGACGTTGAACGTACGGGGGCCGCTCCTCAAACGCGCGATTTCGGCGACCAAGCAGGTGGGGGCGCACCGAGCGCCGCTACTTCCAGCCTGGCAGCGCTACAGCGGTGTCGTGTGGACACACCTTGACCCCTCGACGCTGACGTGCGAGCACCGCAGTCGTCTCTACATTCCCTCGGGTCTCTACGGCATGACGTCGAGCGAGGATCTGGTCGCCGATTATCGATTGCGGATGAACGTGCGACTGCCCGGTGTGGGCAACGTCGGCTCGTACTGGCGACCCCGACTGGTTTCGGCACTTTCGTCCTGTCCCCGTACGACGACGTTCGTCAATCTCCTGCCCAAGGAGCACGAGGCGGCGATTGATCTCGAAGCGCTGGCGGGGATTGGCGAGGTCGTGAACGTGTCGTTCTCGCATCGAGGCGGCGCCGCCGCCGCCGGACACGACGCCAAGGCGGTCAAGGGAGTGCTCGCGCGTCGTCTCCTGCAAGAGGGGATCGGCGTACTCGAGTCGTTTGTCTGGCAGCAGTGGCGCGTGTCGCACGCACACGAGTGCGTGACGATCGTCGGTCCGTAGTCACGAAGTCGTTGGAAACTGCTCGGTGTGAACTACTTCGCTGTTTCGTCGAGCGTGATGAGAACTTTGCCGCGCGGCTGTGTCTCGTCCGGCGTACGCAACGCGAGAATCGCGTCAGACCATTGGTCCAGCGTGAACTCGTGGGTGATGAGAAACGAGGGCCGGAGCACCTTGTCGTTGAGGAGTCCGACGATCTCGTTCCACGACGAGCGGGTGTAACTGAAGCTTCCCTGAATCGTGAGGTCGTTGTTCACGAGGTCGTCGGGGGCCACTTCGATCTTCGTGCCGTGGGCGGGCAGACCCAAGAGCACCACGGTGCCGCCGCGGTCCGCACTGGACACCGCGTTCTTTACGGCGAGCTTCTGGCCGGCGGCCTCGACGACCACGTCATAGCGATCGTCCGAAACTGAGGTCGTGAACTCCGTGACTCCGGCGCGGTGCGCCAACGCGGCTTGTGCGGGGCGTACGCCGAGCATCGTGATGCTCTCCGGGTTGAAGCGCTGCAACAGGTAGGCGCAGAGCAGTCCGACGGTGCCGTCACCGACCACGAGGCATCGTGCTCCGGGCGCGATGGCGGCACGCCGGAGTGCACGCCACACGACCGCCATTGGCTCGGTCAGTACGGCGTCACGTGGTGCGACGTCGCTCGAAAGTGAGTGCACCAAGTGTTCGGGAACGAGGATGTACGTCGCGATCGCCCCAGCCCTCGTGAAGCCGATCTCGTCGTAGACGGCGCAACGGTTGGTGGCGCCGCGTTGGCATTCCCCGCATTCACCGCACGGGACGATGCCTTCGACGACCACGAGCTCGCCGTTGGCGAGTTCACCGTTCACGCCGTCGCACCGGCGCCCGACCCACTCGTGGCCCAACGTGAGTGGATAACGAACGTAGGCCTCGTCGATCGTGCCGTCGATGAGTTCGAGGTCTGTGCCGCAAAGGCCGTTGGCGATCGGTTGGATCAGTACCTGTCCTTCCAGAATGGTCGGAACGGACACCTCCTCGAGTCCAATGACGCCGGGGGAGTGCACGACGAGTGCCCTCACGGAAGGCGACCGCCCGTCAGGACCATGGTGAGACGGTCCGCCGTGTCGCGAACGAGATTGCCGAGGCGGCCGACTTCACCGTCGGGGATGTCGACCTTCAGACCAGTGAGACTGATCGCTCCGACGCACTGACCCTGGTAGTCGAACACGGGGGCACCGACGCAGATGATGCCCTCAGCCTCCTCTTCGTTGTCAATGCCGAAGCCGACCAGTCGGACGCGTTCGAGTTCGTGCAGGAACTCGGGCATCGTCGTGATGGTGTTCGCGGTGTGCGCGTCGAGGCCAACTTCATCGATGACCTTTCGAACGTGGTCCTCGTCGAGCTGGGCGAGAATCACCTTTCCGGCGCCGGTTGCGTGGGGCGACTCTCGCTGTCCGAGTGGAGTGTGGAAGCGCACCGATCCCTTGCCGTCCACGCGTTCGACGAACACGGGAAAGCCGTTGTCATTCATCGCGAGCCGGGCCGTCAAGCCGGTGGCCTCGGTGAGCTCGTGCAAGAGAGGTAGCGCACTCTTGCCGAGCGTCGTCTGCTGGGCAACCAGATCTCCGTAACGAAGCAGTGCGAGTCCGAGTCGGTAGCGCGGGCCGGGGCCGTCGATCTGCAGCAGACCGAACTGCGCCAACGTTCGCGCCGCGGCGATCGTTGAACTCTTCGCCATCCCCACCGCCTGGGCGATCTCAGTGAGTGACAGACCGTTCTCGCCGGAAGACGCGACCAGTTCAAGGATCTCCATCGCGCGAGCAACACTCTGAACTTGGTAGCGATTTATCGTCTGATTGTTCGGCATCAGCGAACATAGTACCGAAAGTTCAAGTCCCGTGCTGAAATGGTTGACGTTAGCGGGGAAATGATGCTTGAATGCTGTTTTGGATTGACGAACGGAGTTCTGTGATTCCGAACACGAGTGTTGCGCGCCGCGAGCGGGTCGAACATGCTCGTTCTCGGATCGCGTCACTGCGCGATCGTTATCAAGGTCGCGCCCTCGTACTTAGTTCGGTCGGATCGGTCGCCTGGGCGACGGGCGGACTCTCGATTCCTATCGATCGGGTCGCGTCCATTGATCCGATTTGGGTGGTCGTCGACGACGACGCGACGACGTTGGTGGCGAGCTCGGTCGAGACGCCGCGCCTACGCGCGGAGTATGAGCTTGACGACCTGGGGTTCTCGATCGAGTCCGCACCGTGGCACGAACCCGATGCTCATGTGCGCGCCGTCGAACGCCTCACCGGCCAGTCGTTGAAGGACTGTCTCGGCGAGAGTGTGGAGTGCGGCGTCAACGTCGCGGCGGACTTGGTGACGTCGCGACTCTCGCTGTGTCCGAGCGAGATCGCGACGATGTCGCGACTGGGCGAGGTGGCCGCTCTCGCGGTCGAGCACGCCGTGAGGTCGTGGGCACCGGGGCGTTCGACGGACTATGACGTCGCGAGCGACGTGCAGGGCGAACTCGAGCAGAACGGCGCCGACGCGGTGTGCCTGATTGTCGGCGGCGACGATCGCGTGCGGCGGTTTCGCCATCCCATCATGGTGGGTTCGCGCGTACGCGAGCTGCTCATGGTGGTGGTCGTCGCGCGTTGCCAAGGTCTGCACGTCGCACTGACGCGGATCGCGACCACGTCGCGCGACGAAACGCTCGAAGCCTCGATCTGCCAAGCCGAGGTCGTGAATCAACGCGTTCTGGCGGCGTCGACGAAGTCGACGACGTGGGGCGAGGCGTACGAGTCGCTCGCCTCGGCGTACCGTGAGGTGCGTCAACCCGACGCGTGGCGTGAGCACTTCCAAGGCGGGCCAATTGGTTACGCCCAGCGCGAGTTCGAGCTCTCGCCGGAGGCAACATCCAGTGCGTGGTGGTCGCTGCCCATTGGTGAGGACTGCGCGGTCGCGTGGAATCCGAGTCTCGCGGGCGGCGCGAAGATCGAGGACACGTTCATCGTCGACGAAGCGCGCCCGAGGTGCGTGACCGATACTGGTGACTGGCCACGACTCGGTGGCGACGATTCCGGTGCCGCGGTTCTCGTGATGCAGGGATAAAGGGGGGTCACATGACGAGCAGTAATGACATTGTGGGAATTGGCACACCACTGGGGAACAGCGCGTTGCGTGGCGCCTTTGGCGCCCACCACGTGTCGATCTCCCCGAGCACGGCACGCTTTCCCGATGGCGAGCAACTGCGCATCGAGATTCCTTCGGTCGAGAACCCACAGGCGATGGCGGCGGCGATCGAAGAAGCGGATCGGTCGGGCGTCGTTTTGCACCGTGTTTCTCAGGGAAGCGGCGCCATGTTGCTAACGATCGTCGAGTTACGCGAGATGACGATCATGGGTGCCGATCGCGGTATCGAGGTGAACCTCTTCATTGGACCGAGAGAGGAATACGGCATCGGCGGGACGATTCATTCGAGCGACGGTCGCGCGATGGCCGGTCACCTGCGTGGACTGCACCAGCTGCGCTACGCCATCGAAGACGTCTACCGATCCGTGGAGCAGGGGATCCGCGGCTTCTTGATCGCCGACACCGGCCTCTTGGAGATCCTGGCTGCCCTGGTGTCCAAGGGCGAACTACCCAACGATCTCGTCTTCAAGGCGTCGGCGGTTCTGGCGCCCTCGAATCCCGCGAGTTTCCGCCAACTGGCCACAATCGGCGCGACCACGATCAACGTCCCGTCGGATCTCTCGCTCGGCGAACTGGCCGAGATGCGCGCCGCCGCGCCCACGCCTATTGATCTCTACATGGAGGCCCCTGACGCGCTGGGTGGCATGGTACGTGGACACGAGATCGCCGAGATCGTTCTTGTCGCGGCGCCGCTCTACGCGAAGTACGGACTGCGCAACGCGCGCGCGGTCTATCCGGCCGGCTATCAGGTCATGGACGACGTCGTTAACAACGTGCGCGAGAAGGTTCGCCGCGCGGCGATATCACTCGAGTGGCTGGATCGATCGGGCCAGGACGTCAGTATCAGCAAGCCCGGCGCCGCTGGCATCGGAGTTCCCGTTCGATGACGTTGCGATCGGGGGCCTGGTTTCAAGGAGACGATGAGGTGGCGCTCGACGCGCGCGTGGCAATGGCCATGAGCGGTCATCCGGTGCACGGCAGTGACGCGCCCGTCATCGGTCTCGCCAACTCGTCCAGTGATCTGAATCCCTGCAATCAGCCGCTCGACGATCTCGTCGCCTCGTTGCGCTTCGGGATCGAAGAGGTTGGCGGTGTCGCGGTGCAGTTCCCGGTGATGTCCCTCGGCGAGGACATCATGAAGCCGGCCGCCATGCTGTACCGCAATCTGGTGGCGATGGAGGTGGAGGAGTCGCTGCGCAGTCAGCCCCTCGACGGTGTGATCGTTCTCGCGGCGTGCGACAAGTCGGTGCCGGCCGGTCTCATGGGTGCCTTCAGTGCGAACCTGCCCACGCTGCTCGTGATGTCGGGTCCACGCCCGAGCGCCCACTTCAAGGGCCGCCGCATCGGCACTGGCACGGACCTGTGGCGTACGTGGGACGAACGGCGCGCCGGGACGATTTCTGATGACGACTGGAAAGATTTCGAGGAAGCGCTGACGCTCGGTCGTGGGACGTGCAACACGATGGGAACCGCGTCGACGATGGGGGTGATCGCCGAGACCCTCGGCCTGGCCTGGCCCGGGGTCACGTCGATTCCCGCAGGGGACGCGCGTCATCATGACGCGGCGCGCGCGCTGGGGCGACGCATCGTCGCCATGGTTCGCGACGACGTACGGCCCGACCGTATCGATCGACGCGCGTTCTTGAACGCGACGTCGGTACTGAGTGCCATCGGCGGGTCGACCAACGCGGTGATTCACCTCACCGCGTTAGCCCGGCGTCTCGGAGTGGACTTTACGTTGGACGACGTCGATCGCGCGGGGCGCACCGTGCCGGTGCTCGCTGACATCGAGCCCAGTGGACAGGGACTCATGGAGGACTTCGACCGAGCGGGTGGTACCCCCGCCCTCTGGCGTTCACTCGGTTCGGTACTCGACGGTGACGTCGTGACCGCGACCGGCGAGACCATCGCGAGCGTCGCCGCTCGTGCGCCGGAGTCGAGCGACGTCATCCGTTCCCTGTCCAACCCGATCGACGCCGACGGCGCTTTTCGCGTCGTTCGGGGCAACATCGCCCCCGACGGGGCGTTGATCAAGCGGTCGGCCGCGACGAAGGAACTCTTGGTTCATCGTGGGCCGGCCATCGTGCTGCGGTCCTCGAAGGAAGCGGACGTCTTCAGCTCGTCGACGCTCGAGATCGACCCCTCGAGTGTGCTGGTGCTGGCCGGCGCGGGTCCCGTGGGTGGTCCGGGAATGCCCGAGTGGGGAATGGTCTCACTGCCGCCGAGTGTCCTGCGAGCCGGTGTCACCGACATGGTGCGCGTCACGGACGCGCGAATGAGTGGGACGAGCTTCGGCACGGTGTTCTTGCACGTGGCACCCGAAGCCGCCGCCGGCGGCGCCCTCGGGCTCGTCGAGAGTGGCGACATGATCAGCGTGGACGCAGATGGAGGGACTATCTCGCTCGACGTCAGTGACGACGAACTGGCCGAGCGACGGAACCGACCTGCCGCCCCACGTCGCGTCGAGCGTGGATATGTTTCTTTCTATGCCGCTCACGTGCTGCAGGCACCGGACGGTTGCGACTTCGATTTCCTGGTGGGAACGCCAGGCGAGGCACCTCGGCTCATCGAGCCAGTGGTGGGTAGATCTTGATTGACGTCACGTCAATGAAGGGAGCGGTTGCCAGAGTGGCGGCCGTCATGTGCAGTGAGGGGAACCGAAATGAAAGTGATTAGGAGAAAAGGCGCGGTGGGGCTCGTCGCCGCTGCTCTTCTCGCCGGCAGCGTACTTTCCGCTAGTCCGTCGTGGGGGAGCTCTGGCACCGTCACCTTGAACATCTGGGAGAATTACGGAACGGAACAGAACGCTGTTGCCTTGAAGGCCCTGGCGCACGAGTTCACCGTCGAGAATCCCTCGATCAAGATCAACGTGGTTTCCCAGCCGGCCAGCAACTACTTCTCGCTGCTTCAGGCGGCGGCGATTTCAAAGAATGGTCCGGACCTGGCGGTGATGTGGACTGGCCTGTACGCGCTGCAATACTCGAGCTACCTGGTCAACCTGAAGGGTAAGGTGCCCGCAGCGAGTCTGGCCAAGTTGGAAGGGCTCAACTGGATGTCGCCGGGCTTCAACGCCGCGAACGGACCGCTGGTGTTGCCCCTCGAAACCCAGTTCTACATCGGTTTCTACAACAAGGCACTCTTCGCCAAGGCCGGGATCAAGTCGGTCCCCACCGACTGGACCCAGCTGTACGCCGCGTGCACGAAGTTGAAGGCGATCCACGTCACGCCCTTTACCTACGGCAACGGTGGTCAGGCGCTCGGTGCGGAGTTCTACCCCTGGTACGACATGAGCTACATGATGATCGGGACGCATTCGGTGGCTGACTGGAAGGGTCTCTACAACGGCTCGATTCCCTGGACGTCATCGGCCAACGTCACGGCCCTGGCCAACTGGCACAAGCTGAACTCCATGGGCTGCACCAACCCCGACGTACTCACGAAGACCAACAACATCCAGGACTTCGAGAGTGGCAAGGCCGCGATGCTGATGGACGGAACCTGGGACACGTTGCAGTACACCAAGTCCATGGGCAGCAAGGTCGCCGCGTTCGTGCCACCGTTCTCCACCAAGCCCATCACGGGTGTCGTGCAGTTCCCCGGTGACGGCATCAGCGCCATGGCCTACTCGTCGCACCAGGCCCAGGACATTAAGTTCCTGACCTTCATGACGAGCGCCAAGGCGGCGAGCATCATAAACGCGGCGGGACTGATCCCCGACATCGCCGGGACCAAGACGAGCAACACGGTGAACCAGCAGATGCTCAACTTCGTCACCGTCGGTCACCTGAAGCCGTACCCGATGCTCGACAACGTCGTGCAGGCGAACGTCGTCAACGCCGGCTCGAAGGTGCTGCCCACCGTCTTGAACGGCCAGGACACGCCGACGGGCGCGTTGGCAAACATGAAGCAGACACTGCTCCAGCTTCCCGCGTCCCAGCGCGGCAGCAAGTACGCCGGATAACCCTCGGTAATAGGATTGGTCGGCGCGACGTGACGTCGCGCCGACCAACCTGTTGCCCTTACCTGAGAGCAGTATTCCGATGAGTACGAGTTCTACCGTGACGGTGCCGAACGCGACGCCGCGTGCGACGCGTCGAGCCTCCACCTCGTTACTCACCAAACGGCGTCGGCGCGTCGGCGTCGTGTTGACGATTCCCGCGTTCGTGCTGGTCGGACTCTTGATCGTGTGGCCGATTCTCCAGGCCGTGTACTACTCGATGACCTACTGGGACGGACTGACCACCCAGTGGATCGGACCATCGACCTGGTGGCAGGCACTGCACAATCCCACGATGTGGCGGGCGCTCGAGAACAACGCGCTCCTGCTGCTCGCGGTGCCGTTCGCGCTGGCGATTCCACTCGCGGTGGCGGTCATGCTGCACCAACGCGTCGCCGGCTGGAAGGTCTTTCGATCGATCTACTTCTTGCCCACCGCGATCTCGTGGGTCGTCATTGGTCTCGTCGCCGAGCACTTCTTCGCGTACTCGGGCACGTTGAATTCGCTGCTCGGTGACGTAGGGATCTCCAACGCCCACACCGACCTGCTCGGCTCGGAGTCGACCGCCCTCATCGCGCTCGGGATCACCTTCATCTTCTCGATGATCGGCACGAACACGATGTTGTTCCTGACCGGACTCGCGACGCTCGACACGAGTCTCGAAGAGGCGGCCCGCATCGACGGGGCGAGCGCGTGGCAGATTTTTCGCTACATCACGTTGCCCCACCTCAGTCGCTTCATCCAATTGGCCTTCGTGATGACGATTATCTCGGCCTTCTCCGCCCTGTTCAGCCTCATCTTCGTCATGACCGGTGGCGGGCCGGGGTACGCCACCACGACGATGGAGTTCCTCGTCTACCAGACCGGCTTCAACCAGAGTCAGTTCGGCACCGCGGCACTCTACGGTCTCATCCTCTTCCTGATCACGGCCGTCGTCGGCATCATTCAGCTGCGCCTCATCGGGGCGAACGACTCGTGAGCATGCTCACCGCCTCGCCACCAACCCGACTACGTTCGCCGCGGCGCCGACGGGTGACGCGCGGCGTGATCTTCATCGCGATGGTCGTCATGGCGATCGTCATGCTCTATCCCTTTGCCGTCATGCTGTTCACGAGCTTCAAGACCGAGAACCAGTATCTCGCCGGGCACGGTACCTCGACCCAGAGTTGGCACCAACTCGCCTCGTCGTTGCCGATCTTCCAGCAACTGCTCAACTCGACCATCGTGTGTTCCGCGTCGATCGCGATCATCCTCGTCGTCGGGGTGATGGCCGGTTTCTCGTTCGCCAAACTGCAGTTCCGATTCGCCAATTTGATCTTTCTTGCAATGGTGAGCGCCATGATGGTGCCGCTACAGGCGATCCTGATACCCGAGTACGTCAACGTGGCCCGGTTCGGGCTCACCAACGGTTACCTCGGCGCGGTGCTCGTCTACGCCGCGCTCGGTACACCGTTTTCGATCTTCCTCTTCACTACCTACTTCCGTCGCGTGCCCGACGAGCTCATCGAGGCGGGGATCGTGGACGGTCTGGGGTACTGGGGGGTCCTCTGGCGCCTCGCTCTGCCGATGGCCCTGCCCGCGATCGCGACCGTGACGGTGTTGCAGTTCATTCAGATCTGGGACGACCTCCTCGTCGGTCTCTTGTTCCTCCAGAACCCGGCGGAGCGGCCGATCACCGTCGGCCTCGCGGCCCTCGCGGCGGGACGCACCACGTCGATTCCCCAGCTGATGGCGGGATCGTTGGTGTCGGCCCTGCCGGCGATGCTCGTCTATCTCGGATTCCAGCGCTTCCTCGTGCGGGGCCTGACACTCGGGATCGATCGATGACGTTGATGATGAGGAGAGACCGCTGTGGCTGAAATTGTGTTTGACCGGGTAGCCAAGATCTTCCCCGGAGGGACCAAGGCGGTCGAGGAACTCTCGCTGACGGTCGCCGAGGGGGAGTTCATGGTGCTCGTTGGCCCCTCGGGCTGTGGCAAGACGACGGCGCTGCGCATGATCGCGGGTCTCGAGGAGATCACCGACGGCGTGGTCTCGATCGGCGGCCAGGTCGTGAACAACGTGCTGCCGAAGGACCGAGACATCGCGATGGTCTTTCAGAACTACGCGCTCTACCCCCAGATGACGGTGGGTCAGAACATGGGCTTCGCCCTGAAGATCCGTAAATTGCCCAAGGACGAGATCAATCGTCGCGTCCAGGAGGCGGCGAAGATCCTGCGCCTCACCGAGTACCTCGACCGGCGTCCCAAGGCCCTGTCGGGCGGCCAGCGCCAACGCGTCGCGATGGGTCGGGCGATCGTGCGTGAGCCCCAGGCCTTCTTGATGGACGAGCCGCTGTCCAATCTCGACGCGCAGCTGCGCGTCGAGATGCGTACCGAGATCACGAGAATCCAGCGCCTCCTCGGCGTGGCGACGATCTACGTTACGCACGACCAGACCGAAGCGATGACGATGGGCGACCGCGTCGCGGTGATGCGCGCCGGCGCGCTGCAGCAGGTGGCGACACCCCAGGATCTCTACGACCACCCCGTCAACGAGTTCGTCGCCGGGTTCATCGGTTCGCCGCCGATGAACCTCATCCTCGCGTCGCTGCAGGAGCAGAACGGCGAGCTCGTCCTGCGCTTTGGGGATCAGAGCGTGGTCGTGCCCTCGTCGTACCGCACGAGCCACCGACTGGCCCACGTGATCGGCGCCCGGGTCGTCTTCGGGCTACGTCCCGAGGACCTCGAACTCGCCAGCGGCGAAGGCGGCGCCCTGCTCGAGGCGACCGTCGACCTGCGCGAGGCGCTCGGATCGGAGAAGTTGGCGTATCTCTCCTTTGGCGCGGACACCGAAATCGTCCAACAAGAGACGCCACGTGACGACGGCGTGCCGGTGCGGCGCAGGTCGCGCGTCGTCGCGCGATTGGGCGCGCGCGCTGACGTGCACGAAGGTGGACGAGTCACGCTCCGCCTGAACGCCGACAACTTCCACTTCTTCGACCCCGAGACGGGCGCGTCGCTGCGCGTCGGAGCGTCGTGAGTCCCGCGCACCTGCCCGAGTCGCTCAACCTTCGCGTGCTCGCCGAAGGTCTCGACCACGCCGAAGGGATCTGCTGGGACCCGACGCGCCAGTGTCTGTGGGCGGGCGGCGAAGCGGGTCAGATCTACCGGATCGAACTCGACGGCACCGTCGTCGTCGAAGAGGTCATCACGTGGGGCGTGCTGCTCGGCATCGCGCTGGACGACGAGGGAACGCTCTACCTGTGCGACGTCGGTAATCACACCGTGTGGTCCTGGCAACCTGGCGACGCACCGGCCCGCTACGGCGACGAGATCAATTACCCCAACTACCCGGCCTTCGGTCCCGACGGGACACTGTACGTGTCCGACTCTGGATCGTTCCACACGCCGAGCGGATCGATCGTCGCGATAGGACGCGACGGCACCTCTGCTCGACTCGACCTCGAACCGATTGCCTTCGCCAACGGGCTCGCGGTGCGCGACGACCACCTGTACTACATCGCGTCGGCGTTGCCCGGCGTGTGGCGTGTGGCGCTGAGCGGTGGTTCCACTGAACTGGTGACGATGTTGGAGCGTTGCGTGCCCGACGGCCTCGCTTTCGACCTGCGTGGTGCGCTCTACGTCTCGTGCTATCAACCCAATCAACTCTGGCGTCTGGACCCGTCGGGGGAGTTGACCTGTCTGTTCGACGATTGGACGGGCGAGAGCATCCTTTCGCCTACGAACCTTGCGTTCTACGGCGAGCAACTCGACCGGGTGGCACTCGCGTCACTGTGCGGGCACACGCTGACGTCGATCTCGGTCGGCGTCGCGGGCGAGCCGTTGGGTCGCCCCCACGAGAAGGAGTCGTGATGGCGCACGTCGTGAGTGTCAATCCCGTGAGTGGGGAGCAGCGTCCCTTGGGGTTCGACGAATCAACGGCCGACGAGGTCGCGGCGGCGGGCGTCGCGTCCGACGCGGCCGCGAAGTGGCTGGCCCGTCAAACGCTCTCGTGGCGCGCCGACCTGCTCGACGCGATGGCCGGCTCGCTCGAGGCTGACGCCGAGACCATCATCGCGAGCGCTGACGAGGAGACCGGTCTCGGCGTGGCGCGCCTGACCGGTGAACTTCGCCGAACGTGCTTCCAGTTCCGCTTCTTCGCGAACGTGGTGCGCGACGGGGGATTCTTGGAAGCGAGCGTCGATCACGCCTACGACTCACCAATGGGACCGTTGCCCGACCTGCGCCGCCAGCTCGAACCCCTCGGCCCGATCGGCGTCTTCGGTGCGTCCAACTTCCCCCTGGCGTTCTCGGTGCCCGGCGGGACACGGCGTCGGCCCTCGCGGCGGGCTGTTCGGTCGTCGTGAAGGCCCACCCGGCCCATCCGCGGACGTCCGCGATCACCTTTGGTTCCTTGCAACGTGCGGTCCTCGCGAGTGGCGCGCCCGCAGCGACCGTGCAACTGCTCTTCGGCCTCGACGCGGGCGTCGCGCTCGTCGAGGATCCCTACGTCGCCGCGGTGGGGTTCACGGGATCCTCCGCGGCCGGACGCGCGCTGTTTGAACTCGCGCAGTCACGCCCCGATCCGATTCCTTTCTACGGCGAACTGAGCAGCGTCAACCCGCTGGTCGTGACACCGCTCGCCGCGAGAGTCCGCGCTCAGGCGTTGGGTGAGGACCTGGTCGGTTCGGTCACGCTCGGTTCCGGTCAGTTCTGCACCAAGCCCGGACTGCTCTTCGTGCCGAGCGGTCCCGACGGCGACGCCCTGCTCGTGGCGGCGAGGGACGCCATGGCCAGTTTCACGGGAGCGTCGATGCTGAGCGACGCCATTCGTGACCGTTTCGACGACGGAGTGGCGCAGTTGATGGCCGTGCCCGGCGTCTCACTGGTCGCTCGTTCGGCCCACGCCGCGACCGCGTCGGGTGCCGAGGGCGTCCTCGTCGTCACTGACGTCGCCACGCTGCAAGGTGAGCATCGCTCGATCCTGGAGACGGAGTGCTTCGGCGCGGTGGCGATCGTCGTTCGCTACGACGGAGAGGACGAACTCCTCGCGAGCCTCGCGTCGCTCGAGCCGGCACTCACCTTCACCATGCAGGTTGAAGAGGGCGATCCGTACGGCCCGTCATTGCTCGACGTCGGGCGACGCAAGGCCGGCCGCGTGATCGTGAATGGCTTGCCGACCGGCGTGGGCGTGTCGTGGTCGATGCAGCACGGCGGTCCGCTCCCCGCCGCGACGTCGTCTCTCCACTCGTCGGTCGGCGCGACGTCACTACGGCGCTGGCTGCGACCGGTTTCGTACCAGTCCGTACCCGACGAGTGGCTACCCACGTCGTTGCGTGAGGACAATCCACTCAAGATTCCTCGCCGCGTCGACGGCGTCCTCGTCACGTAAGCGTCAGCTGATTGCCGTCACGGACCCGGTGGAACGACGGCGCCGTTTCGCGAAGCTACGAAAGGACCAGTTCAACGACGGGAATGACGCGGCTGGTCTTCACTTCGTATTCGGCGAAACCGGGGAAGCGCTGAGCCTGGATCGCGTAGACGCGATCGCGCTCCTCACGTTTCAGTGGCGTCGCGGTGCCCGTCAGGGCAGCGCCGTCGATTTCGGCGCTGACGGTGGGGTTGGTGACGAGATTTCGGAACCAGTCAGGATCGGTGTCGGCGCCAGCCTTGGAGGCGAACACGAAGACTCGCTCGCCCTCTTTCAGGTACATCATCGGGTTGACGCGATCGAGACCTGATTTCGCTCCCTTGGTGTGCAAGAGCAGCACCGGTGCTCCTTCGAAGGGTCCGCCAACCTTTCCTTCGTTGGCTCGAAACTCTTCAATGATGGTCGTGTTCCACGCGTTAGTCGCGGCTGTGGTGCGCTTCGCCGTGGTCTCTTCGCTACTCATTCGTACTCCTTGGTCGTTCTCGTCGCTCAATCGTGGAGACGGCGATCAGATCGTTCATCTGATGGACTGAACAAATCTTAAGGGTGAGTAGTGGTCGCCGAGCGGGTGTGAACATCGGGAAGAACTCGCCACCACGTGGTGGGACGATGGTGGTCGCGTGTGACGCGTTGGTGGTAGCTCGGCGGCAATGAACCGCGGTGTCGGGAGAACTACGCTCGATCCGCCCTGCGCTTTTCGCCGCCGACGTGAAAGATTGTTGAGACACTGGCACGACAAAGGATTTCGATGACTTCACGACGAGCAGGGCGAAGAGACGGTCGCGGGGTCCGACGATTGGCAGCCCCGGCCTTGGCCCTCACGATGCTGCTGGGACTCGGCAGCCCCGTCGCCGCGGCGACACCCTCATCGGTGGTGCTGCGTTACGCCACGTACGCAGTGGCGACCGCAACCCATGACCGACCCGCCCACGTCGTCTCCGCGATCGACGTCAGCAACGCGGTGAGCGCCTTGTCAACGATCTCGAACAACCTCGCACTCTTTATCAACCTGGGCGACGTGTTCGGGTACCGACGTCTCGCCGTGTTCATTGATCAATCGACCTTCACTAACATCTGCGTTACCTTCCCCGATTCGCTCGGCGGCGTTGCCCGGATCATCCCCTGCCCGCTTCGGGGAATCGCTCAGCGCAGCATCTGGCCCAACGTGCTGCAAGTCAGCGAGCGAGCGATCGTCAGGGCGGCGGCGCACGGCAGTGCGGTGTCCGGCGCCGACGTCGTGGCTTCGAACAGGCCGACGCTGTTGACGTTGGTGAGGGCGCCAACCTTTTTGGCCGGCGAGGGCGGCCAGGCGAAGTTCGCCACGACGATCGAGACTGCTGCCAAATTGAAGTTCACGGTGTACGTGTGCGTGCGATTTCCCAAGACCGCGTACGGTATTCCGGTCCAGGTGGCTTGTTGAGCGTTCGAGTTCGCGCGGTGTCGCGCGTTTCTACGACCCTAGATCCTCCCCGGACTGACCGCTCCACGCGTTGCGGTGCGCCGCGTCGAGGCGCTCTCTCGCGTTGCGTAGTGGCGTTGGTGACGAAGTGACTTTCGACCCGTTGAGGCGAACAATGGCGTCCCTACGCTCGGAAGTGGAGAGCGAAGGGGCTGAAAAGGGCCATTTCGGTTTCGCGACCGGCACGAAGCTGCTCGATGTATTGAAACCCAGGAGATCCGCCATGAAGGCACTCGTATACAAAGGTCCGGGCAAAAAAGCATGGGAGGAAGTTCCCAACCCAGTGATCAAGGAATCGACGGACGTGATCGTGAAGATGGTCGCCACCACCATTTGCGGCACCGACCTGCATATTCTCAAAGGTGACGTACCCGAGGTGGAGATCGGCCGAATCCTCGGACACGAGGGTATTGGTGAAATCACCGAGATCGGCAGCGGCGTCACGCAACTGGCCGTCGGCGACCGCGTCATCCTGTCGTGCGTGAGTTCGTGCGGACGATGCTCGAACTGCCGTCAAGGCCTCTACAGCCACTGCCTCGACCCCGAGGGCGTCGCGGGTATCGGTTGGATCTTCGGCTACATGATCGACGGCACCCAAGCGGAGTACGTACGCGTTCCCTTCGCGGAGAACTCGGTCTACAAGCTGCCCGTCGGCGTCTCCGAGTCCGAGGGCATCCTGTTGTCGGACATCCTGCCGACCGGCTTCGAGATCGGCGTGCAGTACGGCAACGTGCAGCCCGGCGACGTGGTCGCGGTTATCGGCTCGGGACCCGTGGGGCTTTCCGCGGTCATGACGGCACGACTCTACGGCCCGTCCAAGATCATCGCGATCGACCTCGACAAGTCGCGTCTCGCGCGGGCGAAGGACTTCGGCGCGACCGACGTCGTGAACTCCGGCGACAAGGACTGGAGGCAGCAGGTCCTCGACATGACCGACGGTCAGGGCGTTGACGTCGCGATCGAAGCGGTTGGCGTTCCCGAGACGTTCACCATGGCGACCACCATCGTGCGCCCCGGCGGAACCGTCGCGAACATCGGTGTTCACGGCAAGCCCGTCGAGCTCGCGCTCAACGAACTGTGGATCAAGAACATCGACATCTCGATGGGTCTGGTGAACACCAACACGTTGGGGATGTTGCTGAAGCTCGTCGCCCAGCACAAGTTGCCGGCCGAGAACTTCGTCACGCACAAGTTCTCCTTCGACCAGATCATCGAAGCGTACGAAGTCTTTGGTAACGCGTCCAAGCACGACGCGCTCAAGGTACTGATCCACTAACGTGACCGCGCGCTGACGCGCCACAGTGGCAACGATGCCGGCCCGGTTCGGCCCGGCATTGTTGCCGTACGCGACATCGTTGTCGTCGCGCGGTACGTTGCCGCCGAAGAACTTTCTTATCGAAGTGGCTTTCTCCGTCGGTGCGAGCGCCGTTCGTTGCGTGGCTCGCAAGTACGATGCGGTCTCCGGGCTAGCACCAGAGAAATGAGAGTCGAATGGCGCCAAAGAGGTGGAGCCTCGTCGAGTTCGGAGCCTTGGCCTACGTGCTCTACAGCAGCGTCGGCGCCGTCGTCGTTGGCGCCATGTTTTTCATCGTCGGCTCCGTCATGTCCGCCATTCAGGACAGCGCTTCTCAACAGGGACTCGGCATCGACGCACCCAACATTGGACACGTAGTGCAGTTCATCGGTGGCGTTCTGCTGTTTGTTGGGATCGTCGCCGGAGCCACGTGTGGCGTGTACATCACCCGTCAGCGAGCGCGGGGCGGCGCCTCATCGGTTGGTGAAATGACGGGGGCGAATGGATCGGACCCAACGAATCTCGGCGACGTCGAACTGGGCGGGGCGGCGGGCGCGTGCCGCCGTCGACGCGTGGTGAACATATTCAGCAATCGTAGGACCGGTCAGGCGAGCATTGGTGATCCGCCGCCGAGCGCGTAGCGCATGGCAGAAACCTTCGAAGTCGTGCGACACGAATCGAGGGTCGGATACTCTTGCAACCAATCAGGTGGTCGCGTACGACAACGAGGATCTGAAACCATCCCCAGCGATGTTCAAGGAAATCCTTGAGCATCCTTGGAGATGCT
>Ga0075520_1000396_pt1 | contig 18744 bp, 19 predicted proteins | sample NGEPerB_FD_75100 | JGI IMG/M metagenome (GOLD analysis project Ga0075520, IMG submission 75100) | Arctic peat soil microbial communities from the Barrow Environmental Observatory site, Barrow, Alaska, USA - NGEE PermafrostAB12-B | ecosystem: Environmental > Terrestrial > Soil > Wetlands > Peat ... | reverse complement strand
GTGCGGATGTTGGTCCACAGCTCGCGGAATGACTCGTCGTCGACGAGCTGGCGGATGCGCTCGCGGGCGCTGATGCGCGCGTGGAATCCGCAGCTCGCGCAGACCATGAGGTTGTCGCGCACGTCGGCGATCTTCGCGTGGGCGTGACACCTGAGGCACTCCCACTCGGGCTTCACGGGGTCGCTGTTGCGGCGTTCGATCTCGACGGTGACGTTCATGGGCGTGGGGCCGGGGTCGCGCTAGCCGTCGTAGCGACGAAAGACCAGCGTCACGTTGTGGCCACCGAAGCCGAAGCTGTTGCTGGCGGCCACGTCGACGCGCTGGAAGCGGGACTCCAGCGGCACGTAGTCCAGGTCGCAGTCCGGGTCCGGGTCGGTCAGATTGATCGTCGGCGGGATCAGGCTGTTGACGATGGTCAGCACTGTGGCAACAGCCTCGATCGCTCCGGAGGCACCCAGGCAGTGACCGATCATCGACTTGTTGGAGGACACGGCCAGCTCGGCGGCGTGCGCGCCGAAGGCGTCCTTGATGGCCTTGGTCTCGGCCACGTCGCCGGCGCCGGTGGCCGTGCCGTGAGCGTTGATGTAGTCCACCTCGCCCGGCGTCATGCCGGCCTCTCCGACAGCCATGACCATGGCGCGCGCCTGCGAATGGCCGGTATCGTCCGGGAGCGTCATGTGGAAGGCGTCCGAGCTCATCCCGGCACCGGCGAGCTCGGCGTAGATGTGGGCGCCGCGGGCCTGGGCGTGCTCGAGGCTCTCGAGCACCAGGCAGCCGGCGCCCTCGCCGATCACGAAGCCGTCGCGGGCGGAGTCGAAAGGCCGCGAAGCGCCGGCCGGGTCGTCGTTGCGCAAGCTCAGCGCGCGGGCGGCGGCAAAGCCGCCGACGCCGACGGGGCTGATGGGCGCCTCGCTGCCGCCGGCGAACATCACTTCCGCGTCGCCGTGCCGGATGAGGCGAGCCGCGTAGGCGATGGCGTCCGAGCCGGCGGCGCAGGCCGTGCAGGTGGCGCTGAGCGGGCCTTTGGTCCCCAATTCCAGCGAGACGTGCGCCGCCGCCATGTTGGGGATCATCATCGGCACGAGCAGCGGGTTGGTGCGGTCGGGACCGCGCTCGATGAGCTTCTCGATCTCGCTCTGCAGGGTCTGCAGGCCGCCGACACCGCTGCCGATGACCGCGCCACACCGCTCCGCCTCGAGGCTCGGATCGAAGTCCGCGTCCGCGGCGGCGTTCTTGGCGGCCGCGACCGCGTAGCGCGAGAAGAGGTCGAGGCGGCGCACCTTACGCTTGTCGATGTAGGCCTCGGGGTCGAAGTCCTTGACCTCGGCCGCGATGTGCACCTTGAAGTCGGTGTGGTCGAAGCGCGTAATCTCGCCGACGCCGGACTCGCCGGCCACGAGGCGGCGCCAGAAGGTGTCGACGTCGTTGGCCAGCGGCGATATCACGCCGAGGCCCGTGACGACGACTCTGGTGGGTGCTGTCATCTGCGCTCCGCCGGCTCTCCGCTAGATGCCCAGGCCGCCGTCGACCGGCAGGACGACGCCCGTGATGAACCGTGCCCGCGGCGAAGCCAAAAAGACGACGGCGTTGGCCACGTCGTCCGTGCTGCCGATGCTCTTGAGCGGTGTGGCGTCGACGATCAGCTTGCGCGTCTCCTCAGGCAGGGCCTGCGTCATGGGCGTGTCGATGTACCCCGGCGCGATGGCGTTGACCCGCACGCCGCGAGCCCCCAGCTCCTTGGCCAGCGACTTGGTGAGGCCGATGATGCCGGCCTTGGCGGCAGCGTAGTTGGCCTGGCCCGCATTGCCCCGTCGGCCGACCACGCTCGACAGATTGATGATACAGCCTGCGCGGCGGCGGAACATCTTGCGCGCCGCCGCCTTGCTCACGAGGAACGTGCCGCGCAGGTGTGTGGCGATGACGCTGTCGAAGTCCGCCGGGTCCATCATCATCACGACGTTGTCGCGCGTGATGCCGGCGTTGTTGACGACCACGCCGAGCGGGCCCAGGTCGGCCTCGGCGCGGTCGACCATGGCGTTGACCTGCTGCTCGTCGGAGACGTCGCCCATCACGACGAGGCCCCTGCGGCCAAGCTTCTCGATCTCGCCGACGACGGCCGCGCAGGCGGCTTCATCGGCGAAGTCGTTGACGGCGACGTCCGCGCCGGCGGCCGCGAGCGCGAGCGCGATCTCGCGCCCGATGCCGCGGCCGGCGCCGGTGACCAGCGCGACCGATCCGGTCAGGTCAAGCTCAACGCTCACGCGACCCCCCAGTAGCGGCTGTCGTCGCGCAGCGCCCCGATGGTGTCGGCGTCGGCGGCACGGGCGACCGTCGCCTCCGGTGCGATGCGCTTCACGAGGCCGCTGAGCACGCTCCCCGGGCCGACCTCGAGGTAGGAATCATAACCTGATGCATACAGATCGTTCACGGCTGCGGTGAAGCGGACCGGCGAGACCAGCTGGCGCGAGAGCAGCTCCACGAAGTCGCCGGTCTCGAACTCGAGGCTGCAGGCCGAGAAGAACGCCGGGTCCGGCGTGCGCCATGCCGTCTTCTCGAGCTCGGCGCGCAGGGGCGCCTGGGCTGCCGCGATCAGCGGCGAGTGAAAGGCGCCGCTCACCGCCAGCGGCAAGACGCGCTTGGCGCCGGCCTCCGTGCCCTCGCGGCCAGCTCGTCCAGCGCGGCCTGGCGGCCGCTGACGACGACCTGGCCGGGGCTGTTGAAGTTGGCCGGCCAGACGCCGTCGATGCCGGCGCACAGCTCGTCGACCTTGTCGTCTCCGAGGCCGATGACGACGGCCATGCCGCCCGGCTCGGCCTCGGCCGCCCCAAGCATCTCGCGCCCTCGGGTGCGCACCAGATGCAGCGCGTCCTCGAACGAGACGGCGCCGGTCGCCACCAGGGCGGAGTACTCGCCGAGGCTGTGGCCGAAGGCAGCGTCGAACTTGAGGCCTTCCTCGGCGAGGATGCGGAAGATGCCGATCGAGTTGGCCAGCAGGGCCGGCTGCGTGATGTCGGTCCGAGACAGCGCTTCGGCCGGTCCGGCGCACACGATCTCGAGGTCGAAGTCGAGGATGTCGGAAGCCTCGGCGTAGGTGTCGCGCATCTGTGGGTGGGCGGCGCACAGGTCGCAGCCCATCCCGACAGCCTGGGACCCCTGGCCGGGGAACATCAGTGCGAGCTTGCTCATGACGTCCTCCAGGACGTGGTGTGGCGGTGTCGAGACAGTGGATACCCGGAAAACAAGTTCAGCGCGCGCGACGCGCGCGAATGCGGCGATCCGGCGCCGCGGTCCGGCGCGGTCACAGCTCCCATTTGGTCAGGCACGAGCCCCACGTGAGCCCCGCGCCGAACCCGGCCATGAGCAGCGTGTCGCCCTTCTTGAGCCGGCCGTTCTGGCTCGCTTCGTGCAGGCAGATCGGGATCGACGCGCACGACGTGTTGCCGTAGCGGTCGAGGTTGGCGAACACCTGGCCCTCGCTGAAGCCGAGGCGCCGCGCCGCCGTCTCGATGATGCGGATGTTGGCCTGATGGGGCACGAACAGGTCGACGTCCTCGACGGTGAGCTCCGCGTCGTCGAGGACCTTCTGGCAGGAGCCGACGACGGTGCGCGTGGCGAACTTGAAGACCTCGCTGCCGGTCATGTGCATCGTGTGCTCGTGGGTGCGCACCGTCTCGAAGCTCGCCGGCTGGCGGCTGCCGCCGGCCGGCACCAGCAGGCTGGGCGCGCCGCTGCCGTCGTTGCCGAGGTCGAAGCTGAAGATGCTGCCGTTGTCGGTCGGCTGCACGAGCACGGCGCCGGCGCCGTCGCCGAAGAGGACGCAGGTGCTGCGGTCCTCCCAGTCCAGCATCTTGCTGAGCACCTCGGCGCCGAGCACGAGGACGTTCTGGTAGATGTTGGCCGAGACGAACGCAGTGGCGATGGCGAGGCCGTATACGAAGCCGGTGCAGCCCGCCTGCACGTCGAAGGCGCCGGCGCGGGTGGCGCCGATCTTGTCGGCGACGATCGACGCCGTCGCCGGCATGATGTGGTCGGGCGAGATGGTCGTGACGATCACGAGGTCGAGCGCTTCGGGGTCAAAGCCGACCGACTCGAGGCAGCGGGTGGCGGCGACTTCCGCAAGGTCGCTCGCCGCCTGGTCGACCCGCGCGATGCGGCGCTCGCGGATGCCGGTGCGCGTCATGATCCACTCGTCCGACGTGTCCAGGAACTGCGAGATCTCGTCGTTGGTGAGCACGCGCTCCGGCACGTACACGCCGAGCGCGCTGATGCGGGCTCCGCGGACGAGGCCGCGGCGGAGCCCGATCACAGATGCGCCTCTGACGCGAAGCCGGGGCGCTGGCCTTGCGCGGCCGTCACAGCTTCGCCTCTCCGGCCTCGATGGCGGCGGCGTCGACGATGGCGAACATCAGCTCGCCGCGGCAGGCGAGCTGCCCGTCCACGGTGGCTTTGACCTTGGCTCGGCCCACGGGGCCGTGGACGGCGATGATCTCGGCCTCCAGCAGCATGGTGTCGCCAGGTTTGACAACGCGCTTGAAGCGCACCTTGTCGATGCCGGCGAAAAGGCCGATCTTGCCGGCCATGGAGCCGCCGGCCGGATCGTCCGCGGTCGCGCCGGCCGTGTCGTCCGCCGCCGCGCCGGGCGGGTCGCCGCCGAGCGCCGCGCTGGCGGCCGCGACGGTCGCCGTCTGCGCCAGCGCCTCGACGATGAGCACGCCCGGCATCACGGGGTTCCCGGGGAAGTGCCCGGCGAACCAGAAGTCGTCGTCACGGAGCGTGCGCCGGGCCACGCAGCTCACGCCCGGCTCGAGCTCGTCGACTTCGTCGATGAGCAGGAACGGCGGGCGGTGCGGCAACAGCGCCTCTATCTGCGCGCGCTCGAGCTTCACAGCGGCAGCTCGCGCGAACCGCGCTCGCGGCGGCGCCCGAGCCCGATCACGACGGCGGCCGTGGCGACGCCCCAGCCGATGACGTTTTTGACGGGGATCGTGCGGCCGCCCGGCAGCGAGATGCTGCCGAGCCTGTCGTCGAGCTTGCGCAGCGTCTCGTCGAGCAGCTGACCGGCCGTCCTGGGCGCGCCGGGGGCCGGCTCGAGCTCCACCGCCGCCATCACACGCTCCGCGAACCCGGGCGGCGGCGCCAGCTCGAGCCGGCCCCAGTCCGCCAGCGCGCCGCGCAGCTCGCCCGTCTGGGCGAGTTCCACGGCGCAGTCCGGGCAGAAGCTCAGGTGCGCCTGCAACTCCGCGACCTGCAGGTAGTCCATCTCGCCGTCCACGTACTCGTTGATGCGCTCGCGGTAGTAGCTGCAGTCCATCAGGCGGTCCCTCCTGCAGGGCGCAGTTTGAGCCGCAGCGAGGCGCGGCCGCGGTGCACCATCACCTTGACGGTGCCGAGCGGCCGCCCGGTCACGTCGGCGATCTCCTGGTATGGCAGGCCGTAGATGTCGCGCAGCACCGTGGGCACACGGTAGTCGTCGGGGAGGTCCCGCAGCGCCGCCGTGATCGTCGCGGCGCTCACGCCCTCTCCGAGCTCGGGTGCGTCGTCCACCAGCTCCGGGACATCGACCGGCTCGGGGTGGCGGCGCTCGCGGCGCTTGTAGTCGACCGCGGTCGTCAGCGCCAGGCGGAAGAGCCAGGTGGAGAAGGACGCTTCCTTGCGATACTGCGAGAGCTTGCGGTAGCAGCGCAGAAAAGCGTCTTGCGCCGCGTCTTCCGCGTCGGTGTGGCTGCCGAGCACGTTGTATGCCACCGAGTAGACCATGCCTTGATAGCGCTCCACGATCGTCCTGAAGGCCTTCGCGTCGCCCGCCGCCGCGCGCGCCAGCTCGGCGGGTGACGGGTCGGGCAGCGAAGCCCACCTATGAAGGTTAGACGCGGCCATGGCGGCGAAAGTTACAGGTCCGCGCCGGACGCAGCCGGCGGCGGCGCGGCGGGAGGAGGAGCGTCGGCGGCCGGGTGCGGCGTGCTGACCGCGCCCAACTCACCGGTACCGTGCTGGTGCACGTGCTCCGGCACGGCGCCGGGCTTGTGCGGCGCGGCGCCGATGTGGCTGTGCGGGTGCACGTGCATGACGCTCCCGTGGTAGTGCGCGTGCTCGTGGATCAGGTTCGCGCGCAGCAGCGTCTCCCGGTCGCCGAGGACCTCGGCGACAGAACCCTCGATAGCCAGTGTGTGGTCTTCGCCGAGCACGATCGCCCGGTCGGCTTCGCGCGGCAGATCGTTGAGCTGGTGCGTCGCGAGGACGATCGCCTTGCCGGCGCCGTGCAGGCGCTGCAGCAAGTCGATCAGCCAGTCCTGCGTGCGCGGGTCGAGGCCCGCCGTCGGCTCGTCGAACAGCAGCACCTCCGGGTCGCAGACGAGCACGGAGCCAAGCGCGACCTTCTTCTTCTCGCCGCCCGAGAGCTTGTAGGGGGCGCGCTCGGCCAGGGCCTCGAGGCCGAGGAGCCGCAGCGTGTCGTCGACACGCTGCTCCACCTCGGCCCGCTCCAGCCCCAGGTGCAGCGGGCCGAAGGCGATCTCGTCGCGCACGGTGGGGTTGAAGAGCTGCACGTCGGGGCTCTGGAACACCACGCCGACGCGGCGGCGAAACGCCTGCGCCTTCGTCTCGTCCCTGAGCATCTCGGCGGTGAGCGGCGCGCCAAAGGCGCGGACCTCACCGCTCGTCGGCTGCGTCAGCCCGGCCAGCAGCTTGAGCAGCGTCGACTTGCCGGAGCCGTTGGCGCCCAGCAGGGCGAGCCGTTCGCCGTCGGCCACGCTCAGGCTCACGTCCTTGAGCGCGGGGACGCCGTCGGCGTAGCTGAAGGAGACGTTGTGGAGGTCGAAGAGAGACACGGGAGGTCAGTCTACACCCGGCTCATCGACGAGGCTCCGGCCGCGGGCGGCACGAGGAGGGAGGCGGGAACGCGGCCCGGGTCGCGCGCCGCAGGCGCAGCCCTACTGGGACGGGGACGGGCTGCCCGCAGCGAGCTGCTCGCCGCGGCGCAGCGACTCGGCGACCCGCACCATGTCGGCCGCAGAGAGGTCGCCGGAGACGGTCACCGTGTTCCCGCCGTTCGTCACCCAGAGGTGCGGCAGGACGCTGGGGTCGACGACGATGTGTGCGATCTCGCCGGCGAACGGCCCGGAACTCAGGCGCACCTCGTGCGTCCGCGACTCGAGGTAGCGCCATGCCGGCCCGTAGAGCTGCACGAAGGGATCGTCGAAGTGGCCCTCGTACGTGTTCCCTCCCGACGAGTACGACCCACTGACGGTGTCAGCAGCGAGGCTGGACGATACGTACACGACGTCGAAGCCCCTGCGATACGCGAGCGACACCGAGGCGGAGTCTGGCTCGGGATGCCAGTCGCCGCCGGCGGGCTTCCACGAATTGCTCGCCGAGTACGTCGACGACGTCAGGCGGAACCCCGGCGGCACCCACTCGGGGAACGCGGGCTGCCAGCCGATCGTCGTGCCCAGCAGGTGAGCATCTCGATAGTCGATGACACGGTAGCCTCGGGTCGATGGGCCTCCGAAGTCCTGCGGCCCCCCAGTGACCATGGCGTGGGCCGGCACTCTCAAGGTGAAGGTGCCCGGACTGACCTCGCCCCCCGCGACGAGGTCCTCGAATCTCAGCTCGAGCATGATGCGATGTGGTCGAGAGTCCATCCACACCGACATCCACCTGTAGACGATGGGGAGCCGCGTCGCCTTGTCGATGACGAGCGTGACCGGCGAGCTCGCGGGGACCGGCGCGTTGCCGGGCGCGAGCTGCGTCGTGGAGATGAGCCACGCAGGCCGGCCGTCGACGACGATGTCACGGACCGACGCCGAGGACAACGATCCGTCGACGACGAGCTGCAGCATGTTCGCGCGCAGCCGCGCAAGCGGCAGTTCTTCGTCGAGGGGACTGCCGGCGGGCAAGCCGAGCGCGCTGTCCGGAGGACCGGCGGCGAGGTGGCGGATGATGACCGCTTGGTCGCTGAAGGTGAAGTGCCTCACCTTGCCGTTCCTGTTCGATACGGCACGCTGCGGCCTGGAGAAGTGCCAGACGTGTGTCTCCACGCGAGCCGGCGCGTCGTAGACGGCTCGGTAGGTGCTGCCGGGGATGGAGTCCGCAATGGGTCCGCCTCCGCCGTTGCGCGTGCCCCGTCCCTGGACGGCGATGCTGCCGTCGTCGCTCATGACGAACTTCTCCCTCACGCCCACCTGGAAACGGCCGTCCCGGACCACCCCGGACAGCACCACGCCGCGCAGCGAGTGACCGTCTCCGGTCGCGGCGAGCGCGCTGCGGATGATCTGCGCCGCCGTGGCGGGCTCGGGTCCCACGCCGCTTTTCACGGCGCCGCGGCCCGGACCGAACAGCGCCAGCCCCAGCACGATTGCGGCGGCCGCGGCGGCCGTGACGAGCAGCCACTGCCGCCTGCGAGCGAACCACGGCCGCGGCGGGCGGTCGGCCGCGCCGGCGCCGGCCGCCGCGCGCTCGGCGTCGGCGACCTCGAGCCGGAGCCCGAGGTCGGTCATGAACTCGTCGTCGCGCGGCGGGACGGGCAGAGCGTTGATCGCGTCGCCGAGCTGCAGGTCGCGGTCGTCACTCATGACGCCTCAGTCCCGTCGTCCGAGATCGCCGGCTCTTTGCGGGGGGCGAGGACGCGACGTAGCTTCGCCCGCGCGCTCGTCACGCGCGACGCCACCGTGCCCTGCGCCACTCCGAGGATCTCGCCCGTCTGCTTGTAACCCATGCCGAGTGCGTCGACCAGGACCACAGCCGCCCGCTGTTCGGGCGGCAGCGAGCGAAGAAGCGACGCGAGGTCGAGCGCGGAGGCGACGGTGTCGGCCGGGTCGCGACCGGCATCGGCGCGCCCTTCGTGCGCCTCGGGTCCCTCAACGGCCGGCAGGGGACGCCGCCCGGTGCTACGCAAGTGGTTCAGGCAGGTCGTGTACACGATGCGATGGAGCCAGGTCCCTATCTCGGACTCGCCACGAAAGCCGGGGAGTCCGACGTACGCCTTCACATACGCGTCCTGCAGGGCATCACGAGTCGCCTCGGGGTCGCCAAGGAGGTGGAAGGCGAGGGCGCGGAGCCGGTGGTCGTAGTGCGCCACCAAGGCCGTGAACGCCGCGTGATCGCCGCGCCGGGCCTCCGCGATCACCGTCGCGGCGACCTCGCTCGCCGCCTTTCCACCGTCGGCTTGGTCACGCGGCGTATCCAAACGTCCTGCCTCGGCCACGCGCATCGATGCCATGCCGCCCGGCGCTGCCGGCCCCACTGCGAATGCGAGCATCATGCAGTGTTGGACACCGCGGGCCCGCTCATCTTATCGGTGCGGCGGATGCCCCACGATCGCGGCGTAGGCCGCGGGGTCGGTCGCGCCCTCGGTCGAGAAGACGAGGACATTCGTGTCCGGGCCGATGCCGAAGCGGCTCCGCGGCTCGGCGAACTCCGGCACGTCGCAGAGGGCGAGGAGCCCAGCGAGGCCGGAGGCGCCGCTCTCTCCCGACTCGATGCCGACGTTGGCCAGCAGGTGCATCGCCCGCCGGGCGCGGTCGTCGTCGACCGTGATGCAAAGCTGGAACGTGCTCCGCAGCACGGGCCAGGCGACCATCGAAAGCGTGCCGCAGTTGAGGCCCGCCATGATCGAGCGGTGTGGGCCCGGGACGGTGACGATCCTTCCGGCCGCCAGCGACTCGAGCATGCAGGCGGCATCATCGGGCTCGACCGAGACGAGAACGGGGCCGCCATGGCCGCCGCTCCCGCCGTGGCCGCCGCCTCGGCCGTCGCCGCCGCTGCCATAGTGCGCGCCTACCGCGGCGGCGAGCGCTCCCACGCCGTTCTGCACGAGGACGAGGTCCGGTCGCGGCGCGCCGAGCGCGCCGAGCTGCTCGTCGATCTCGTGCATGATTGTGGCGTAGCCGCCGATCACGGCCTTGGGCGTGCTCTCGTAGCCCGGCCAGGACGTGTCGCTCACGATGAGGCAACGCGGGCCCGCGTCCTGCGCCGCCCGCGCGACGGCGTCGTCATAGGGTCCGTCCACGACCTCGAGCCGTGCCCCCTCGCTCCTGATCGCGTCGATGCGCGCCGGCACCGTGCCGGCAGGCACGTAGATCGTCGCGTCCAGCCCGAGGAGCGCCGCCATGTGCGCCACGGCCCGTCCGTGATTGCCGTCGGTGGCCGTGACCAGCTTGAGCGGGCGAAGGGCCTCAGCGCGCTCGACGAGGGCCGCAAAGGTGGGCGCGGGAGGCAGACCGAGGAGCTCGGAGACGGCGCAGTTCACGGCCCAAGACGCCCCGATGATCTTGAACGCCGGCAGGCCGAAGCAGCGCGACTGGTCCTTGACGACGAGCGAGCCGACGCCCAATTGGTCCGCCAGGCCGGGGGTGCTGACGAGCGGCGTCGGCTCGTACCCCGGCATGCTCCGGTGAAAGGGCCCGGGGTCCGCACCGAGCGCGGCCTGAGCGGGCGCGCCTGGACCCGCGGGCTCGCGTGCGCCGCGCGTCGGCTGCTCGCGTGCGCCGCTCGCCGCCTCCTCGTTCACGAAGAACCGGTTCACGGCCTGACCTCACCGCAGAAGTCTCGTGCGGTGGCCTCGAGCACGGCCGCGGTGGTCGCCACCGACGCGAGGTCGACCCACTCGTCGGCCGTGTGCTCACCGTGACCGATGGGGCCGAACGTCACGCACGGGATGCCGGCCTCGACCAGCAGGCCGGAATCGCCCCAGGCGATGTCGCCACGGACGACCGGCGTGTGGCCGAGCTCGCCTGCGGCGGCCGCGACTACCGCGGCGACGACCGGCTCGTCGGCGCTCTGCGCCAGCGGCTCGCGGGCCACGATCGTGCGCAGCTCGCCGTCGAACCGGACGTCGGCGGCACGCGCGGCGGCGAGAATGCTCGCCATCTCGGCCTGCGCCTGCGCCACGGTCTCGCCGGCGACCAGGCAGCGCTCGACGCCGAGGACGCAGCGCGCCGGGTACACCGGCAACTGGTCGCCGCCGTTGATGGTGCTGGCGTGGATGCTGCCGCGGCCGTACGCGGCGGGAGGCCGGCTCGCGAGGCGCGTGTCGAGCGCCGCGATGCCGGCCAGCACCGGCGCCAGCAGCGCGATCCCGTCCACGCCGTGCTCGGGGTCGACGCCAGCCGCCTCCACGCCGCGGCTCTCGACCTCGAACCAGGCGAAGCCGCCGTGCTCGCCCACGACGTCGAGGCCGGTGCATTCGACGAGCACCGAGGCGTCGGCACGCCAGCGCTGCGTCAGCGCCGCCGCGCCGGCGCTCTCCCACTCCTCGTCGATGACGCCGGCGACAAGCAGGTCGCCGGCCAGGCGCTCGCCTGACTCGACGAGCGACTCGACCGCCGTCAGCGCCGCCGCGAAGCCGCACTTCATGTCGGCGGTGCCGCGGCCGTACATGTGCCCGTCGCGGACCCTAGGCTCGAACGCGTTGGGGCCCCACGGGCCGACCACGTCGAGGTGGCCCAGGAGCATCAGGCTGCACCCGCCGCCGCGGCCGCGCAGCCTGCCCACGACGTTCGGGCGCCCGGGCAGCACGTCCCAAAGGTCGACCTCCATGCCGAGCCGCTCCATGCGCGCCGCCAGGTCGGCGGCGAACGCACCCTCGCCGGGACCGCCCGCAAGGCCGGGATTGGTGCTGTCGATGCGTACCATCTCCGCCAGCGCCGTCTCGAGCTTCGACATGACTTCCTCCGCGGATGTGCTCATCGCCGGCCGCGAACGCCGGTTTCGCCATACTAGCAGGCACTTCGCGTGCTAGGGTGAGCGCCAAGTCACGGCCGTGGGGGCGCCGTGCGCTCCGTCAGAAAGGAACCAGCATGAAGGCACGCATCACGCTTCTGGCGGCCGCGCTGCTCGGCGCCGCTCTCCTCCTGGCCGTGGGCGCCTGCGGCAGCAGCTCGTCCTCGCCCTCGGCGTCGTCCTCGTCCGGTCCTGCGGCGGGCACCCAGACCAAGGGTGGTACGCTGCTCGTCAGCTACATGGGCGAGCCGCAGTACCTCGACCCGGCGGTCGACTGGGAGGGCAACGGCTGGTCGATCGAGCACACGATGTACAACACGCTGCTCACCTACGCGAGCGCCCCCGGCACCGCGGGCACGGCGCTCGTGCCGGACATGGCGACCGATGTGCCCACCGTGGCCAATGGCGGCATCACCAACAACGGCAAGACCTACACGTTCCACCTGCGGCCGGGCATCAAATTCGCGCCGCCCGTGAACCGCGAGGTCACGGCCGCGGACGTCAAGTACTCCATCGAGCGCATGATGAGCGCGGCCACGCGGCCCGTCCCGCCCGGGACCAGCTTCTACATGAGCATCGTCGGCGCGCCGGCGTTCAACGCCGGCAAGGTCCCGTACATCTCCGGCGTAAAGGCCATCGGCAAGGACACGCTCGAGATCGACCTGAGCAAGCCGGACGCGACCATTTTGTACGCGCTCACGATGTCGTTCTGCGACGTCGTTCCCAAGGAGTGGGTCAAGAGCCAGGGCACCCATTTCATCCGTAACCCCCTGGGCACCGGCCCGTACATGATGGATCACTGGACCGCGGGCCAGGAGCTCGTCCTCAAGCGCAACCCGAACTGGACGAACTGGCGCGGCACGCCCCAGGCGTGGGTCGACGGGATCAAGATCCAGTTCTCCATCAACCCGCAGACCGCGCTGCTCAAGCTCAAGCGCGGTGAGAACGACATCCTCGGCGACTACATCGCCCCGAGCGACTACGTGAACGTCACGCACGACCCGGTGTGGAGCAAGCAGGTCGCCAACGCTCCGGCGATCGCCATCGACTACCTGTTCATGAACGTGCAGATGAAGCCGTTCGACAACGTCAAGGTGCGGCAGGCGGTTGCCTGGGCCATCAACCGTGACAAGCTGATCAAGCTGATCTCGGGCGCCGGCAGCAGGCTCGACCAGATCTATCCGGCGGGCCTGCCCGGTCACGTCGACGGGCCCGCCGGCGTCATCTACGGCTACGACCGGGCCAAGGCCAAGCAGCTGCTCACCGACGCGGGCTACCCCAACGGCTTCTCGACAACGCTGTACTCGCACAACGTCGACCCGTGGCCCAAGGTCATCCAGTCGATCCAGAACGACCTCGCGCAGATCGGCATCAAGGCCCAGGTCAAGCTGGTCGACCGCGCCACCTACTGGACGCTGATCAGCCTGCCCAAGAAGACGCCGATCGGCCTGCAGGACAGCTGGCAGGACTTCCCCGATCCCGCCGACTTCATCGTGCCGGGCTTCAGCAAGAGCAACGCCGTCCCCAACGGTCTCAATCCGAGTTACTGGTGGAGCCCGCAGGTGGAGAAGCAGCTGGCCGTGAGCTTCAGCATGACCGACCCGGTGAAGCGCCTGGCCCTGTTCGACACGATGCAGCAGGAGATCATGGCCGATGCGCCGGTCGTGCCTCTCTACCAGCCCAACGTGAACTCGGTGTACTCGAAGCGGACGCACGGCTTCTACCTGCACCCGGTCTGGATCTTCGACTTCCTGGACTACTCGCTGAGCAAGTAAGGCAGCGACGAGAGCCGCGACGGCCCGGTCCGCGATAGCCCGCGCGCCGGGCCGGCGCACTTCGTTCCCGCCGGGCTTCAGCCGCCGCGGACCTGGAGCAGCGCGGCAGCCGCGATCAGAGCCGCGACGGCGACGAGCCAGACGCCGTCGCGAGTGCGCCAGCGCAGGCGCTCGAGGGTGACCACTTCGCCGGTGTAGCCACGCGCGAGCATCGCCAGATGCACCTCCTCGCCGAGCGCCTGCGAGCGCACGAAGAGCGTGCCGACCGCCGCCGCGATGAACCTGCGGTCGTCGCGGCGGCTCACCGGTCCGACGCTCCGGCTCAACCGCGCCGTCACCAGGTCCTGCGTGAGGCGCAGAAGCTGGAAGACGTAGCGGTACGTGGCCGTGAGGATGAAGACGAACGAGCGCGGCACCCTGAGCACGCGCAGGCCCCGCACGAGCACGTCCCAGCGCGTCGTCGCGGCGAGCAGCACACCGAACGTCACGGCGGCGATGACGCGCACCACGAGCCGCGCCGCGACGAGCAGCCCGTTGTCGGTGATCGACCCCGAGCCCCACAAGGGGATGACGGCGTCGCCAGGCGTGACCCAGCTCGTGGTCGCCGGGAGCGCAATGAGCAGTGTGAAGACGGGCACGAGGAGCCAGGCGCGCAGGGCGAAGCGGCGGAACTCGAGACGGCTGAGCGGGATCAGAGCGACCCCGGCGGCGAGCAGCAGCAGGAGCGCCGTGATATCGGTCGTGAGCGCCGCCGTCACGACGAGAGCGAGCAGGCCGACGATCTTGGCGCGCGCATCGAGGCCCTGGAGCAGACCCGGGCGGGCGCTCAACGCCTCGCCGGCGAAGGCCTCCTCGAGGAACCGGCCGATTCCCAGAACGAACCTGCTGAGAAACGAGACGCCGCTGCGGCCTGCGGCCGGCGGCGCCGGCTGCGACCGCAGGAGCCAGGCGGGGAGCGCCTCGGCGGGCCGCGTCGGCGGGAGGGTGTCGGTGGGCTGCGTCATAGGGTCATCGCCGGCCGATCAAGCCGGGCGACAAGTGTACAGCCAGCGCGGCCGCGAGCATCCTGCTCGAGCGCGAGCGAGACTCGCGCCCCGTTACGCCCCGCTACGCCTCACTGCGCCTCGCGCAGGAAGCGGTCAAACGCCTCCAGACCCTCCTCGAGTCCAAGGCGGCCCAGGCCGACACGGAAGTGGTCCGTCGGGGCATCGGCGAGCTCGGAGTAGTAGACGCTCGCCGGGAGCACCACGACGCCCTCCTTCATCACCAGGCGCCGCGCGAAGTCGTCCACATCGCCGCCCTTGTACCGCGGAAAGCAGACGCACCCGCCCACCGGCGGCTCCCAGTCGAAGAGGTCGGGCCGGCGGGCGAAGAACGCCTCCCACAGCGGGCGGTTGGCGGCGACGATGCCGCGGTTGCGCTCCCAGATACGCTCGCGGTTCCGCAGGGCGATCGCGGCGAGGTACTCGCTGGGACCGGGATTGCAGATCGACGTGTAGTGCTTGCGCTTCTCCAGGCGCTCGAGAAGGGCCCGGTCGCGGCACGCGAGCCAGCCGATGCGCAGGCCGGGCAGGCCGTAGGACTTGGAGGCCACGTTGAGCGAGACCGCTGTCTCGGAAAGGTCTGCGGCTTGGGGCAGAGTGCGCTGCCGATCGACCTCGATGCCGCGGTACACCTCGTCGCAGAAGAGGCGGATGCCGCGCTCGTCGCAGAGCTGGACGAGCGCCCGAAAGGTCGCCTCGTCCGGCACGTAGCCGGTGGGATTGTTGGGGTAGTTGACCGCCACCAGCTTCGTGTTCGGCCGCAGCAGGCCACGCAGCTCGTCCAGGTCCAGCGCCCAGCCGCTTTCACGGCGCATGACCAGCGCGCTCACGTCGGCGCCGGTCGCGAGCGTCACCGTCTCCATCGACTGATAGCAGGGGACGGTGACCACGGCGTGATCGCCTGGACCGGCCAGTTCCTGCATCGCCCAGAATATCGCCTCCTGCGCCCCTGCGAATGTCAGCACGTGGCCGGCATCGAGGTTGTCGTAGGTGCCGGCCACCGCCTCGCGCAGGACCTCGGTCCCCCAGGTCTCGATGTAGCTGAGCGGCATCGTCATGAAGCCCGCGCGGTCCGCCTCGCTGCCCATCGCCAGCAACTCCTAGAGGGTAACGCTCTGCGCGTCCGAGGCGGTCAGGTAGTAGCGGGCGCTGAACTCCCACTCTCCGAGGTACTCCTCGAGACGGAACGTACGCAAGGGCTTCATATGCGGGCCTCCTTGAGCAAGGCGTATATGGTGGTGCGGGACGTGCCGAGAGCATGCGCCGCGTGAGCCGCGGCGTTGCGGGTCGCGAACAGGCCGCGTTCGTCGATGAGCTGGACGAGCGCGAGACGATGTTCGCGAGTGAGCCGATCGCGACGCAGCTGCCGAGCGCGGCACTCCGCGTCGACCAGCAAAGCGATCTGCTCGCGCCAGTCCCGGTCGAAGAGCTCCGGGGGGCGCTCCTGGACGGGCGATGCGAACTTCGCGAGGAGCTCGATCGTGCCGTCGAACGGCGAGCGGTCGAAGTTGATGCAGAGCAGTCCTCGCCGCGCCCCCTTGGCGTTGTGCAGCACCACGCTCACCGAAGTGATCGCGCGCCCGTCGGCCAGCACCTTTGGGTACGGGCCGATGACGCGCGCGTCCTCGGGGTAGTCGGGCAGTTCGTCGAGCAGCGAGGCGTCGCCCACCGCGCGTTCCGAGATCGGGTTCCACAGCGCGACGATGCGGTCGCGGCGAATGTCGTGGACCGCGACCTCGGCAAACGGGTGGAACAGCGCGACGATCGCCTCGCACGTCGCCACGTGCGGCTCCAGCCAGTTGGGGACGGCTTCGTTCGACATGTCCGGACGATACGTCCGCCTCGGATACTCTGTCAAACAGCCGCTTCAGATTCAGCTATGTGAGCGGCTCGAACCGCGCCTGGAAGAAGCGCAGCTGCGAGGGCTCGTAGACCATCTTCAGCCCGCGGATCCCCGCGCGCTGGTCGAACACCTCGGCGACCGACTCCGCGACCACGTCCATGTGCGCCTGCGTGTAGACGCGCCGCGGGATGGTGAGGCGCACCAGCTCAAGGTTGGGGTGCCGGTTCTGACCCGTCTCCGGGTCCCTGCCGGCGCTCACGACGCCGCGCTCCATGGCGCGCACGCCGCTGTCGAGGTAGAGCTCGGCGGCCAGCGTCTGCGCCGGGTAGGCGTCCTGGTCGAGGTGAGGCAGGAACGCCTTGGCGTCGAGGAACACGCCGTGGCTGCCGATCGGCACGACGATCGGCACGCCCCAGGCCTGCAGCTTCTCGCCGAGGTACTTGACCTGGCCGACGCGCGCCTTGATGTGGTCGAACTGCACGCTCTCGCCGAGGCCGATGGCGACGGCCTCCATATCGCGGCCGGCCATGCCGCCGTAGGTGTGCAGGCCTTCATACACCACGACGAGGTTGCGGCAGGCCTCAAAGACCTCCCACTCGTTGAGCGCCAGGAAGCCGCCGATGTTGACGAGCGCGTCCTTCTTGGCGCTCATCGTGCAGCCGTCGGTGAGGTCGCAGATGGCGCGCACGATGTCGGCGATGCTCATGTCGGCGCAGCCGGGCTCGCGCTCCTTGATGAAGTAGGCGTTCTCGGCCACGCGCGTGGCGTCGTGGATGATGCGGATGCCATGCCGGTCGCAGAGCTCGCGCACGGCGCGCAGGTTGCCGAGGCTGATGGGCTGGCCGCCGGCCATGTTGACCGCGGTGGCGATGCAGACGTAGGGGATGTGCCCGGCGCCGACCTCGTCGATGACCCTCTGTAGCTTCGCCAGGTCGACGTCGCCCTTGAACGGATGCTCGCTCTTGGCATCGTGCGCCTCGTCGATGATCACGTCCACGAAGCGTCCGCCGGCGAGCTCCTGGTGGAGCCGGGTGGTGGTGAAGTACATGTTGCCTGGGATCACGTCGCCGGGCTTGATGAGCGTCTGGCTGAGCAGGTGCTCGGCGCCGCGGCCCTGGTGCGTCGGGACGATGTGCTTGTAGCCGTAGATCTCCTGGACCGCCGCCTCGAGATGATAGAAGTTGCGGCTGCCGGCGTAGGACTCGTCGCCGAGCATCATGCCGGCCCACTGGCGATCGCTCATCGCGCTCGTGCCCGAGTCGGTGAGCAGGTCGATGTAGACGTCCTCGCTCCTCAGCAGGAACGTGTTGTAGCCGGCCTCGCGGATGGCGGCCTCACGCTCCTCGCGCGTGGTCATCTTGAGGGGCTCCACCATCTTGATCTTGAAGGGCTCCGCCCAGCTGCGGCGGCGGCCTGAAGTGGATTCGGTCATCGGGTCCTCCAGGGTCTGTCGGATTGTCGGCGGGCTGGCGCCACGAGGCGCTCGAGCTCGCGAAGCGCGTCGTCGGACGGGCGGTAGGCGCGCTCGCTCTCGCGAAGCTCACGGGTGCGCTCGGCGGCACGATCGAGCAGAGACGGAGCGCCTGCGGCCTGCCATGCCTCGAAGGAATCCTGGCCGATCAGGCGCGGCCGGAAGAAGTCGCGCAGGTGCTGCCGGGAGTACTTTCGGCCCAGGTGCGTCCCGCCGGGGCCCACCGCCGCGATCTCCGCGACGGCGAGCGACTCCTGGTCGATGGTCACGCCACCGAGGTATGCCTTCACCCAGGCGACGAGCTCGTCCATCACGACCATCGACTCATACGACGACGTGGTCCCGGATGCGACGTAGCCAACATCGTGCAGCAGCGTCACGCCGGATGAGGCGGCCGTCAGGAGCGTCATGCCGGCCTCCAGGGCCCATTGCTCGTCAAGCATCAGCGAGTCGGAGCAGCCGCCGTTGCCGAAGGAGGGAAGACCGTTGTGGCGCGCCAGGTCCGCTGACGCCTGCTGCACCGCCATCTCCTCCGGGCCACAGTAGACGACGTGGCCGGAGCGCGGCTCCATCCATCCCTGCGACGTCCCGTAGACGAAGGGAGCGCCGGGACTCGCGAGTTGCGCGATCACGAGCCCGCTGAGCATCTCGGCATTGGCGAGCACGACGCAGCCGGCAGCCGACGCCGGCGCGGTCGCTCCGGGCAGGAACGCACTGGCGTAGACCATCGGGACGCCGAGGCGGGCGCAACCGACGAGGCGGTCGACAGACTCCTTGCCGTGCGTGAGCGGCGGCGTCGGCATCGCGTAGATCCCCCAGCTGTCACCGGCGCCGCACGCCGTGGCCATCTCGTGGAAGACCTCGAGGTGCTCCGCGTCTTCGGGCACCATGAGC